>R18__coassemble_2235_pt1 | contig 13200 bp, 11 predicted proteins | sample R18__metabat2_low_PE_003 | metagenome-assembled genome bin R18 | reverse complement strand
GGCGAGTCCGCGGGGCTTGCCTTCCTCCTCTGCGTAGTAGGGCAGGTTCTCAAGCAGGAGAGCCTCGCCCGGCTTGAGAGCTGCAACCTCGGCGTCAGCCTTCTGGCAGTCGGCGGCGAACTTAACGTCCACTCCGAGGCACTCGGACACGTGGGCGACGATGTGCTTGAGCGAGAACTTTGCGTCCACACCCTTCGGACGTCCGAGGTGTGACATTATGATGAGGCTTCCGCCGCCCGCGAGCACCTTCTTGAGGGTGGGGATGGCCGCGCGGATGCGGGTGTCGTCAGTAATTTCGAATTTGTCATTGAGCGGAACGTTGAAATCCACTCTCACAATGGCCTTCTTGCCTGTGAAATCGTAAGAATCGATGAACTGTTGCATAGTATTGATAATTAAAAAATTTTATCAGTTGATTCAAGAAGGCAAAATTAGTAAAAATCCTATATCTTTGCAATCAAAACGGATGCTGATATGGTCGAATACCCTGCAGACAAATGGAAAGATTACGAGCTGATCGACAGCGGAAATTCTGAGAAACTGGAGCGCTTCGGCTCCTACGTGCTTGCGCGCCCCGAGCCCAAAGCGCTGTGGGACAAATCCTTGAGCGAAGCCCAGTGGTCAAGGCTCATCCACACGCGCTTCACTCCCGGGGCCGGATTCGGCAAGGCCGGGAAGGAGGACAGCGGCACCTGGAGCCGCGAAAAGCGTATGGACGACCAGTGGTACATCACCTATCCGGGCGTGCAGGACGGCCTGAATTTCAAGCTCCGCCTCGGCCTCACCTCCTTCAAGCACGTCGGCGTGTTCCCCGAGCAGGCTCCCAACTGGGAATTCATCTACGGCCGCGTAAAGGCTCTGGGCGGGCACCCGAAGGTGCTCAACCTGTTCGCCTACACCGGCGCCGCATCTCTCGCCGCACGCGCGGCCGGGGCCGAAGTCACCCACCTCGACTCAGTCCGCCAGGTTGTCACCTGGGCCCGCGGCAATATGGAAAATTCGGGTATGGACGGCATCCGCTGGATCATCGAGGACGCAATGAAATTCGCCCGCAGGGAGGCCCGCCGCGGCAACCGCTACAGCGGCATCATCCTCGACCCGCCCGCATACGGGCACGGCCCCGACGGGGAGAAGTGGAAACTTGACGAATGCCTCAACGACTTGCTCAAGACAGTCAGGGACATCCTCGAACCGCACGACAGCTTCATGGTCCTCAACCTCTATTCCAACGGCTTCTCCGCCCTGCTGGGAGAGACTCTCGTCAGGCAGGCGTTCGCACGCCCTGACGCAAAAATAGAGAGCGGGGAACTCGCGCTGCGCGACCGCAGCGGCAAAGCCCTCCCGCTCAGTATATTCGTAAGACTTACACTCTAGCCGTTATCCCCTTCCCGGCCGGGAAGAAGGGCGTAGAGATCCGCTATCATCTGCTTGGAAAGCTCCGGATTGTGCGCCTTCACGCTTTCGGCCACGCTCAGGAGTATCTGGGTGCTGTAGTTGAACTCGGTCTGTGCGAATTCGTAGAAGTCGATGTAGAATTCGGTGCTCTCGAGAAGCTGCGCCACGAATTCCTTCGCCAGTTTCTCGGCCTTTTCATCCTGCCCGATCTGATAATAGTTGTCGATGATCTTCATCACCACCACGTCGTCGCCCACGAATCCTATCGGCTGTGAGACAAGAGGATAGCGCTTGCTGTCCACGAGGCTCTGGCTCTTGTCGAGCATCTCGGCCGCCCAGTCGGGACGTCCCGCGGCGATGAACGCGTTGGAGGCGTAGTAGAACAGGGTGCGGACAGAAGACACCCCGAGGAAGGTGTAGCAGTTCTGATAGTCGACGTAGTAGTCGCTGCGGCTCAGCGCATCCCACTTGTAGACCTGGGTCATCTTGCGGTACAGGGCTCCGGCGTCGCAATATCCGACGGACAGTTCGTTGATGGTGTTGCGGAACGGTATCAGCTTGAACGAATAGCCGCAGTATTCGAGGTAGTCCTTGATGCCGATATTGATGTCTCCGCCCTGGTTGAGCAGATTTATCGGTCTGTCCCACTGATACTTGGACAGAAGGTCGAGGAAGAAGAGCTCCGGCTTGGAGAGGAACGTCTTGCCTTCCGGGATCGTAATGGTTATGGACTCCGGGATCCTGTCATAAAGGACTTCCGGCACGATGCCGCAGCGCACGCAGTTCTCCCTGTTGACGGGCACGACTATGTTGCGGGCGGGGATGTAGTGTATGAACTCGCCGTTGGTGAGCGGCACCACGGCGGACGGATTGGAGACTATCTTCATCACGTCCGAGATCGGCCACTCCTTGCCCTGCTTGTCGGAGACGAGCACGTATTCGTTGAATCCGTAGAGGTACTGGTCGTGCGACAGGCTGAGGTCGAGCGGCGCGGATTCGTTGCAGGGGTAGGTCATCTGGTCGATGTACCAGTCGGTACCGAGCAGCGAGGTGTTGCAGATGCGCACGTCGGTACGGATATTCTCCACCTCCTGGGCGTACCACAGAGGGAAGGTGTCGTTGTCACCGTGGGTGACGAGGATTCCGTTCTCGTCCACCGAATTGAGATAGTTGTAGGCCATCTCCACTGCGGTGCGGCGGTTGCTGCGGTCGTGGTCGTCCCAGTTCTGCTGCGCCATGAGCGCGGGCACGCCGAGACAGAGCACCGACACCGCGACTGCGACCGCCTTGGAATGTTTCCCGTTCAGGGCGTCACTTATCCATTCGCTGATTGCAGCGACGGCGAGGCCCGCCCATACGGAGAAGAAATAGAACGAACCTGCATAGGCGTAGTCCCTCTCACGCACCTGGTACGGCGGCTGATTGAGATAGATGACAATCGCGATGCCTGTCATAAAGAACATCAGGAACACCAGCCAGCATCCCCTCTTGTCCTTCGCGAACTGGAAGAACAGGCCGAGCAGGCCGAGAATCAGGGGCAGGAAGAAATAATGGTTCTTGCCCTTGTTGCCCTTGAGGCTTTCCGGAGCGGAACTCTGGTCCAGCAGGCGCAGTTCGTCGAGGAACTTTATGCCGCTCTCCCAGTTGCCGTAGAACAGCTCGCCCGGAGTGGTGCTGCAGATGTCGTTCTGGCGTCCGACGAAATTCCACATGAAATACCGCCAGTACATCCAGTTTATCTGATAATCGAAGAAATAGGCAAGGTTGGCGCCCATAGTGGGCTTGCGGTGCTGCGCGTCCTTGACGTAATGTCCCTTGCCGTTCGTGTAGTTCTCGTAGAATTTTTCGTAACGCCCGTCGGGAGAATTGCTCCACATCCTCGGGAAGAGCATCTTGCCCTCTGAACGGTAGTCGGCCTGCGGAGGACCGGCGACGTGCTTGTACTTGCCGTCGAGCGGAGCCCAGTATTTGGTCGCCTTAGCCTCGTAGGGGGCGTCATAATACTGCCCATACACGAGCGGAGTGCTGCCGTACTGCTCGCGGGAGAGGTATCTGACAAGGGTGAAGGCGTTGTCGGGCTGGTACTCGTTGGTCGGGGTCTTGGCCGCGGAGCGGATGATGTCTATGCTGAATATCGAGAATCCGATGATAATCGTCGTCAGGCAGAGCAGGGCGGTGTTGAGGAAGACCTTGCCCTTGGCGAGGGTCCTGAAAATCCCCCAGAAGCACAGCGCGAGCACTGCGATCAGGAAGAATGCGGCGCCGCTGTTGTACGGCAGATGCAGCACGTTGACGAAGAAGAGGTCGCAATAGGCTGCCAGCTTGGGCAGGAACGGGATGATGAGGAACAGTATCACCGCCAGGATGAGCACGCCGATGAGGAAAATCTTGACATACTCCTTGAAGCTGTAGCCCCTGTCCTCGCGCTGCCTGTAATAATACAAGAACACCAGCGCAGGGATTGCCAGCAGGTTCAGAAGGTGGACACCTATCGACAGGCCCATGAGGAATGATATAAGGACTATCCACCTGTTGGCGTGAGGCCTGTCTGCCTGCTCATACCACTTGGTCATCGCCCAGAACACCGCCGCGGTGAAGAGCGACGACATCGCATACACCTCGCCCTCGACGGCCGAGAACCAGAACGTGTCGGAGAAGCAGTACACGAGCGCGCCGACGAGTCCCGAGCCGCAGATAGCGACGATGTTGTCGGATTTCACCAACCGCCTGACGAAAAAGACTATCGTCAGGTAGAGGAAGAATATGGTGAGAGCCGAGCAGATCGCGCTCATCGCGTTGACCAGCACGGCAGCGTGCATATTGTCTCCGAAAAGGGTGAAAATCCTCGCAATCAGCTGGAAAACAGGGTTTCCGGGGGGATGTCCGACCTCAAGTTTGTAGGACGAGGCTATGAATTCGCCGCAGTCCCAGAAAGACGCAGTGGGCTCTATGGTGAGCAGATACGTCACGGCCGAAACCACGAAGGCCGCCGCGGCGCAGATGCGATTCCACAAATTAAATTTCTTCTGATCTGTCATAACTTACAAAGATACAAAATGATTCGTTATCTTTGCAAAAAATAAACCCAATGGCAGAGAATGACTGGAAAAAGAGGCTCGGAGTGGTCTATTCGACCAACCCCGACTTCCAATATCAGGAGGCCGCACAGGAGCAGGCGCAGACCCTTCCCGCAGCGAAACAGAGGCTCATCGTCACCATCGACCGCAGCGGACGCGCGGGCAAGCAGGTGACCCTGGTCAAGGGGTTCGTGGGCACGGACGAGGACCTCGCCTCTCTAGCAAGGGCGCTGAAGGTCAAATGCGGCGTCGGCGGCTCTTCCAAGGACGGAGAGATCACGATCCAGGGAGACCTGCGCGACAAGGTGACCTCACTGCTGCAGGGTATGGGCTACAATGCCAAAAGAGGCAACTGATGACGGTCTGGAGCACATATTGGACAAATTCCGCCCTGGTGGTCATCTCCGCAGCGCTGATCGTCATCTTCATCAACGACTGCCTGCACATCTTCCCTATGCTCGTCAAAGGCCTGGGCCAGTGGAAGGTACACCGCGAGATAGAGCACAACATCCCGATTGCAAGGACAAGGAACATCCTTCTGGCAATCTTCTCCATCCCCCTCTGCTTGATTGCCGACAGGTATTCCCTTTACCACCCGGCACTGCTCGACAAGGTGCCGCCGCTCTGGTCCGTATTCGCCACAGCGGGCGCATATATACTGTACCGGCTGCTGAGACTGCTGACATTCTCCCGCCTGCGTTTCCCGAAACTGCACCCGGAAGAGAGGATGGCGATTCATCACATATTCGACGACTTGCTGATAGCACTCACGGCACTGATGCTTGCAAGCGTCGGCATAATGCTGATTATCAAGGTTTCAGACTATGCCGCAAAAATCGTCCTCCTCGTCGAGGCGGGCCTTGCATTCTTCATCGTCTGCATCCAGATTTATCAATTTTTGGCCGTTCAGCATTCAAGATTGTCAACAATTTTGTATCTTTGCGCCCTCGAAATCCTGCCTCTTGCCGCAATGGTGGCTTTACAGGCGATTTTTTAGAGCAACGAGAACCGGAAAATGAAAATTTTGATATCCCAGCAGGCGCCGTCCAAGATGACAGCATACGCCAATCTGATCGAGAAATTCGGCGCCCAGATAGACTTCAGGCCGTTCTTCCTCATCGAGCCGCTCGATGCCAAGGAATTCAGGCTCCAGAAGATCCACCCGCTCGACTTCACGGCAGTGGTCTTCTCCTCCAGACACGCAATCGACGCATACTTCCGCATCTGCGAGGAACTCAGGCTCAAGGTACCCGAGACCATGAAATACTTCTGCACCACCGAACTGGTGGCGATGTATCTCCAGAAACACATAGTCTACCGAAAACGCAAAATATTCTTCGGCGACGGCACACCGCAGTCCATCATCTCTCAGATCGGCACAAAGCACCGCGAAGAAAAGTTCCTCATCACGACTTCCGACAACTCAAGTTCCGAGGTCATCACGGGTCTCTTCGACAAGGCCGGTCTGCAGTACACCACCGCCATAATGGTGAAATCCGTGACCCAGGACCTCAAGGACCTGGACCTGAGCGCCTACGACGTCGCCGTGATGTACAACCCCTACGACGTGCAGTCACTGACGGAGAACTTCCCCGACTTCAAGCAGGGAGACCTCAAGATAGTGGCGTTCGGCAAGAGCATCGTCAAGGCGATGACCGAGGCCGGGCTTGAAATCAGCATCCAGGGTCCCACCCCGGAGGCTCCGTCGGCGGCAAAGGCAATCGAAATCCTGCTTTCACAAAACTGATATGAACGCCCCCCTTGGCCATACACTCCCAAAGGAGGAAAGGCTGTCGGGCAAGAATTCTGTCGCGGCGCTCGTCGAGCGCGGCAAATGGGGCGCGGTCCAGCCGGTGCGCTATTGTTTCTCGCGCACTGAAGGCTCCGAAGTCAACAGGATAATGGTTTCCGTACCCAAAAAATTTTTCAAGAGGGCCGTCAGGCGAAATCTTCTCAAGCGCCGCCTGCGCGAAAGCTACCGCCTGCAGAAAGAACTGCTGACGGTGCGCGGCGTGGACGTGATGTTCGTCTATTCATCCAAGGACATTCTCGGACAGGAAGCACTGTACGAGGTGATGACTCAGATATTGAAGGATATCGATTCGAGAATCGCAAGATGAGAAAGACGCTGCGCAAAATACTGAGCGCCCCCTTCATCCTGCTCATAAAGTTCTACCAGCTCTGCATTTCGCCTCTCAAACCGCCCAGCTGCCGGTTCACCCCGACCTGCTCGCAGTACGCGCTCGAGGCGTTCCGCAAATACGGACCGCTGAAAGGTTTCTGGCTTTCGCTTAAAAGGATACTCCGCTGCCACCCATGGGGCGGCTCGGGCTATGACCCGGTGCCCTAATCGAGCTTGAGCACCGCCATAAAGGCGCTCTGCGGCACCTGCACCTTGCCTATCTGGCGCATACGCTTCTTGCCCTCCTTCTGCTTCTCGAGGAGTTTGCGCTTGCGCGTGACGTCGCCGCCGTAGCACTTGGCCGTCACGTCCTTGCGCACCTGCTTGACCGTCTCGCGCGCGATGATCTTGGCGCCGATCGCGGCCTGCACGGGGATGTCGAACTGCTGGCGAGGGATGAGGTCCTTGAGCTTCACGCACATCTTGCGGCCGAAATCGTAGGCGTTGTCCTCGTGGATGAGTGTCGAGAGCGCGTCGGCCGGCTCGCCGTTGAGCAGGATGTCCAGACGCACGAGTTTGGCGGGACGGAAACCGGTCACGTGGTAGTCGAACGATGCGTAACCCTTTGAAATTGACTTCAATTTGTCGTAGAAGTCGAAGACAATCTCGGACAGGGGCATGTCGTAATTGAGTTCCACGCGGTCCGCCGTGATGTAATGCTGGCTCACGAGAGTACCCCTCTTGTCGAGGCATAGCTTCATTATCGGGCCGAAGAATTCAGCCTTGGAAATGATCTGGGCCTTGATGTAAGGCTCCTCGATATGGTCGATGAGCGTCGGAGCCGGCAGTCCGGAAGGGTTGTGCACGTCTATCACCTCGCCCTGGGTGCTGTACACCTTGTACGAGACGTTGGGGACGGTGGTGATCACGTCCATGTCGAACTCCCTGAAGAGTCTTTCCTGCACGATCTCCAGATGCAGCAGTCCGAGGAAGCCGCAGCGGAAACCGGAGCCGAGCGCGAGCGAGGATTCCGGCTCATAGACAAGCGAAGCGTCGTTGAGCTGGAATTTCTCGAGCGTGGCGCGAAGCTCCTCGAACTTGTCGGCCTGCACGGGGTAAAGTCCGGCGAAGACCATAGGCTTCACCTCCTCGAATCCGGCGATCGCCTCGGAGCAGGGATTTTCCACGTGCGTAATCGTGTCGCCGACCTTGACCTCGACGGCGTTCTTGATACCGGAAATGATGTAGCCCACGTCGCCGCAGCCCACTTCCGCTCCGGGTATCAGTTTCATCTTCAGCACTCCGACCTCCTCGGCTTCGTACTCCATACCGGTATTGAAGAATTTCACCTTGTCACCCTTGCGCACGCTTCCGTTCTTGACCTTGAAATACGCGATGATGCCGCGGAAGGAATTGAAGACGGAGTCGAATATGAGAGCCTGCAGCGGAGCGTCGGGATCGCCCTGCGGAGCAGGAATCCTATCCACGATGGCGTCCAGGATCGGAGCCACACCCTCGCCCGTGCGGGCGGAAATCTTGAAGACGTCTTCCGGATCGCAGCCCAGCAGTTCGCACACCTGGTCGGTCACGACCTCCACCTGGGCGGATTCCATATCTATCTTGTTGATGACGGGGATTATCTCCAGGCCGTGGTCTATGGCAAGGTACAGATTGGAGATTGTCTGGGCCTGGATGCCCTGCGAGGCGTCCACGACGAGCAGGGCCCCTTCGCAGGAAGCGATGGAGCGGGAGACTTCGTAGGAGAAGTCCACGTGGCCCGGAGTGTCAATGAGGTTGAGCTTGTATGTCTCCCCCTTGCAAGGGTAGGTCATCTGGATTGCGTGGCTCTTGATGGTGATGCCCTTCTCCTTCTCCAGGTCCATGTCGTCGAGCACCTGATTCTCCATATCCCTCTCGCTGAGGGTCTTCGTGAGTTCGAGCAGGCGGTCGGCAAGCGTGCTCTTGCCGTGGTCTATGTGCGCAATGATGCAGAAATTGCGGATGTTCTTCATTTCCATATTCGACAGCAAAGATAATTCTTTATTTGACAATTTTCGTATCTTTGAAAACTATGACAATCGAAGCTCGCAACATACACAAGTTTTTCGGGACGCTGGAGGTGCTCAAGGGAGTGGATTTCAGCGCGGACAAGGGGGAAGTGGTGTCCATCACGGGGGCTTCCGGGGCCGGAAAGACCACGCTTCTGGAAATCCTCGGCACACTTTCGGCCCCGGACAGCGGCACCCTTCACATTGACGGCACCGACGTGCTCTCGCTCGGGAGCGGCGCCCTCGCGCAGTTCAGGGGCCGCAGGATAGGGTTCGTGTTCCAGTTCCACCATCTGCTGCCGGAATTCACAGCCCTGGAGAACGTGATGATTCCCTCGCTCATCGCAGGCAAATCACAGAAGGAGGCAAGGCAGACGGCCACGGCGCTGCTGGAGGCCACAGGCCTCGGCGGAAGGCTTGGCCACAAGCCTTCCGAGCTCTCCGGAGGAGAGCAGCAGCGCGTGGCAATCGCCCGGGCCCTCGTCAACTCCCCCGCCGTGCTCTTCGCCGACGAACCCACAGGCAACCTCGATTCGGCGACCAAGGAGGAAATCCACAGGCTCTTCTTCGACCTGCGCGACTCTCTGGGCCAGACCATAGTGATAGTGACCCATGACCCAGCCCTCGCCGCCCTCTGCGACAGACAGTACACGATGAAGGACGGCCTTTTCATCTGATGGGCACGTTCAGGTTCAATCATTTTGAAGTACGCAACGAGCGCTCCGCAATGAAGGTCAACACCGACGGAGTGTTGCTCGGAGCCGCCGCCACCCTGCAAGAATCCGATCTCAGATACCTCGACATAGGCACCGGCACCGGTACAATCGCCCTTATGCTCGCACAGCGCTCCCCTTCCGCCCGGATCGACGCCATCGACATCGACGCCCCTTCCGCCGAGGAGGCGGCCGGGAATTTCAGCGCCTCCCCCTGGCCGGAACGGCTCCGCGCCCTGCACACTTCCCTGCAGGAATTCCGCCCGGAGGGCTTGTATGACCTGATTGTATCCAATCCACCGTACTTCGACAATTCCCTACTCAATCCCGACGGACGGACCAGCACCGCACGCCATTCCCTGACACTCTCCTACCGGGAAATTGCGGAATTCGCCGCAGGCGCGCTTGCACCCTCGGGCCGGCTCTCCCTCATACTCCCCGCCGACTGCGAGAAGACTCTCTGCCGCACCCTGCGCTCATTCGGACTTCATCCCTTCAGAATCCTTCGCATCCGCAGCAGCGAGCGCAAAGCACCCTCGCGCATCATCGTGGAAAGTTCCCTTCTTCGGACAGATTCCCCCGCGGAAGGAGAGCTTCTGATCAGCAAGGGTGGCAAATATTCGGAAGAATACCTATCTTTGACTCGGGACTTTTACCTTTTCAGCTAATTCATCACACAATTATGAGATACACCAGAATTATAATCGCGGCCCTTTTTGCCGCAATCGCGCTGCCTCTGGCGGCACAGACACAGGAAGATTCGCTGATTTTCGCCGCTCAGGACTGGGGCTGGCAGGACCTCGGCAAGGGGGCTCAGGCCGGCTACGCCGAAATGACCATTTTCGGTGCTCCCGAGGCCATCTCAGTCATCAAGTACCCTGCGAAGAAGTACCGTACCAGCCTGATAGACGCACAGGGAGAACTTGCCGACGGCACGGACGCCCTTGCCATCAAAGCAGGCGCGAAGATAGCAGCCAACGGCAGTTACTTCGATATGCGCAGGCTCCTTCCCATCACTTATATCAGCGTGGACCACAAGCAGTTGGGAGCCACGACCCAGAGCGAACTCTTCCGCTGCACAGGCGTTCTCGCCATCAAGGGCAACGGCCACAAGCTCGACATAATGAAGGTGGACTCCACCAAATTCGACACCTGGCGCAAGAACTACAAGTATGTGATCGCCACAGGTCCCATCCTCATCAAGGACGGAGTCACGATTCCCCACGAATACACAGGCACCTTCACCACCAGAAGGCATCCCCGCACGATCGTGGGCAAGGACGCGGACGGATACGTCTATTTCATCGTCATCGACGGCCGCTGGAAAGAGCAGTCTGTCGGCGCAACCATTCCCGAAACCGCTGCGATTGCCCGCTATTTCGGCCTCGTGGACGCCCTCAACTTCGACGGCGGCGGCTCATCCACAGTCTGGAGCGAGCAGACAGGCATCATCAATCACCCCAACGACAACGGCAAATGGGATCACGACGGCGCGCGCAAGGTGCCGAACTGCATCATCGTAAAATAACGAATTTCCTAAAAACCGCGCTAGCGGTACCTGTTTCCGATACCGTTAGCGCAAAAAAAAAACCGGCTCCCGATTTCAGGGGCCGGTCTTTTCGTTATACTGATCTTTTTAGATGCTGTTGAGTTCGGCAGCCATGTCGTCCTTGTGGCCGACGATGATGTCCTGGTAGTCCTTGAGACCGGTGCCTGCAGGAATCGGGTGTCCGCAGATGACGTTCTCCTTCAGACCCTCGAGATGGTCGACACGGGCGCGGATCGCGGCCTCGCTGAGCACCTTTGTGGTCTCCTGGAAGGAAGCCGCCGAGATGAAGCTGTTGGTCTTGAGTGCTGCGCGGGTGATACCCTGGAGGACAAGCCTTGCGGTTGCCGGCTGCGCGTCGCGCGTCACCATCACCTTGCGGCCCTGTCTCTCGAGTGAAGCGTTCTCGTTGCGCATCTCCCTGGCGTTGATGATGTCGCCCTCGGAGAACTTCTCGGAATCGCCTGCATCCATCACGATGTACTTTCCGTAGATGTTGTCGTTGGCATCCATGAATGCAGCCTTGTCGACGAGTTCCTCGGGAAGGAATTCGGTGTCACCGGGATTGGTGATCTCGACCTTGCGCATCATCTGCCTTACGATAATCTCGAAATGCTTGTCGTTGATCTTCACGCCCTGGAGACGGTAGACAGCCTGCACCTCGTTGACGATATACTCCTGAGCCTTGACGGGACCGAGTATGTTGAGGATGTCGGTAGGTGAGACGCCGCCGTCGGACAGAGGCGTGCCTGCCTTCACGTAGTCGTTTTCCTGGACAAGAATCTGCTTGGTCATAGGCACGAGATAGTGCTTCTCGACGCCTGAGCGGTTCCTGACGGTGATTTCACGGTTACCTCTCTTGACCTTGCCCATAAGCACTTCGCCGTTAATCTCGGAGAGAAGGGCGGGGTTGCTCGGGTTGCGGGCCTCGAAGAGTTCGGTCACACGCGGGAGACCGCCGGTGATATCGCTTGACTTGCCGATTGCGCGAGGTATCTTGATGAGAATGTCACCGACGTTGATGTCAGTGCCGTCCTCAGCCATCACGTGGGCGCCTACCGGCAGGTTGAACTGCCTGATGGAGTCGCCGTTCGCATCGACGATGTTGATAGCGGGGCTCTTGGTCTTGTCCTTCGCCTCGGTGATCACCTTGTCGGTGCTGACTGCGTATTCGTCGGCTGCCTGCTTCTTGTAGGTGACGCCTTCGATCATGTTCTCGAAGCGGATCTTGCCCGCTGTCTCGACGATGGTGATTGCGTTGTACGGATCCCATTCGCAGATGATGTCGCCCTTCTTGACCTTGTCGCCGTCCTTCTTGTAAAGAACTGAGCCGTAAGGGATATCATACTGTGAGAAGGTGATGCCTGTGTTCTCGTCCACGATGCGGAGCTCGGTCATACGGCTGACGACCACTTCCTCGCTCGTGCCGTCCGACTTGACTCTCTCGATGGTACGGAGTTCCTCGAACTGGAGGCGGCCTTCGTACTTGGATTCGATGTTGGAATCGGCTGCGGAGCTGGATGCGGTACCACCGACGTGGAAGGTACGCAGGGTAAGCTGGGTACCGGGCTCACCGATGGACTGTGCAGCGATGACGCCTACCACCTCGCCCTTCTCAACCATACGGCTGGTGGCAAGATTGCGGCCGTAGCACTTCGCGCAGACGCCGTGGCGGCTCTCACAGGTGAGGACCGAACGGATCTCGACCTGCTCGATGGGGAGTGAGTCGATGAGGCTTGCCTCCTTCTCGCGGATCTCCTCTCCCGCACGGATGATGAGTTCTCCCGTGAGAGGATTGAAGATATCGTGCACTGAAGTACGGCCGAGAATTCTCTCGCCGAGGCTCTCGACTACTTCGTCCTTGTTCTTGATCGCGGTGGCGATGAGACCTCTGAGGGTACCGCAGTCGCTCTCGGTGATGATCACGTCGTGTGACACGTCGACGAGACGTCTGGTGAGGTAACCTGCATCAGCGGTCTTGAGTGCGGTATCGGCAAGACCCTTACGGGCACCGTGGGTGGAGATGAAGTACTCGAGCACCGTCATACCTTCCTTGAGGTTGGAGACGATAGGGTTCTCGATGATTTCTGCTCCGGACGCTCCGGATTTCTGGGGCTTCGCCATCATTCCTCGCATACCGCAAAGCTGCTTGATCTGCTGGGTGGAACCACGGGCTCCGGAGTCAAGCATCATATACACGGGGTTGAATCCCTGCTTGTCTGCGGAGATCTGTTTCGTGACTATGTTGGTGAGCTTGTTGTCTATCGAGGACCAGAGGTCGATCACTTTGTTGTAACGC
>R18__coassemble_2208_pt1 | contig 13454 bp, 12 predicted proteins | sample R18__metabat2_low_PE_003 | metagenome-assembled genome bin R18 | reverse complement strand
GCCGAAATGCAATATGCTGGCGGCGAGGGCGGCGTCGGCACGGCCGACGGTCAGCACATCGGCGATATCGCCGATGCTGCCCGCGCCGCCCGAAGCAATAACGGGAATACTGAGCTCGTCCGCCAAACGCGCATACTGCTCGCATGCGTAGCCGGCGCAGGTGCCGTCGTGGTCCATCGAGGTAAAGAGGATCTCCCCTGCCCCGCGCTCCTGAGCCTCCCGGGCCCAGCTGAAGAGCTCCCTGTCGGAGAAACGGCTGCCTCCGTGCGTGGTCACGCGCCACACTCCGTCGACACATTTCGCGTCGATGGCGCACACCACGAACTGGTTTCCGTACTTCGAAGCGATCTCGGAAATGAGTTCCGGCCTCGCGACGGCGGCGCTGTTGACGGAAATCTTGTCCGCGCCGCTGTCGAGCAGGCGCGAAGCGTCGTCGAGCGAGGATATGCCTCCACCGACGGTAAACGGAATGTCTATCCCGAGGGCTATCTTCTCCACGAGGGCCACGAAAGTGGAACGCCCCTCCTTGGAGGCGCTGATGTCAAGGTACACGAGTTCGTCAGCCCCTTCGCGGCTGTAGCGTACACCCATCTCGACGGCGTCTCCGACTTCGCGGAGCCCCTCGAAATTGATCCCCTTCACGACCTGGGCGTTGCGTACGTCCAGGCACGGTATTATGCGTTTTGCGACCATAATTCAATGTCTTTCAGACTGATCCTGTGCTCATAAATAGCCTTGCCGACAATCACGGAAGGCATTCCCGCCTCCGACAGCGCCTCGATGTCCTTCATCGAGCCGACACCGCCGCTGGCGGTGAATCCCACAGCGGGAAAAGCGGCCATCAGCGAGCGGTACAACTCCACCGAAGGCCCCTGTAGCATACCGTCGCAGGAAATGTCGGTGCATATAACATTCTGAAGCCCGTCGGGCAGGAACGAGCCGATCAGTTCGTCGACCGTAGTCGACGTCTGTTCCAGCCATCCCTTCACAGCGACCTCGCGCCCGCGCACGTCCGCGCCGAGGATCATCCTGGCGGGGCCGAAGGCGCGGAGCCATTCGCGGAAAAGCGCAGGCTTCCTCACGGCGACGCTGCCCGCTATGGCGCAGGTGGCGCCGGCGCTGAAAATCGACGACAGGTCCTGCGACGAAGCGATGCCGCCGCCCCATTCAATCTCCATATCCACGGCGGAAGCGATGGCCTCCAGAGTGCGCAGATTCACGGGAGCGGAACATTTCGCGCCATCCAAATCCACGAGGTGAATGCGCTTCACGCCGCAGTCGGCATAACTCTTCGCCATATCCAGCGGAGAAGCGTCATAGACCTTGCGGCTGTCGTATTCGCCCTGACTGAGGCGCACGCAGCGCCCGTCAATTATGTCAATTGCCGGTATGATCCTTATCATAGCGCAAGGAAATTTGCAAGAATCCTCTCTCCGACGGAGCCGCTCTTCTCGGGATGAAACTGCGTGCCGTAGAAATTTTCATACTTGAGAGCCGCGCTGAACATCACTCCGCCGTGGCGGGTGGTAGCGACGGTGTCGGTGCACAGTCCCGCATAATAGGAATGCACGTAATACACGAAACTGCCGCCTTGCAGGCCCTTGAAAAGCTTGCCGTCAAGGTTGGAAATCGAATTCCAGCCCATATGCGGCACCTTGGCGTCGGCGTTTGCCTCGAAACGGCGCACGTCGCAGTCGAAAAGTCCGATGCAATCCACGTCGCCCTCCTCGGAGTGCCTGCACATCAGCTGCATCCCCACGCAGATGCCGAGGACCGGCTTGCGCAGACTCCTTATCACCGGCACGAGACCGGTGGACTCCAGCGCAGCCATCGCCTCAGCAGCATTGCCCACGCCGGGAAGTATCACCTTCGAGGCGCTCCTGATGCGGGAGGCGTCCGAAGTGAGTTCATATTCGGCCCCGAGCCTGTCAAGGGCGCAGGTCACGGACTTGATGTTGCCGCAACCGTAATCCACTATGGCTATCATATCATTCCCTTGCTTGAAGGCAGTTCGTCGCTGAAAACATCACGCCTTGCAGCCTGCCTGAGGCATCTGGCGAAGCCTTTGAATACCGCTTCCGCGATGTGGTGGTTGTTCTCGCCAGAAGCCTCGATGCGGATGTTGCAGCGGGCCGCGCTGCTGAGGCTCTTGAAGAAATGTTTGAACATCTCCGTGGGCACGTCGCCGACATATTCGCGGGTGAACTGCACGTCCCAGACGAGCTCGCTGCGGCCGCCGAAATCCAGCAGCACCAGCGCCTTGCTCTCGTCCATCGGAAGGGCGAAACCGTAGCGGCCGATACCCTTCTTGTCGCCCAGGGCGGCGGCAATCGCCTCTCCGAGCACGATAGCGACGTCCTCCATCGTGTGATGCTCGTCCACCTCGAGGTCGCCCTTGCAGCTGAGCTGTAGCGCCACACCGCCGTGATGGACCAGCTGGTCGAGCATATGGTCGAGGAATTTCAGACCGGTGTCGATGCCCGACTCCCCGCGGCCGTCGAGGTCCAGACGGACGGAAATGTCAGTCTCCGAAGTCTTGCGGTGCAGCGAAACACAACGGCTGCTGCAGCGGATCCTCTCCACGACATCAGCCCAGGTGCATTCCGGACCGAGCAAGATGCCGGTCACGCCCATATTGCGGGCGAACTGCATGTCCGTCTCCCTGTCCCCTATCATAAAACTGGCGGCGAGGTCATAGCTGCCGTCCAGATATTTGCCGAAAAGTGCCGTCCCCGGCTTGCGCGTGGGGGCGTTCTCGTAAGGGAAGGTCTTGTCTATCACTATGTCGTCGAACCTCACGCCTTCGCCCTCGAGGGTCTTCAGCATCTTGTTGTGGGCGGGCCAGAAAGTGTCCCAGGGGTACGAATCGGTGCCGAGACCGTCCTGGTTGGAGGCCATCACGATCTCGTAGCCGAGCCCCATAAGGGCGCGCATCCCGGAAATCGCCCCGGGGACGAATTCGAGTTTCTCCAGGCTGTCCACCTGCTCGTTCTCCTCGATGCAGGGCTCCACGATCAGGGTTCCGTCCCTGTCAACGAATATCGCCTTTTTCATAATTTTCCAATGATTTGAGCAGCAGGACGTTCTCTTCGGGGGTGCCTACCGTGATGCGCAGGCATCCCGCGCAGAGATTCACCCTGGTGCGGTTGCGGACTATGATTCCGTCCGATACCAGATGGGCGTACAGCGCATCCGCGTCGTCAGTGCGTACGAGCAGGAAATTGGCGTCGCTCGGATAAACCTCGCGGACGAACGGAAGCGCGCGCAGAGCCTCCGAAAGCATCGCCCTCTCGTTCTTGATGATTTCCACCTGCCCTGCCACAGACTTCGTCGTGAGCGCTTCCAGCGCAAGGCGCTGCGTGGCTTCGTTGATGTTGTAGGGGTATTTGACGTTGGACATTATGGAAATCACGAAAGGGTCGGCGAATGCCAGACCGAGCCTCAACGCGGCGAGGCCGTAGGCCTTGGAAAAGGTCTGCAGCACCACCAGATTGCGGTATTTGCTTATGAGCGGCAGCAGGCTGGGCTTGCCGCTGAAATCTATATACGCCTCGTCCACGACGACGATGCCGTTGAAACGCCCGAGCAAAGTGACAATGTCTTCCTGCGCGAAGGCGTTGCCTGTCGGATTGTTGGGGCTGCACAGCCACATCAGCCTGGTGCGTGAGTCGCAGGCGTCGAGCAGGGCCTCGACGGGGAGGGAAAAACCTTCTCCCAGAGGCACGAGCGTCATCTTAACGTCATTTATCTGCGCCGCGACGGTGTACATCCCGTAACTGGGGTCGATTGCCACAGCGTTGTCTTCACCCGGGTTGCAGAACACCCTGAACAGGATGTCTATCGCCTCGTCGCTGCCGTTGCCGAGGAAAATGCTTTTCGCCGGCATCCCCTTGATGGAGGAAATCACCCTCTTGAGTTCTTTCTGCCTGGGGTCAGGGTAGCGGTTCCAGCCGTTTGGGAAAGGGTTTTCGTTCGCGTCGAGAAACACCCCGAGGCTGCCGCCGAATTCATCTCTGGCGGTGCTGTAGGGGCTCATCTGCAATATGTTGCGCCTTACCAGGCTCTCGATGTCATTCATCTTCCGTAAGTCTTAACCTGACTGCGTTGGCGTGCGCCTGCAGTCCTTCCGCTTCGGCGAGCGTGGTGATGGTGCGTGAAAGGCCTGAAAGTCCTTCGCGGCTGATCTCCTGAATCGTCATCTTGCGCATATAAGCGTCCACGTTGACGCCGCTGTAAGAGCGCGCCCAGGCGCCCGTGGGGAGGGTGTGGTTGGTGCCGGAGGCGTAGTCGCCTGCGCTTTCAGGGGTGTACGGACCCACGAAGACGCTGCCCGCGGCAGTGATCCTTTCGACCATTTCCCAAGGGTTGCGGGTGTTGATTATCAGATGCTCGGGAGCGTAAACGTTGGCAATATCGCACATCTTCTGGCGGGAACCACGGCCGTCGAAGACCACGCAGCGGCTCCTGCGCAGCGACTTGGCGGCGAAATCGGCGCGGTACAGCAGCGCAATTTGGGTCGCGAGTTCAGCCTTGACGGCGGTATACACCTTCCTGCTGTCGGCGACGAGCATCACGTGACTGTCGGCGCCGTGCTCGGCCTGCGACAGCAGGTCAGCGGCCACGAAAGCTGGATCGGCCGTGGCGTCGGCGATCACCATCACCTCGGAAGGTCCCGCAGGCATATCCACGGCGACAACCTTGCCGCCGAGCATCTGCTTTGCGAGGGTGACGAAACGGTTGCCGGGGCCGAAGATCTTGTCCACCTTGCCCACGGTCTCGGTGCCGTACGCCATAGCCGCTATCGCCTGGGCGCCGCCGGCCTTGTAGACCTTGGTGATACCGCAGCGTTTCGCGGCGTAGAGCACCTCGGGGGCCACTTTTCCGGTGACCACCGACACGGGGGTGCAAATTTCAATTTCTGAGCAGCCCGCCACCTTCGCGGGTATCGCCAGCATCAGCACCGTCGAAAAAAGCGGAGCGGTACCTCCGGGAATGTACAGGCCGACCTTTTCCACCGGCACCGGCTTCTGCCAGCATTTCACGCCGGGGGCGGTCTCGACCTCTATCGTCTGCGGCATCTGCGCCTTGTGGAATTTTTCTATGTTGGCATAGGCGGCCTCAATCGCCTCCCTTGTGGCGGCATCCACCTGCGCCTCCGCCTCGGCGAACTCAGCCTCGCTAACTGCAATGTTGGTGATGAGGATGCCGTCGATGTCCTGGGCGAGGAACTTCAAGGCGGAATCGCCCTGATTCTTCACCATATTGGTGATGCGCTTCACGTTCTGACCTATCTTCACCAGGCCTTTCGTCGGCCTTGCGCACAGGTCGGACCATTCCTTCTGCCTGGGATTGACGTACAACTGAAATCTGCTCATAATGTATTACGGAATTATCTTGTCCAGACTTAAAACGAGTATGCCTTCGGCCCCTATGGCCTTGAGCTGGCGGATCTTGCTCCAGAGGTCATTTTCCTCCACGACCGAGTGCATCGAGCACCAGCCTTCGGCGGCCAGCGGCATCACGGTGGGGCTGCGCATCGCGGGCAGTATCCTAGTGGCCTCCTCCACGGCCGACTGCGGCAGGTTCATCAGCAGATACTTCTTGCCGCGGCTCACCTTCACCGCCTCGAAACGGAACAGAATCTCCTCGAGCGCGGCGCGCTCCTCATCGTCCAGGCGGTCGTTGCTGATGAGCACCGCCTCGGAGAAGAACACCTTCTCGACCTCCTTGAGGCCGTTGGACACCAGAGTGCCGCCGGAAGAGACGATGTCGAATATCGCATCGGCGATGCCCGCGGCGGGAGCGATCTCCACCGAACCGGTAATCACTTCGACGCACGCATCTATATTGTTGTCATTCAAATACTTGCGAAGAATGTTAGGATAAGACGTGGCTATCCTGCGGCCGTTGAAATACTCCGGGCCGGTGTACTCCTCCCCCTTGGGGATCGCAAGCGAGATGCGGCAGCCTCCGAAACCGAGATAAGCCTCGATTTTCACGTCCGCACCTTTTTCCCTCACCTCATTGAGGCCTACAATACCCAGGTCAGCAGTGCCGCCGGCAACGAGCTGCGGGATGTCGTCATCCCTCATATAGAGCACCTCAAGAGGAAAATTCGATGATTTGGAAAGGAACTTGCGCTTGGAGTCATCCACCGCAATCCCTATCTCGTCCAGAAGGGCCAGGCTGTCTTCATTGAGGCGGCCCTTCGATTGTATCGCTATTCTCAACATACCAACTGTTAATTTTATACAAATTGTAAAATTAGCAAAAATTCGCGACAAAACGCGTGGAATGCACATAAAATATGGAAATTTAAGCATCAACGGGATGTTTTACCGATTTAATGTCGTATATTTGAATGATTTGCTAGAAAACTGAAACAATGCGAAATATGGAATACATCTCACCGTCCGCCAAAATCTGCATCCTCAAGGGAAAGGGCAGAATCTGCGAAGGAACCGGCATCTTCGGCGATGAAGGAGAAGCGGGAAACAACTTGAACGAAGGCAGCAACTATGAACTCTAGAAGGATTCTCGCGGCAGCGGCCGCGCTTGCAGCACTGTGCGCCTGCTCGCGCCAGAACCTCGAGCCCGTGGAGAAGCAGGAGGAGGGCGAAGTCGTCGAAGAGCAGTTCGAGATGAGCCTCACGATCAACGAAGGCGACGAGAACACGAAGACCTACATAGAGAAGGCCGAAGGCTACTACGCCCCCCACTGGTCCAAAGGCGACCAGCTCGGCGTGCTGCTGGTGACGAAGGACGCCGCAATAAAGACCGGCACGGAGTGCAGGACTCTCACCAACCAGGCGGATAGCGCCCAGAAGGCGTCATTCTACGGCACGGTGACAAGTTCCTACGGCGACGGCGACTACGACGTCTATTCGTTCTATCCCAAGGGGGCCTATTCCAGCCGCACGGGCTCGGTGGCCTACGCCGACATCCTGCACGAGCAGTCCCCGACCGCGACGTCGTTCGACCCGCTTTGCGACCTTCTCGTGGGCGAGAAGACCACGGCCACATTCTCGAGCCAGGCGGCCACCATCGACGGGATGAGGTTCGCCCGCGTGATGGCGGTGCTCAAGGTGGTGGTCAAGGATTCAGGCAGCCTGCTTTCGGCCGACGAATACCTGCATAGCGTAAGAATTGCAACCTCAGACACATACCTCACCGGATACAAGCCGGTCGACCTTGCCACCGGAGTTGCCGGCGAGGGCATCGAATACGGCTACAGGGAGGTGATCGGATCCTTCTACGAGACCGACAAGATAGCTCCCACAGACGGCGCGTTCCTCATCGTCAACCCCTGCACGATACCCTCCGGAACGACCCTCACCTTCGACATCAGGACCAGCGGCAAGTGCCTGACAAGGGACATAGTCCTTCCATATGACATAAAAATGCCCGCAGGCGAAGTCACCACCCTGACGATCAACCTCAAATCCACGGACATCTCCGACGCCCCCGCGTTCGAATACCCCTACAAGGTGGATTTCGAGCAAGGATTCAAGGTGAGCACGAGCTACAAACATTCAACGGCACAGCTCGAGGGACCTTCCGGCTATGGCTGGTACACCGTCTACGGCACGGTGAGCACCACAAGCAAGATTTCCGGCAAGAACTCGATGTACTTGAGGCACTACGAGAACGACGCGACAGTCCCCAGCGTCCGCACCGCATTCAAGATGAACGGCCTTAAAAAAGTGAGTTTCAAGGCCCTGACAACGACCTCCGGCAAGAAGTTCACGGTATCCTATTCGCTTGACGGCGAGAACTGGCTGTCGCCCAGGACATACTCCAACTCGACCGGCACTTACGCGTCAAACATCAATTACTTCGTCAACGGAGGCGACGGAGCCGATTGCTACATCAAGATAGAATCCTCTTCGGACGCGGCTTCAGACAAACAATGGAACCTCGTTCTCGACGACTTCGTCTTCTACGACGCCCTCGACGTGACTTCGACCCTGCCGGATCAGGGCTGGCTCGAACTTCCCGCAGGAAGCGCGGAAAACCCCGATATCGTGTACGGTACGTTCTATTCCGGAGAAAGGATCGGCGCCCACCGCGACTACACCTACCAGTACGACAAGAGCCTCTACACCGCGATGTGGACCGCTTATCCGCTCTGCAAGTCGCAACTATCCGACGACGTTGACGGCGGAAGCTGGGCGTTCAACCCGGAAATTGCGCAGGAATATCAGGTCAACGTCACCAGCAAGGCATACGAAAACAATTATGGAAACGGTGCCTACGCCCGCGGCCACCAGATTCCCAATGCCGACCGCAAGCTCAACTCGGCGGCCAATCAGCACACCTATTATGTCACCAACCAGACCCCGCAGATACAGAGTGGCTTCAATTCCGGCATCTGGAACAGTCTGGAAGGCAGCATACGTGACGCTCTGCCTGACGAAGACACCGTCTATATGGTGACAGGAGCATCATTCCAGAAGCTCACAGAGGCCACGAAGGAAATCACATACCTGACCTCCGCTGTGAGCGGCATAGAACCGGCTCAGGTACCTGTGCCCAACTTCTACTGGAAGGCTCTGCTGAAGGTCAGACGCGACGGTTCGGGCAACGTCACCGACGCGAAGGCCGTGGCGATATGGCTGCCCCACAAGTCAATGACCGGCAAGAAATTCACCGACACCGACATCGACGGCGGCGGAGTGGTGTCCGTCGACGAACTCGAGTCCTACACCGGGTTCGACTTCTTCGCCAACCTGAGCACGCAACTGCAGGCCAGCGCAGAAGCCAACGCCAGTTGGACTGAATTCACTGCATTCTAGTCGCTATTCCACATAGAGCACCAACCCCTTGAGGTATTCCCCCTCGGGGTGGTAGATGCTTACCGCGTGGTCGGCGGGCTGGCAGAGACGGTCGATGATGCGCACCCTGCGGCCGGTCTGCGCCGCCGCGGAGAACACTGTCAGCGCGAAAGTCTCCTTGTCCACCACCTGCGAACAGCTGAAAGTGAAGACGATGCCTCCCGGCGCGATGCGGCTGATGGCGGCGGCGTTGAGCCGCTGATATGCGCGCAGTGCGTTCTTCAGCGCCCCGCGATGCTTCGCGAATGCGGGCGGGTCCACTATCATCAGGTCATACTTCCCCGCCGGGCTCTTGCCGAGGAATTCGATCGCATCCGCACAGAAAGAACTGTGCCCCTCCAGATTGTTGAGTGCTATATTCTTGTCCACCAGGGTCATAGCCTTGGCCGAACTGTCGACGGAATCAACGGACAGCGCGCCTCCGCCGAGGGCGTACACAGAAAATCCGCCGGTGTAGCAGAAGAGGTTGAGCACCCTGCGGCCGGCGGCGTATTTCTCCACCAGGGCACGGTTGTCCCTCTGGTCGAGGAAGAAGCCTGTCTTCTGGCCTTCGGTCCAGTTGACGATGAAGCGGTGACCGTTCTCCAGCACCACCTGCTCGGAGTCGTCGAAGCCTTCGCGACGGTAGAGATATCCGTCCACCAGGTCAAGCCCCGCCTTGAAGGGGGCAGTGCCTGAACTCTTGTCGTAAACGGCCTTCAGAGAGTCTCCGTAGACCTTTTTCAGCGCTTCGCATATCTGTTTGCGGGAGCGGAACATTCCCACGCTGTGGGCCTGCATCACGCAGACGCCGTCGTAATAATCAATGATGAGTCCGGGCAGTCCGTCGCCTTCGCCGTGCACCAGACGGTAGCAGCTTGTCAGCGGGCTGTCGGTGAGACGCATAGCCTTGCGGGCGGCATAGGCGCGTCCTATCGCAAGGTCCCAGAAATCGGGCGCGGAAGGGTCTCCGTCGAAGGAGAGCACCCTCACCGCGATGCTGCCTATCTGATAATGTCCAATCGCCAGGATCTCGCCCTCGGCGCTGTACACGCTCACGAGGTCACCTTCCGCCGGGCTGCCGACGATTTGGGCGATGGCGCCGGAAAACACCCACGGGTGGAATCTGCGCAGCGACTCGTCGCGGCCCTTCTTAAGATATATTTTCGTCATCTTTCAGGGGATTCTTTTCGGTTTTGAGAAGTTTGAGATACATCTCGCGGCATACCCAGGCGTCCGTGGCGGCGTACTTGCACTGCGCTTCGGAAAGAGTCTCGGCCTCCCAGTTGGAAAGCTGCTGGCTCTTGGATATCCTCACTCCGAGGATGATCGCGCCCATCTTCTTGACACTCTTGTCCTTGATGCCCCATTCGCACACTATCTTCTGCAGGTCCACGAAACCGCCGGCCTCGAAGGGCTCGATCTTCTGGAGTCCGCGCACGTCGTCGAGGGTCGCTGCGCCGATCTTGAGTATGGATTTCGACGACAGGATGGCGCGCAGGGGCTTGCAGATTCCCACCTTCTGCACTCTGAACAGGAATGCCTTGCCGGCGCCGGAAAGCTGCAGCAGGGCCACTCCGTGATGGTGCTGCCCCGGAGAAAATACCGGGCGGGTCTCGGTATCGAAGCCGATGACCTTCTGGCGCTTCAGATAGGCGATTGCCTTGACCAGGGCGATGCCCGGCCGGTCTATGACGTGAATCTCCCCTGTGAAGGTCCCGAGGGGCATCGGGGCGATTTCTTCCGCTGTGATGCTACTTTTGAACATCGTCCTGAGTATATTGTATGAGCATATATCCGCCTTCGATGTCGGTGCGCTGCTCCGGTACGGCGGCGGTGGCGAACCACTCCGCCTTGGGATAATGTATATTGTGGGAGAATGCGTTCCGGGCACGAAGAATGTCCAGGCTCTCCTCTATCACCGCTGTCTCTCCGTCCAGCACCTCGAAGTCCGCCGAGATGATGTTCTTGTAGGTGAGGGATTCCTCGCTCATCACAGAGGTTACACGCGCGAGAGTCTTTTCCATCGCGGCCACGTCGATGCTGAAATCATCCACGAGGATGGCGTCGAGCGGGCGGGTGTTGCCGTCTTCCAGATAGTTGTCGAGGAAACTCAGGAGCGCGTCGCCGCCGTCGTCGGTGCTGTAGACTACGCACTCGGACATCGCGCGGCCGTGCTTCGCGGCAGCGTCGGCGAAAACAGATTCATATATGCCCGAAGCGAGGACGCCGCGGTTGGAAATGATTCCTATATTTAGGGATCCTTCGTGCGATGCGAAGAGGCGGGAGAGCATTGCGCTCAGGGGGCTGAGGATTTTCACGGCGCAGCCGGTGCTCCTGAGAAGCGTGTCGGCGTCGAAGAGGCCGAAGGCGTCGCCGTACGAGGACGAGAGGATGATGAGCTTGGCGGGAGACTTGCTGCCCAGGCCTTCCTGGTCGTAGGGGCTCAGATAGCAGAGCGTGTCCAGGGCCATCAGGCAGTTGCGCACCGTCACCTCGCGCAGGTAATCCTCATCCCCGGAATCGATTTTCTGTCCGTAAGGTTCGTTGGCAAGGTCAAGTATGACGCTGATCTTTTCGCCGGAAAAGTCCGGGAGTGCGTCAGTGAGCATTGAGCCGTCCGCGTTGTCACGCGAATCGTAGTGCATCATCCTCTCGCAGAGCCTGATGCTCCTCTCGCGTGAACCCACGACATACACGGACGCGCGGGAGTCGAGCCTGTCGATCCCGCTGAGGAAGCGATACGTGTCGGAGTCGGTGTCCGAAAGGATGCCGTTGACAAGCGGAATCGTCTCCCTGACATAGACCGTCTCCCTCCCGCAGGATGCCAGCGAGGCGACGAGGGCAAGGGCAAAAATCAATCTCTTCATCTTTTTTCCGGTTAATCACGCAAAGGTAAAAAAAATTTTTACCTTTGTGAACAGACATACGCTCCGACAACAAACAACATACGAAATTTATATGAAAAGGTTAGTAATCATCGCAGCGGCCCTCCTCGCACTGAGTTCAGCCGCAAACGCACAGCAGGCCAAGTTCCAGTTCCCCGAATACACGTTCGAGACAGTGAAGGCCAACCCTGTCACCCCCGTCAAGAACCAGTACCGCAGCGGTACCTGCTGGGCATTCTCCGCAACCAGCTTCGTGGAATCCGAGATAATCCGCATCAACAAGATCAAGGACGAGAGCAAATATCCCGATCTGTCCGTGTTCTTCACCGTGAGCCACTCATATGCAGACCGCGCGGACAAGTACGTCAGGCTCGACGGCCACCTCACCTTCGGTGCGGGCAGCGAGGGTGACGACGTGCTGGAAGTCATCAAGCAGTACGGAATGGTTCCCTGGAACGAGATGACCGGAATGCAGTACGGCACCGAACTCCCCGTCCAGGCCGAACTCGACGCAGTCCTCAAGGCCTATGTCGACGTCATCGCCAAGAACCCCAACAAGACCCTCTCCACCGCCTGGAAGAAAGGCTATCAGGGCATCCTCGACGCATATCTCGGAGCATATCCCGAGACATTCACAGTCGACGGCAAGGAATACACCCCCGCAAGCTACCGCGACGCCCTCAAGTTCAACCCCGACGACTACGTGTCCCTCACCTCTTACACCCATCATCCCTTCTACAGCAAGTTCGCGCTTGAGATCTGCGACAACTGGCGCTGGACCGAGTCATACAACATCCCCATCGACGAGCTGATGAACATCGTCGACAAGGCCATCAACGACGGCTACACCATCGAGTGGGGCACGGACGTGTCCGATCCGGGATTCACCCGCGACGGCCTCGGCATCTTCGTCGACACCAAGACATCGGTCAGCGCAGGTTCCGACCAGGAGCACTGGGTGGGCAAGGCCGAAGAGAAGCCCGCTGCACCCCAGCCCGTTGTCAACGCGATGATCGCATCCCAGGAGCAGCGTCAGACCGACTACGACAACAAGACCCTCACCGACGACCACGGAATGCACATCTACGGCATCGCCAAGGACCAGGACGGCAAGAAGTTCTATATGGTGAAGAACTCCTGGGGCGACTCCAGCAAGTACAAGGGCACCTGGTATGTGACGGAAGCCTTCATCAAGGGCCGCACGATGAGCATAATGCTCCACAAGGACGCCCTCTCGAAGGACCTGAAGGCCAAGCTCGGCATCAAGTAAGATGAAAATCGTAAAATACATTCCTGACGCCATCACTTCGATGAACCTGCTCTGCGGGACGCTCGGAGTGATTGCGTCTTTTCAGGGGCGCGCCGACATCGCGTTCTGCCTTATGCTGGCGGCCGCCGTATTCGACTTCTGCGACGGCCTGGCCGCGCGTGCGCTCGACGCCTATTCCGATTTCGGCAAGGAACTGGATTCCCTCTCGGACCTCGTGAGTTTCGGGGTGCTGCCCGCAGTGATGATGGTCTGCAATATGAAGACCTTCACGTTCAGCGGCTCGTGGCTCTGCTACGTGCCCGTGCTGCTGGCAGTGTTCACCGGACTGAGGCTCGCCAAGTTCAATCTGGACCCCAGGCAGCACGATTCCTTCATCGGACTCCCCTCGCCCGCCTGCGCGATGCTCTGCGGCTCCGTATGCTGCTTCACTGCGCTGGAGCCTTCGAGCATTCTCGCCACCTGGGCCGGCGGCTTCATCCTGAT
>R18__coassemble_2194_pt1 | contig 13536 bp, 7 predicted proteins | sample R18__metabat2_low_PE_003 | metagenome-assembled genome bin R18 | reverse complement strand
CCGTGACACCCGCGGCATCATCGACGCCATCCTCGACGGCAGCATCGACAAGGCCCCGACCAAGCAGATCCCTTACTTCAACTTCGAGGTTCCCACCGAGCTCAAGGGCGTGGACACCAATATCCTCGATCCTCGCGACACCTACGCAGACGCTTCCGTATGGGAGGAGAAGGCAAAGGATCTCGCAGGCCGCTTCATCAAGAACTTCGTGAAGTACACCGCAGGCAGCGAGGCCGGCCAGGCTCTCGTGGCAGCAGGTCCCCAACTCTAGGTCTTGACCAGCACGACAATCAGAAAGGACGCCTCACCGCGTCCTTTTTGATTTTATATAATAATATCATTTCAGATAAGCGGAGACAGTACAGGGGTTTTCGGAAGACTAGCCGCCCTCGGCTCTAGAGGGAGGGGCCCGCGCCGAAGGCGTGGGAGGGCCTGGTCTGGAGAAAACCCCTGTACTGCGTAGCGCTGAAATGATTGTGACAAACGGATATTTTTTTTCGGTAAATAGGGAGGAAAGTCGTATATTTGTGGCATATTGCTTGCAACAAGGGGCGCGGCAAAACAAGAGCGCCTGACAGAAATGAATATGAAGTATCAGAAAATAATCATAGGAGCACTTCTGCTTGCAGCGGTGGCCTGCAACAAAGATGAAACCACAGAATCCAAGAGCCTTGACGGAGTGACGATAGACTGCGTGGCCGAGCCGGATGACCTTCTGGACACCGACGGCAAAACCCTGGCGACACACGTCTGGAGCGAAGGCGACGCGATCAAGATGTTCTTCGGCACCAGTTCCTCTCCGCAATTCGTCGCTTCCCTCACCGGCACTTCCCAGGCATCCGAATTCACCTACGCCTCCAGCAACGGCACGTACACATCCAACGACGAGATAGAATACTTCTTCAAGGCCCTCTATCCCTACGAAAGCAACAACGGCTCCTGCACCTCCACCACGATCAGCTACGAATACCCCTCCGACCTGGAGGCCTACACCCGGGACGACTGGAACTACGTCCCTGTGATGGCAGGCCAGTCCAAGGACTCCTCGATAGTGCTCCACAACATCAGCACGGTACTCCGCTTCAAGGTCACTCACGACGACATCACCTACATAGTTGTCAAGACCCCTTCAGGCAAGCCCCTGACCGGTCCCGCCGTCATTTCCTTCGACGACTCGAGCATCCCCTACATCTCATCCGCCGACACCACCGGCAAGAGTTACCTGCTCTGCAGCGCGCCTGACGGCAAATTCGTTCCCGGAAAGGAATATTACACTCAGATAATGCCCGTCGACCTGCGCGACGGCGGCTACAGCATCTACTACCACACCGGCCGCGGCTACTACAAGGCAAGCACCAAGTCCGCTTCACAGGCATTTGCCAGAAACCGCTGCTACACGGTCGAGCTGACCGACGACGGAGCACCCTTCACCGGATCGTCAGGCTCGTTCACCTGCGACGAGAGCGGCGGCACCCTCTTCTTCGCCCTCGGCAACCTCACGTACCTTATCGACAAGACACAGTGGAAGTTCGCTGAAAACCAGTGGGACTGCCTCGGCGAGAGCCAGGGCAACCTCAAGCCCGCAGGCAGCACCGGCAGAGTCGACCTCTTCGGCTTCTCCACCGCCGCGCCGAGAAACTACTGGGGCCTGAACAGCGCCACGGGAGCCACCACCGACGTCACCGACAGCACCTTCCGCGACTGGGGCGCCAACGCCATAATCTCCTGCGACGGCAGCGAAACCTTCGCGAAGAACGCCTGGAGGACCCCTCTGTGCGACGAGATGACATACGTGCTGCGCACCCGCAACGCCTCTAAAGTCGGAAAAGTCGAGAACGCCCGCTTCATAAGAGCGACGGTTGACGGAGTCTGCGGAATCATACTGTTCCCCGACTACTTCAAGTGGCCCGACAGCATCAGGACTCCCAAGAACATCAACGAGACCCCCGGCGCTTACTCGGCCAACAAATACACCGTCCAGCAGTTCAAGACTCTGGAAGACCTCGGAGTGGTGTTCCTTCCCGCCGCGGGAAGCCGCAGGCAAGGCACGCTGAAATGCGACGGAGAGTCCGGCTTCTACTGGACCGGTGACTATGACACTCCTTCCACTGCAGACGCGGTCGAGTTCAGCGAAGGCACGGTCGCGACGCAGAACATCTTCCGCAGGAGCGACGGTCACGCCGTGAGACTCGTGATAAACGAGGACTGATGACGAAAAATTGTTAGAATTTCAGCAATATTTGCGTATATTTGTTTCCGACAGCGGATATGCGCATATATGACAAAATAATGATCGCACTGGCGCTGGCAGCAATGTCCGCGCCGGTTTCGTCTTGTACCGGGGGTGACGGAAGTTCATCCCCGAAGGTTGTCGTCATACACTCATATACCGACAGAGGACGCGAGGGCGAAGAGTTCCGCTCCCTGATGTCGAAGAGTTTCCGCAGACACGGCCTGAGACCGGAGACGGAGCACATCTACCTTGACCTGATGCGCCGTGTGGAAGGCACCGACGCCGCAGCAGATGAGGACAAGAGCGTCAGAGGGCGTCTGGAGCAGTTCCGCCCCGACGTGATCCTGGTCAACGACGACCTTGCTTTCGAATACGTGAAATCCCGCCAGGCGGACGTCATCCGCCTCACCCCGACCGTGTTCGCGGGAGTGAGCGTGCCGCAGTTCGACAGCAGGAAGTTCCCGCTGATGTGCGGATTCTCGGATCCCATAGACCTTGAGGAAAACTGCAGGATAGGACTTGAAGTCACAGGCAGGCACGACGCGGCGGTAGAGCTGGATTTCAGCGCTTCAGACGACGCACTCCGCGCGCAGATGCCGGAAAGCATACCCGACATCACGCTGCATTACCTGTCCATGCGCAACCCGGAGGCCAACTGCGCCCCCGGCGAGCCGGAAAGCGCGGGATATGCCAATACAAGAAGCATTATGGAGAGCCGCGGCTCCATGGAGGCTTTCGCCGTACAGGTCAAATTCGACATCTTCAGCAACGACATACTCGTGCTGAGCCCCAGCCCGGACGTGACCGCGATCAGGGAGCAGTTCGGCGAAGTCCCGACAAGGTTCATCTGCGGATATTTCACAGGCATCGAGACGCAGATAGAGGACCAGGTGGGACTGGCTGCGAAGATACTCAAAGGCGAGAATCCCGCATCTCTTGGCGTGACTGAGCATTCCAAGACCCGCTATATGGACTGGAACGCGATGAAACTGATGCCGACGCCGCTCAGATACGCCGACTGGTACAGGAAATACAAGATAATCGGCGCCCCTATAGACACCGACAACCTCGCTCTCTTCATATTGATGGTGCTCGCGCTCATCGCGGCCGCAGTGGCGCTGTGGATGTGGTGCTACCGGGTCATTCTCCGTCGCAGGGAGCAGAGGCTGGTCAATGACATCTCCTCGCAGTGGAAGGGCGTCTCCGACAGGCGCCGCCTCGTGGTGCACAATTCCGGCCAGGCGTTCGCGCACATCAAGAACGGCACCATAAGCTTCTTCTTCGAATTTGCCGAAGAGCAGGGACTGCCGCACAGCGTATTCAGCGTGAAGGATTTCGCTGACTATGTGCACCCTGACAGCAGGGAGGCGTACGACAGCCTCACCGGCGAGGTCGACGCGCTGCCGCAGAAAGGACAGACAAGATTGCAGCTCAATCTCAACGGCAGCGACTGGCACTGGTGGACCGTATTCTACACCAGGAGCAAGTACGGCAAGAGCAAGGAGCAGATAATAAGCGGCGGAGGCGATTTCCTCACCTGCATGCTGGTGCTCATCGACAATATTGTCAAGCAGGAGGAGGTGATGAACGCATACATCCTGAAAGAGAAGGAAGTGAGCGCCAGGACCGGATTCATCGCCGACACCACGGAATCAGTCCGCAAGCCGGCAGAGGCACTTGTGGAAGCCACGGCCAGGCTCGCCGTGACATCTTCGTCCCTCGACAGGATGACATTCCAGGAGGTCGTCAACACAAATATCAACCAGATAGTGAGTCTGCTCGGCAAGGCCTCCCTCACCGCGGAGGACAAGATGGATGAGGTAAGGAAGCCAAGCATCTCCAGACTCAACGTTTCCAAGTTGATAAGCAGCTGCTACCTGACCTGTTCGGTGCTGCGCAAGGACGACAGCGAACTGCGATTCGTCCCTGCCGACCGCCCGGACATAATGGCCGACACGGATTTCGTCAAGACCAGCGAGATGATAAACGGTCTGGTGGACAGCGCATTCGAGAGCGCGGCCGGAGGCGCAGTGACCCTCAGCTGGGATTTCAATTTCAAGAATATGATGATCGACGTGTGCGCGGAAGGCGGCGGCAAGTCGTTCACCTACCATTTCCCGGCGGCGCCGGGCACACCCAAGGACATACTGATATGAGACTGAAGGCGCTGCTGACATATTCTATTTTGCTGCTTGTCAGCGCCTCGTCCGCGCTGGCGCTGCCTTCGAGGCACGAGGTGATGGTGCTGCACGCCGGAGCCGCATCCGACGCCAACAGCCGCGTCTACGACCGCACGCTGCACTTCTCCGTGCTCACGAGCGGCTCCATCGCCAGGTTCACGGACATCTACGGCGCCGCAGACGGCGATGCCTGGAAAGACGGGAAATATCCGGTGCCGGAGGTCGTCTGCATCGAGGACGACAGAGTGCTTGACCGCTACCTCGCAGGAGACTTCAGCGCCATAATCCCCGAAGGGACGAGCGTGGTGGCCTACGGACTGCATTTCCCCGATATGGAAGCGCTCAAGGGGAGGAGCGGCATCGCCCTCGGCCTGGACACCGTATGCTTCCGCAAGAACATAGACAACGCGGTGATAATGAGCGGCCAGAGGGCCGTGCACATAGAACTCGACTACACCCCCTACGACCTGCGCATCCGCAAGACCCTGTCCAGGATGCTCGCAGGCTCCAATATGATCGACAACACCGATTTCCACATCAGCGGGATGACCCTCGAGGACATCCTGAAATACAAGTGCAGGGATTCGATATTCGTGTCAGTCGTGTCCGAGATGGAGCCGTACCGCAACGGTATGTACGCCGACAAGGCGCTGTTCATCGAGAGGGTGGCGAGACAGATCGAAAAGACCTCGCTGCTGTCAGTGCGCACCGGCGTATACGACGACAAGCTGATCGGAAAGAGCGTCAAACCCCAGTACGCTGCGGTGCGCAGCTCATTCAACGACGGCACAGGCCTGAGACTTTGCGGATATTTCGCATCCTACAAGACCGTGGCGAGGGACCAGGGCCGCAGCGTCGCCTCCGTTCTCAAGGGCACCCCGGCCGGAGACATTCCCAAGGTCTACCACTACCAGACCTATCATATGGATTACAAGGCGATGCGCAGGGCGGGCCTGAAATGCAGCCGTTACAAGAACAAATACACGATAGTGGGAGCCCCCCTCTGGGAGACCCGTCCGTATCTTTTCTACCTTGTGGCAATACTGCTGGAAGCGGCGGTCGTGACGCTGGTCTTCTACAAGATGAAGCGCAGCAACGACAAGGTGATCAGCGTCGAGAAGGAAAGGCTGGACAAGGAACGCGAACTCTATGACATCTCGCTGCAGAATTCATCCTGCATAATAATCAACACCGAGGAGCAGCTCAACGCCCTGCTGCCGAGGATACACATCGCGGACAGGCAGTTCGTGCACCGCTACGTGGACGGCTTCAAACCCGGCGAGGACAACGGCGAGGTCGACGTGCGCATGGCCGCCGACGGCTCGGACGAGTACAGATGGTGGCAGCTGCGCATCTCGGACATCAGCAAGGCCGACTCCTACGACGACCGCCTGATGAGAATCCTCAAGAAGAAGGTCGGGCGCAATATCTCCGGCATCCTCATCGACATCGACGACTCGGTGAAGGCCCGCGAGAGCATGAGCGAAGGCTCGGCCCTGTGGAATGCGCTCCTCGACAGGGAGCAGGAGATGAAGGATCTCTCCCGCTCTCTGCGCAAGACCCTCAAGACCCTCAAGGGAGACGTCGAATATATGGAGATAAGCAGCGACTATCTCCCGGAAAACGAGAAGATGCAGCTCGCGGAGAAGATCCGCGGCAGCGCGTCGTCGATCGTCGGATTGCTTGACAATTTCAACGGAAAACGATGAGCGCGCTGGGGTCCGACATACAATACCTCCCGGGCGTGGGGCCGAAAAGAGCGGCACTTCTCAGAAACGAACTTGAAATAAACACGTTCGAGGACCTTATAAACTTCTTCCCTTTCAGATACATCGACCGCAGCAGTTTCACCAGGATTGCCGACTGCACCGCCGACCTCGCATACGTGCAGGTTCTTGCCACGGTCACAAGCGTGAGCGAAGTTCCCCACAAAAGGCTCAGCGTGATGGTCAGCGACGGCAGCGGCACGATGGAGATGGTCTTTTTCAAGGGACTGAAATACAAGAGGGAAAGGATGCTTCCTGGAAAGCAGTTCATATTTTTCGGCAAACCGTCCGAGTTCAACGGCAGGCTCAATATGGTGCACCCCGACGTGGACGCGCCCGGAGAAGGCGCAGCAGCGACGGCGGGCCCCTGCCTCACCGGAGTGTATCCCAGCACGGAGAAACTCAAGAGCGGAGGCATCACGGCCAAGGTGATGAACAAGCTGCAGGCGGCGGCGCTGAAGGCCTGCCTGCCGGAACTGGAAGAGACTCTGCCGGACTACATCGTGGGCGGAATCGGTCTGGAATCCAGGCGGTTCGCCCTCACGAACATACATTTTCCGAAGGACCAGTATTCGCTCGGCAAGGCTACCAGAAGGCTGAAATTCGAGGAACTGTTCCTGCTGCAGCTGTCGCTGCTCAAGCAGAAATACATCCGCAGCCACGGCAATCCGGGCATTCCCCTGCCGAAGGTCGGGCTCGGGTTCAATGCCTGCTATGATGCTCTGCCATACGAACTTACGGGCGCGCAGAAACGAGTGATAAAGGAAATCCGCGCCGACCTTGTGAGCGGCCACCAGATGAACAGGCTGCTGCAGGGCGACGTCGGCTCCGGCAAGACTATGGTGGCTGTGCTCAGTTGCCTCATCGCCGTCGGCAACGGATATCAGGCCTGCATAATGGCTCCGACCGAGGTGCTTGCGCAGCAGCATCACCGCAACATCTGCAAGTATCTCGCGCCGACCGGCGTGGAATGCGCCCTGCTCACCGGCAGCACCGGCACGAAGGAGCGCAGACGCATCCACGAAGGGCTGGAGGACGGCAGCATCGGGATAATTGTCGGCACGCACGCGCTTCTGGAGGACAACGTGCGCTTCCGCGGCCTCGCGCTCGCGGTGATAGACGAGCAGCACCGCTTCGGCGTGGAGCAGCGCTCGAAACTGTGGGCCAAGGGTCCCGGCACGGCCCCCCACGTGCTTGTGATGACCGCGACGCCGATCCCCAGGACTCTGGCGATGACCCTGTACGGCGACCTTGACGTGTCGGTGATAGACGAGATGCCCCCGGGACGCAAGCCGGTGCAGACAATTCAGATAGGTCCCGACCGCAAGAAGGCGATGTACAGGTTCATGCGAGACGAAATCGCCGCCGGGCGGCAGGTGTTCGTGGTCTACCCGCTGATATTCGAGAGCGAAAAGATAGATCTGAGGAACCTCGAGCAGGGGTACGAGGAGATCGTGGAGGCGTTCCCCCTCCCCGACTACAGGGTGGCTATCGTGCACGGGCAGCAGAGCAATGACGAGAAGAATTTCAATATGGCAGCATTCGCCGAAGGGCGGGCGCACATCCTGGTGTCCACGACAGTGATTGAAGTGGGCGTGGACGTGCCCAACGCTTCAGTGATGGTGATCGAGAGCGCGCAGCGCTTCGGCCTGTCGCAGCTGCATCAGCTGCGGGGAAGGGTCGGGCGCGGAGCGGACAAGTCCTACTGCATCCTAGTCAAGGATTATCAGACCTCGAAGGAGTCGCAGAAAAGGCTGGACCTGATGTGTTCGACCGAAAACGGCTTCGAGATAGCCGAGGAAGATATGAAGATGCGCGGCCCGGGCGACCTGGAGGGCACGCAGCAGAGCGGACTGCCGATAAAGCTGGGCATAGCCTCCCTGGCGAAGGACGGCCGGCTGCTCGAGGAGGCGCGCGGCTGCGCGGCAGGCGTGCTGGAAGCCGACCCAGACCTGTCGACGCCGCGAAATTCGCTGCTGAGAAGCGCCCTCGGCAAAGGCAGATACAGTATAAAAGATTACAGTACAATAAGTTAATAACATACATACACAATGAAAGCCAGTAAAATTTCCACCATCGTAATCGTCGTCGCGCTCTGCTTCGCCGCAGGCTACGGCATCGGACGCCTTATCACGTCGACCGCCGAGGACAGCGAGGACAAGAAAATCACCTCCATCATCTCACAGATGACTCTAGAGGAGAAATGCCATTACGTCATCGGCACCTCTTCAAGGAAATGCGAAAGCGACCAGGAACTCGAGGACATCCTTGCAATCAAGCGCACGGTGCCCGGAGTCGCCGGCACCACCAGACCGATTTCAAGGCTCGGCATCCCCGGAATCCTTCTTGCCGACGGTCCTGCGGGACTCCGCATCAACCCCACGCGCGAAGGTGACGAAAACACCTATTACTGCACAGGATTCCCCGTAGGGGCGCTGCTCGCCAGCACCTGGGACCCCGCCGCTATCGAGAAGGTCGGCGAGGCTATGGGAAATGAAGTGCTCGAATACGGTGTCGACGTGCTTCTGGCACCCGGCCTCAACATCAAGCGCAACCCCCTGTGCGGCCGCAATTTCGAATATTATTCAGAAGACCCGCTCATAGTGGGCAAGAGCGCGGCGGCAATGGTGCGCGGAGTCCAGAGCAACGGAGTGGGCACTTCCATCAAGCATTTCGCGGCAAACAACGCCGAAATCAACCGCCTCTTCAGCGACTCGCGCGTGAGCGTCAAGGCCCTGCGCGAGATCTATCTCAAGGGCTTCGAAATCGCGGTTAAGGAAGCTCAGCCCTGGACCGTGATGACCTCATACAACTATCTCAACGGCCCCTACACCTCCGAGAACCCCGAACTCCTTCAGACGGTGCTCCGCGACGAATGGGGTTTCAAGGGAATGGTAATGTCCGACTGGGGCGGCGGGCAGCACCCGAGGTTGCAGATCGCGGCGGGCAACGACCTCATAGAGTCCGGCAAGGACTGGCAGTACGAGGACGTGCTGGCCGCAGTGAAGGACGGCTCGCTTAGCGAGGAGGCCCTCGACAAGTGCGTCGCACGCATCCTGAAACTCACGATGAAGACTCCGAGGTACAACGGATACGAGTACAGCAGCAAGCCCGATCTGGAGGCCCACGCGGCAGTTTCTCGCGAGATTGCAGGCCAGGGAGTGGTGCTCCTGAAGAACGAAGGCGGAGTCCTTCCTCTTGAAGAAGGCGCCGCGGTCAAGGTTTACGGCAGGAACAACCCCTACAAGCTCTACGCAGGCGGCACCGGTTCCGGAGACGTGCACAAAACTCATACGATATATCTGGACGAAGGTCTCGAGGCAGCGGGATTCACTCTGAATGACGATGCTGACATAGCGGTCATCAACCTCCGCCGTCAGGCCGGAGAGGGCACGGACAGACACGTCGCCGACGACTTCAACCTCACCGAGGCAGAGCAGGGCTGGATTTCAGAGGCCCGCGAGGCCGGAAAGAAGGTCGTGGTGGTCATCAACTCGGGCGGCGTCATCGAGACCGCATCCTGGAAGGACAAGGCCGACGCGATCGTGATGGCCTGGATGCCCGGTCAGGAGGCAGGTCACGTGATTGCAGACGTGCTCAGCGGCAAGGTCAACCCCAGCGGTTGCCTCCCCGAGACCTTCCACGAGAGCTACGAGGCCGTGCCCGCGCAGAACTTCCCCGCGATGGAACTGCCGGAGGGAGTCAACAATTCATTCTACCGCGAGAGCGAAGTGCAGCTGCACGAAGTGCCGAACGTGGACTACCAGGACTACATCGAGGGCGTTTACGTAGGCTACCGCTACTACACGACATTCAATGTCCCCGTGAGCTATCCCTTCGGCTACGGCCTGAGCTACACCACCTTCGAGATGAGCGATTATAAGGCTCGCATCAGCGGAGGCACGGTGAAGGCCAGCGTGACCGTGAAGAACACGGGAGAGCGCGCAGGCCGCAAGGTCGTGCAGATTTATCTGAGCAGACCTGAAGGCTGCGGCGCGCCCGTGCGCGAGCTCAAGGCATACGCCAAGACCGCCGAACTCGCTCCCGGCGAGAGCTGCACCGTGGAACTGAAGTTCCCCGCCGCCGACCTTGCGTCATTCGACGAGGCATCGTCGGCCTGGGTGGCCGAGGCGGGCGACTACACCCTCAGCCTCTGCGAGGATTCCGCAACCGAGCTCGCAGCAGCGACGGTAAAGCTCGGCAAGACATACGTGAAGAAGGTCGCCGACGTGCTTCACACTGAAGGTGACCTGTTCATCGGCACATACGATCCCGAAAAACTACTCTAGAAAATGAAGAAAATCCTATTTGCGCTCATCGCGTCACTTACACTTATGAGTTGCAGCAGCGAAAAGACTTCCAGACCGGCGGTGAACGTCGAAAATGGAAAGATGACCCCTGAAGTGCTCCTGTCCCTGGGGCGCCTGGGCGACCCCCAGATGTCACCCGACGGCAGCAAGATACTCTACGGAGTAAGTTACACATCGATCGAGGAAAACAAATCAGTGCGCCAGCTCTTCGTCTGCAATGCTGACGGCACCGGGGCAAGGCAGATAACATCCTTTGCGAAGAGCGCGAACAACGCGCGCTGGAACGGGGACGGCAGCGAAATATATTTCATCAAGGAAGGTCAGATCTGGAAGGCTCCTTTCAAGGGAAGCAAGCTCGGAAAGGCTGAGAAGATAAGCGACATCCCCGCCGGCGTGAGCGAGTTCAAGATCTCCCCCGACTTCAACAACATCATCTATATCAGCACGATAAAGAATCCTGATATGGAGCAGCCCGCCGACGTGGGTCTCGACAAGGCCAACGCCTACAGCACCGAGGAACTGATGTACAGGCACTGGGACCATTGGGTGACCGAAATCCCGCGCAGTTTCGTGGCCAGCCTCGTGAACGGCACGATCACTCCCGAGACCAGTTTCGACATCCTCGGCGACGAGGCCTGGGAACTCCCCACGGAGCCTTTCGGCGGCGCGGAGCAGTTGGACTGGCACCCCGACTCCCGCCATATCGCATACTCCTGCCGCAAGATCGGCCGCACCGGCTACGCCTTCTCGACCGACACGGAAATCTATGTCTACGACATAGTGACCGGAGCCACCGAGTGCATCGCGATGGGCGGCGGCTACGACACCGACCCCGTCTGGAGCCCCGACGGCAAGCATCTCGCCTGGATATCTATGGAGAGAAACGGCTATGAGGCTGACCGCCAGAGACTTATGGTGGCCGACATCGCAGAGGAGACCACCGAGTCCGACGGCCAGAACTTCGGTCTGAGCATCGGAAACATCCGCGAACTCACCACGGATTTCATATACGACGTGGAGGGCATCTTCTGGAGCCCCTGCTCCGGCAAGATATTCTTCGCATCCACAATCACCGGACTCAAGTCACTCTGCTCCGTGAAGGTGCACGGTGATGACAGCGCAATCAAGCGCCTCACCCCCTCCGACTGGTGGTACAACTTCAGCACTCCGTTCGCATTCAGCAAGGGTGAGGACGGCATCTCGCTCTACACCACCTACCAGTGCATGAAGTTCCCCACCGAGATCGTGAAGGTCACTGTGAGCGGCGGCGAGGCTTCATTCACTCAGATCAGCCACGAGAACGACCACATCATCTCGCAACTTTCCGACATCGACATCCGCAGGCAGGTCGTCAAGACCGCACAGGGCGAAGACCTCTACTTCTGGGTGTTGCTGCCTCCGGGATTCGACGAGAACGGCAAGTACCCCGGCATCGAGATGTTCAACGGCGGTCCGCAGTCCTGCCTCGACCAGAGCTGGAGCTACCGCTGGAACTTCCGCCTGATGGCCCAGCAGGGCTATGTCGTGATACTGCCCAACCGCCACGGCAACAGCGGCTTCGGCCAGCCGTGGAAGGAGCAGATCAGCGGCGACTACCAGGGCCTCAACATGGAGGACTACAAGATCGCGGCGCGCTGGTTCAAGGAGCGCAAGTGGGGCGGCAAGCTCGCGGGAGTGGGCGCCTCATACGGCGGATTCTCGGTCTACAACATGATGGGAATACACGGCGACCTGTTCGACTGCTTCGTCTCCCACGCGGGCATCTTCGACGAGCGCCAGATGTGGTACACCACCGAGGAGATGTGGTTCCCCAACTGGGACAACGGCGGTCTGGGCGAAGGCGAGACCTGGGGCGGCATACAGCAGGGCGGCGCGCCTTACTCCAAGCTCCCCAAGGCACAGTACCACTACGCCAACGACCCCGGTTCGAGGGTGACGAAGTGGCACACCCCCATCCTCTGCATGCACGGAATGCTGGATTTCCGCATCCCCTACGAGCAGGGAATGGCAGCATTCAACGCAGCCAAGATGATGGGCGTACCCGCCAAACTGGTCATCTTCCCCGACGAGTGCCACTGGATACTCCAGCCCCAGAACGCGCTCTACTGGCACCGCAACTTCTTCGACTGGACTGACAAATGGACCAAATAACAACATTTCTGATATGAAAAGACTGATAATCACCATCACGGCAGTGCTGCTCGCAGCTTCCCTGCTGCAGGCAAGGGACGGCAAGTACGTGCAGAGGGTGTTCGTCTCCGACGAAGGCCTCGCGCTCAACTACAACGTCATCTATCCCGACAATTTCTGCCCCGAGAAGGCATATCCCGTGCTCGTGCTCCTGCACGGCTCCGGCGAGAGAGGAGACGACAACCAGCTGCAGCTCTTCCACGGAGGAGAACTGCTCCGCACTTCTGACGAACTTTGCGAAGTCATCGTGATAGTGCCCCAGTGCCCCACCTACACCACCTGGACCTTCAGCATCGACTGGAGCGGATTCCCGGGAGAAACCGTCACCGCACCGGCGGAATCAGCGGTCAAGCAGCTGATCGACAGCTTCATAGCCCTCGGATTCGCAGACCCCGAGAAGATCTACGGCACAGGCCTTTCGATGGGAGGAATGGGCATACTCGACATGACGCTCAGATATCCCGACTACTTCGCCGCCGTCGAGCCCATCTGCGGCAACGTGAATGCCGAGCGCTGCTCCAACTACAAGGGACGCACGGCCTTCCGCTTCTTCCACGGCACTGACGACAAGGCGGTGGATCCCAACGGCTCGCGCAACGCGAACGCCGCCCTGCAGGCGGCCGGCATCGAGTCCTCGCTCGTCGAATACCCCGGCGTAGGACACGGCAGCTGGTACAACGCCTTCGCGGAGCCCGACTTCATCTCCTGGCTTCTGAAGCACTGAGTCAGCGGATCCTGAACGTGGCTTCGCCCTCCGGGCTCACTGAAATATCCACTTCGATCCTGCCTCCGCGACCAAGCGGGGGCAGTTTTGCAGAGTAGCTGCGGTGCTCCGGCCCGACGTCGCATTCGAACAC
>R18__coassemble_2154_pt1 | contig 13976 bp, 10 predicted proteins | sample R18__metabat2_low_PE_003 | metagenome-assembled genome bin R18 | reverse complement strand
GAGCCGAGGGCGGCTAGTCTTCCGAAAACCCCTATACTGACTACGTTATTGTGCCGGTTTATTATATAGATTCCGGTTTGGGCTGGACGGTGATTTCCAGCAGCGTCGTGGCGGGGGCGAGAGGGGCGAGAATGAATTCGCCGCATTCGGCGGGGACCAGTATGGCCTCGCCGCTTTTTATCGTGTACACCCCGTTGATGCCCGGCAGACTGACCTGCAGTGAGGCTTCGCCGCAGAGGCAGCAGTAGACGGTCGCGGCGTCGCAGCCTTCGGCGCTGATGCGCAAGGGGGTGGTCAGACTCACCGTCGATGCTGTGAACTGGTGCAGGTCGAGGACTTTCCGCACGGTCTCCTGCTGTGCGGCGGCGGGGATGTCATTCGCGTAAGCATTGTAGTCGATGAAGTCAAGCGCCTCCACCAGACCGAGCGATTCGTCGAATTCCTCCGCTTCGGGAGCCTCTCCCCAGTTGTGGATGCAGAAATCCAGCGGCGAGGACTCCGAGACTTCGATGACGGTGATGTCGCCGGATGCGGCGTGGACAGTGCCCGGCTTGATGTGGAAGAAGTCTCCCGCGTGGGGAATCTGCACGTTGAGCAGCGGTTCGAGGGCGTTTTCGCAGGAAGCGGCGTACACCGCGCCGGCGTCGGTCGTTTCTTTCCAGCCGAGATACAGCCTGGCGTCCTTGCCTGCGCTTGCGATGTACCACAGCTTCTCGCGCCCGAGGAAATCGTATCTCTGCGAGGCGGTATCATCACCGGGGTGCACCACCAGGGGAGTGCGGGTGCGCACGCGGATGCGCTTGACCTGAAACGGGAACTGCCTCCCGAAATACTCGAAGGTCTTCTCGCCGACGACTCTGTCCATATAGGTGTCCATCACCTCCGACATCGAGTTGCCGGCCAGCCAGCCGTCCCTGACGAGGGAATCCCTGTAACCGAGGTCCGCAAGAAGGAACTCGTCGTCGCCCCAACCGTAAGTGTCGGCGATGGAGCACAGCTTGAAAGGGTATAATTTCTTTTCTTCTTCCATATGTTCTGCAAAGATATCATTTTTAAAGCATAAATTTGTATATTTACAATTTGACAGACATATAAGAGCTATGAAAGGAGTGAACATATTTCTGGCTGACGGTTTCGAAGATACCGAGGCCATTGCTACATACGACGTCCTGCGCAGGGGCGGGATTGCCGTCAACCTTGTCGGCGTGACCGACGACCCGTTTGTGTGTTCCTCGCACGGCATCACCCTGGGCGTGGAGCAGAGCATCCACGACGTGGATCTCGATGCTGCCGGCACAGGCCGCACGGACGTGATGATATTCCCGGGAGGAATGCCCGGCACGAAGAATCTTGCCGCCTGCAAGCCTCTCGTGAAGGCGATGAAGGAGCATTATGCCGCCGGAGGCACCGTGGCAGCGATCTGCGCCGCCCCGGGACTTGTCCTGGGTCAGCTGGACTGCCTCGAAGGGGTGTCGGTGACCTGCTTCGACGGATTCGAGGAGAAACTGATTGCAAAGGGTGCGGAGTTCGAGCCCAGGCCGGCGATCCGGGACGGCCGCATCATCACCGGCCGCAGCGCGGGGCACGCCCTGGCCTTCGGCCTGGAGATCCTTGCCGCGCTGCGGCCGGAAAAGGTGGAGGAAGTGCGTCGTTCCCTGTTCCTGAAAACTGAGTGAAATGGATTCCACAAGAATTGACAAGTATATCTGGGCCATCCGCCTGTACAAGACCCGCAGCGAGGCCACGGACGCCTGCAACGGCAACAAGGTGCAGGTCAACGGCGTGAACGCCAAGGCGTCCAAGCCGGTGAAGGTCGGTGACGTCATCACCACCCGGAAGGGCCCCGTGCAGTACACGTACAAGGTGCTGCAGATAGCCGAGCAGCGTATGGGCGCCGCCCTCGTGCCCCAATATGCCGAAAACCAGACCCCGGAGTCGGAACTCTCGAAGGCTCACGCGCCTAAGGAGACCTTCTTCGTCAAGCGCGAGCGCGGAACCGGCCGTCCGACCAAGAAGGAGCGCCGCGTGCTCGACGCCCTGTGGGATGAATTTGATACAGACAATTGATAAACAACAAGATACGATGGAAAAGTCAAAAGTATATTTCAGCGATTTCCACACCATCTCTTTCGGTGACGGACTTCCCACGAAACTGCGCAAACTCGCCGTCGCCGCAGGCATAGGCGACATCGATATGGAGGGCAAGTTCGTGGCGATAAAGATGCACTTCGGCGAGCACGGCAACGTGGGTTACCTGCGTCCCAATTTCGCCAAGGCGATTGTGGACCTGGTGAAGGAGAAGGGCGGAAAACCGTTCCTCACCGACTGCAACACAATGTATGTGGGCAGCCGCAAGAACGCCTTGGAGCATCTGGAATGCGCCTGGGAGAACGGTTTCACTCCTCTCAGTTGCGGATGTCCGGTGATAATAGCCGACGGCCTCAAGGGCACCGACGACATTGCGGTGCCGGTTGAAGGCGGCGAATACGTCAAGGAGGCCAAGATCGGCCGCGCGGTGATGGACGCCGACGTGTTCATCAGCCTGAATCATTTCAAGGGCCACGAGTGCGCAGGTTTCGGCGGTGCGATAAAGAATATCGGTATGGGTTGCGGTTCGCGCGCCGGCAAGAAGGAGCAGCATAGCAGCGGTCAGGCGCAGATCAACCCCGACCTCTGCCGCGCCTGCCGCAAATGCGAGAGCCAGTGCGCCAACGGCGGACTCGTGTTCGATGAAGCCGCGCGCAAGATGACGGTGAACACCGACAACTGCGTGGGCTGCGGAAGGTGCCTGGGTGCCTGCAATTTCGATGCGATAGGTTTCGCGCTCGACAGCGCCAACGACCTGCTCGGCCGCCGTATGGCCGAATATACGAAGGCTGTCCTTGACGGACGTCCCAATTTCCACCTATCGCTGGTGATGGACGTGTCTCCTTGCTGCGACTGCCGTCCCGAGAACGACATCCCCATTATCCCCGACATCGGTATGTTCGCCTCGTTCGACCCCCTGGCCCTCGACCAGGCCTGCGTGGACGCCTGCCTCGCCGCAACTCCCAACCCGGGAAGCCAGCTCTACCGCAATATGCACAAGAAAGGATTTGTTGACAGCCACGACCATTTCGTCAACTCCTGCCCGGGAAGCAACTGGAAAGCCTGCCTCGACCAGGCGGAGAAAATCGGTCTCGGCAACCGTTCCTATGAAATCATAAAGATATAGTCTATGAACGCCTGGATAATACTCCTGCTCGTGATGGCGGCAAGTTTCATCATACAGCAGGTCCTGAATTCCAAATTCAACAAATATTCGGAGGTGCCGCTCACCTGCGGTCTCAGCGGCGCAGACGTGGCCCGCAAGATGCTCGCCGACAACGGCATCCTCGATGTCAACGTGTGCTGCGTCTCCGGCACCCTCACCGACCATTATGACCCGACCAAGAAGGTCATCAACCTCAGCGAGAGCGTATATTCGACCAGAAGCATCGCAGCGGCCGCGGTGGCCGCACACGAGACAGGTCACGCCGTGCAGCACGCTGTGGGCTACGGTCCGCTGAAACTCCGCACCGCACTGGTGCCGGTGGTCAATTTCGCCAACAGCGCAGTGCAGTGGGTGCTCCTGCTGGGCGTGCTGATGCTGAGCATCACCCCCTCGCTGCTGTATCTGGGCATAGGCCTGTTCGCGATGACGACGCTGTTCAGCTTCATCACCCTCCCGGTGGAGGTCAACGCCAGCGTGAGGGCCGTGCAGTGGCTTGACCGCGCGGGCATCACCTCGCCCGAGACCAAGCCGATGGCTCAGGACGCCCTCAAATGGGCGGCATACACTTATGTGATCGCTGCGCTTGGTTCACTCGCGACATTGTTCTACTATATCAGTCTTGCAAACAGGAGGAGCTGAAGAAAGCGGTGACAAACGATTCATTCTCAAGACTTGAACTCAACCTGGCCAATTGCACCCGCAATTACAGGTATTTCCGCTCGTGTCTGGAGCCTTCCACGAAGCTCCTGGTGCTGGTGAAGGCGAACGCGTACGGCCACGGAGCCGTGGAATTCGCCGCAATGATGCAGCAGGCGGGCGCGGATTATCTGGCAGTCGCCCTTCCCGTGGAGGGAATCGAGCTTCGCCGCGCCGGCATCGCACTGCCGATACTCGTGCTGACCGCGGGCACCGACTATTTCAATGAAATAATAGACAACCGTCTGGAGCCGGGAATCCCCAATCTTCAGACTCTCAAGGCCTTCCGGGAAGTGCTCTCTTCGCGCGGCATCAAGGATTATCCGGTGCACATAAAGCTGGATACCGGTATGCACAGGCTGGGTTTCATGACTTCCGAACTCGCCGCATTGGAGGAGTTCCTGCGCGACTGTCCCGAGGTCAGGGTGCAGTCCGTGTATTCGCATCTCGCCGCCGCCGAGGACCCCGCCGAGGATGAATTCACGCTCGGACAGATATCGATGTTCAAGTCCAACGCAGATTCAATCACCGCAGCTCTGGGCTACAAGCCGATGTATCACATCCTCAATTCGGCCGGCATAGAGCGCTTTTCTCAGTATCAGTTCGATATGGTGCGTCTCGGCATCGGCATCTACGGCATCAGCTGCGTGAAGGGCACGAGGCTCGCGCCGGTGGCTTCTCTCAAAGTCAAGGTGCTGCAGGTCAAGACTCTGCGTCCGGAAGACGGGACCATAGGTTACGGCCGCCACGGCAAGATAGCCCCCGAGGGCACCGTGACAGCCACGATCCCGGTCGGCTATGCCGACGGCATCGACAGGCATCTCGGCCGCGGCCGCGCTTCATTCGGCGTGAACGGAGGCAGGGCTGCCACGATAGGTAACATCTGTATGGATATGTGTATGCTGGACGTCACGGGGCTCGACGTAAAGGTCGGCGACACCGTCACCGTTTTCGGCGAGGATCCGACCGTGGAGGAACTTGCGGCCGTCCTCGACACCATTCCCTACGAAATACTCTCGTCCATTCCCAAACGCATACCCAGAATCGTCTGCAGATGACGCCGTTTCTTCTACAGGTAGTCCGGCATTGGTTCGAGGCGTCCGGGATGGGGGACAAGTGCTTTGTCTTCCCCAACAATCGTGCGCTGACCTTCTTCAGGAACTATCTGAAGGATGAGGTCGCGGCGTCGGGCGTCCCCTGTATCGCGCCGCAGATGTACACGATGGACGATTTCATCTGCCGTATGGACGGCGCGGTCAAGGCCGACAGGGTCGGGCTGCTGCTGGAGCTCTACAAGTGCTATTCCGCTCTGATTCAGAACCCTGAGCCGGTGGACGAGTTCATCTTCTGGGGTGACGTCATCCTTTCGGACTTCAACGACATCGACAAATATCTGGTGGACGCCTCGCGGCTGCTCGTGAACGTCTCCGAGTTCAAGCATATGCAGGATCCGCTCACATATATGAGCGAGAAGCAGCTTGATGCGATGAACCGCTTCATCCGCAATTTTGACCAGATGCGTGTTGTCAAGCGCGACTTCCTCAGGACCTGGGAGATACTGCTTCCTCTGTACAATTCTTTCCGCGCAGCGCTTGAATCCAAGGGGCTTGCCTACGAGGGACAGATTTATCGCCGCATAGCCTCGTCGCTTGATGAAAAGAGCGTCGTGGACGTGCTTTCCGGCACTTTCGGAGACGTGAAGAAATACGTGTTCGTCGGTCTCAACGCCCTCAACGAGTGCGAGAAGAAGATTCTCCGCAGGATGAGGGACGCCGGCGTCGCCGAATGCTGCTGGGACTACAGCAGCGAGATGATCCGCAGCCCGCAGAACCGTTCGTCGCATTTCATCGAAAAGAATATGGAGCAGTTCGGGCAGGCGATCGACCTGGTGAACGAGCCGCTTCCCGACACTGAATTCAACGTGGTCAGCGTCCCCTCGGGCGTGGGGCAGGCCAAACTTCTGCCTGAAATTTTCCGCAGACTCTCTGCGGGAGGCGCCGTGTCTGCGGACACTGCCGTGGTGATTCCGGACGAAGACCTGCTGATGAGCGTCATCAACTCCCTTCCTCCCGAGGTCTCGATGGTCAACGTGACTATGGGCTATCCGATGACTTCGAGCCAGCTGTGGTCCCTGATGAACGACATCGCCGCCCTCCAGATGCACATAAGGGTGAAGGACGGGGCCGTGATGTTCTACCACAGGCAGGTGTGGGCCATATTCTCCAACAGTGTTTTCAAGTCAGTGCTCAGCCCCGAGGCGGCCGCCATAGTGGAGAAAGTGAAGGGCGGCCACAAATATTATGTTCCGCAGGAGGAGTTCGCCGGCGACGCGATCCTGGAGAACATCTTCCGCCAGGCGGGCGCGGACAGCGCTTCGCATGCGGATTATCAGAAATCGATACTCGCCGCGGTCGGGTTCGCTCTCAAATCAGTCGAGAAGATGACTCTGGAGCTGGATTTCGCGATGCTGTATTACAAGGCAGTCTCCATTGTCCGGAGGTATTCGCCGTCCATCAGGCCGGCGACTTATTTCCGTCTGGTCGAGCAGCTGGTTTCCAGGATGAGCGTTCCGTTCCACGGTGAGCCCGTGCAGGGCCTGCAGATAATGGGACCGCTGGAGACGCGCTGCCTGGATTTCGACAATCTCGTCATCCTCAGCTGCAACGAAGGGATGTTCCCCCGGCGCTCGGTCGCCTCGTCCTTCATTCCGCCGGAGCTCCGCAAGGGCTTCGACCTTCCCACCTATGAGTACCAGGACGCAGTGTGGGCGTACTATTTCTACCGCCTCATCCAGCGCTCCGGGAAGGTCTGGATGCTGTATGACTCCCGGACGGAGAAGTCTCTCACCGGCGAGGAAAGCCGCTACATAAAGCAACTGGAACTCGATTTCGGCTGCAGAATCAACCGCTATGTGATGCACTCTCCGATTTCGGGCAATGCCGTCTCCGACGCCCCCGTCCGCAAGACGGCGGAACACATCAGGAAGATACGCTCCTCGTATCTGTCCGCGAGTTCGCTGCAGAACTATATAAGCTGCCCGGCGATGTTCTTCTACGGCAAGGTGGAGGGGCTCGAGGAGAAGGAGGAGGTCAGCGAGGCCCTTGACAGCGCGATGCTCGGGAAGGTCTTCCACTCGACGATGCAGGAACTCTACGCCGTGTCGGGCGGAAAGGTGAGCAGGGAATATCTGCAGTCCGTCCTCAAGGACGACGAAAGGATTGCGTCCATCGTGCGCGGCCATATAATGGAGGAACTCAGCACTTCCGAAGTGGAAGGGCGCAACATCATATATGAGGACATAGTCTGCAAATATGTCAGGCGTGCGTTGGAGAGCGACATAGCCCTGCTGAAGGAGCGCTGCTCCGACGGCATCGACATCCTCGGACTGGAACTCTGCGTCAAGGGCGAAATCTGCGGCCAGAGGTTCATCGGTTACATCGACAGGCTTGATTCGGTCGTCGGCGCCGAGGTTAGGATAGTGGACTACAAGACCGGCAGGGTGTCCGACAACGACTTCCTCATCAGCGACGAAAATGCCGAGGCGGTCGTTGAGGCGGTCTTCTCGGAAGACGAGAACGCCCGGCTCAAGATACCTCTCCAGCTCTATCTCTACGACAGGCTCGTGAGGCTGGACGCCGAAGCCGCCGCCCTGGTGCGCGGCCGCAGGACGGTCAATTCGATCTATCAGACCAACAGACTCTTTGTCAAGGACATAGAAGAAGTTTCCCTGAGCCCCCGCTTCGGTGAACTGATGTCCGACCGGCTGGAGAGTCTTATAGAGGAGATCCTGTCCCCCGACAAGGATTTCAGGAGAATCGGCGGGCCCAAGACCTGCAGTATGTGCAAATTCAAGACAATCTGCGGCAAATGATAGTGAGAAAGGCTTCCGCCGGCTCCGGCAAGACCCATCTGCTGGCGGGAAAATATCTGGAGATACTCCTGAATTCCGAAGACAGATATGCCTACAGGCACATCCTTGCAGTCACCTTCACCAACAAGGCGACCGCAGAGATGAAGGAGAGGATACTGAGGGACCTGGCGAAGGAAGCTCAGACCGACGAGAGGGCGCGTACGATCCTTGTGGACATCCTCCACGACTACAGCGCCTTCAGCGTGAGCACCATAGACGCTTTCTTCCAGAGGGCGCTCAAGGCTTTCTCGCGCGAAATAGGTCAGAGCGCCGACTATCAGGTCGAACTTGACAAGAACTCGCTTGTGATCGAGGCGATGGACCGCATCCTCGACGGCCTGACCCCCGACAAGAAGGAAGTCATCGACTGGATACGCGAGAGCGTGTCCGACAGCCTTTCTCAGGGCAAGAAAGCCAACATCGAGGGCAGTCTCTATGAGATAGGCGCGCGTCTGCGCAGCGAAGAGAGGCGCAAGCTTCTCGAGGACGGCGCAGACGGAAGCTTCTCTCCCGAGAAGCTGAAGGCCCTGCGCGCGGTTGCGGGCAAAGAGATAAGGGGATTCAGCGCCGCCGCCGGAAAGCTCGGAGTCAAGGTCATACCGGGTGAAAAGATAAAGAAGCCCGGAGTGAAGGCCCTTGCCGCCGATTCCGACCTCGCGGACCTCTTCTCGGAGCCTTACAGGAGGTACTGCACCGCCTGGGCCCTGCATTCGATAATATTCAGTCTGGGCCTTGCAGGCGAATTCGACCGCGAATTCGAATCCCTTGTCAAGGAGAAGAACGTGATGTGCCTGGACGATTCCACGCGGATCCTTCGCGACCTGATCGACGGCAGCGACGCCCCTTTCGTCTACGAGAAACTGGGCGTGAGGTACGAAAACTTCCTTCTGGACGAATTCCAGGACACCTCCCACATTCAATGGGAAAATTTCCTGCCGCTGCTCGTCGAGAGTGAATCCAAGGGCGGCACGGACCTTATCGTAGGTGACGTCAAGCAGAGCATCTACCGCTGGAGGGACTCCGACTGGGAACTTCTTGCATCCGAAGTGCAGAAGCAGTTCCCCTCGGCCGATATGGATTCGATGGAATTCAACTGGAGAAGCCTCCCGGAGGTGATTCGTTTCAACAACAGATTCTTCACCTTCGCCGCGGGCAAGGTGGGGAAGAGCGACCTCTACTCCGACGTGGAGCAGGAGATACCCCAGAGGGAAGACGCTGACCCTCAGAACGGCCTCGTGACCGTGTCTTTCTGCGATGACCAACTCGAGGAGACTCTCTCCTGCATCGCTGAGGCGCGCGACTGCGGCGCGGCCTGGAGAGACATCGCGGTGCTGGTCCGCGGGCACAAGGAAGGCGGCGCGGTCGCGCAATATCTGATGGCCGCCGGGGTGCCGGTGATTTCGGACGATTCGCTCAATCTGAAGTCCTCCATCGTGGCGAGGCGCCTCGTGTCCCTGCTCTCCTGCATCGACGACCCTCTCGACAGGCTCAACAGTTATCTTGCAGAAAGTCTTTCAGTTTCGATTCCGAACAACTACGATTCGCTGCTGGACCTCTGCGAGCACTTCATAAGGGAGATGAGCCTCTCGGATCCCGCGCCTTTCGAGGGCGAGACTCTTTTCATACAGGCGTTTATGGACGACCTCAGGGCCTGGACCGCGACCAACGGCAATTCCATCAGGCATTACCTGAAACACTGGAAGGAGTCTGATATATATATCGGCTCGCCCGAGGGGACGGATGCGGTGAGAATCATCACCGTCCACAAGTCCAAGGGGCTGCAGTTCCCCTGCCTGATATTCCCGTTTGCCGACAAGGTCAATATGTACAGGCCGGAGACGCACTGGTGCGTCCTGGAGGCTGACGGACGCGAACTGCCTGCGGAGATGTCGGGCGTCTATCCCGTTGAACTTTCAAAGTCTTCGCTTGAAACCGGCTTCGACAAGGCCTTCGAGGAGGAGCGCGACAAGCAGGCCGTGGACAACCTGAACGTATTCTACGTGGCCCTGACGCGCGCCGAGAAGGCTCTGTACGTCATCGCAAAACAGCCTTCGAAGACCACCTGCGCGGCTGTTGCGAAAAAGAAGAAAATAGAATATTCCAACTATTCCGAGGTTCTGTACGAGTATCTCGGCGGCAATTCGCGCACGGTCATCGGGACGCCGTATGACTATACGCGGATGAAACGGGAGAAGAGTGACGGGACGGAGCCTTTCGACGCTTCGTACACCTCATACGACCGCGGAGAGAGACTCTTTTTCCGTGCCGACGCGTCCGATTTCTTCGGAGAGGACGGACTGGCCGGCACGGCGTCATCGCCCCGTCTCAACGGCATAGCGCTGCACAACATACTCTCCGCCGTCCGCACGGAAAAGGATCTGGCCCCCGCAATCGCCAAGGCCGTATGCTGCGGCGATATCGACGAGGAGGAGGGGAGAAAGGACCTCGCCCTGCTCGAAGAGGCCGTGCGCAGCCATCCGCTCTGGTTCTCGCCCGATGTGGAGGTGCTCTGCGAGGTTCCAGTCTATGACGCCGACGGCTGCGAGCACCGCCCCGACAGGGTGGTCATCGACGGCGACAGCGTGGAGATAATCGATTATAAATTCGGCCTCGAGGCCGGCAAATACCGCGGCCAGGTGGCCCGCTACTGCGCCCTGTACAGGGCTCTGGGCTATAAGGATGTCAGGGGCACCCTGTGGTATGTGAGAGAAAACACGACGGAAAGCATATGAAAAGGATTCTTCTGATTGCGGCGGTTGCGCTGCTCTGCTGTCTCCGGACTTACGGATTCAGGACCCCGGCGGTGCCGGAATATATGATATTCGCGGGTGACACCGTGCGCTTCGACAGCGACTATATGCGTGAGAGAATGGACAGGGAGATAATGACTTTCTGCTATATGCACACCACCTCCACCCTGATGCTGAAGCGCTCCGGGCGGTATTTCAAGATGATTTCTCCGATTCTGCACAGTTGCGGCGTGCCGGATGACCTCAAGTACCTGATGGTCATCGAGAGCAATCTCGACCCGCTGGCGGTCTCCGCAACGGGAGCTTCCGGACTGTGGCAGTTCACCAGGGCCACGGCGAAGGACTACGGTCTGGAGATCTCCGAAGACGTGGACGAGCGATTCAATATCGAGAAGGAGACACGCGCGGCTTGCACCTTCCTGAAGAAATATTATGAGCAGTACGGTGACTGGATGCTGGTCGCCGCAGCCTACAACGCCGGCCCGAATGGCATCACTGCCCGCATTGAGCAGCAGAGGGTGCACAGTGCCTTCGACCTTTTCCTCAAGGAAGAGACCTCACGGTATATGTTCCGCCTGATGGCCGCGAAGATGATGTTCGAGAATCCGTACGATTTCGGTTTTGACGTGCAGGCAGGGGACTATTACCGCTATGTGGCTCCGCAGGACGTGGTTTCGGTCAAGACTCCGATAGCGGATCTGGTGGACTTCGCCGAGGCACACGGCGTCACCTACGCCGACATCCGCCGCGAGAACCCCTGGCTCCGCTCCTCCAAACTCAGCAACAAGTCCGGCAAGACATATTTCATCCGAATTCCCCGGAAATAGGATAGGGTCACCTCAGGTCGGTGACTGTCCAGGTGGAGTCGGTGACGGCGAGGTCGAAACGGAATTCCTCCGGGGTTTCCTTGATTTCCGATGATTTCATCTTTGACAGGGAGAATCTTATCTTGCTGCCGTTGCCGGGGTCGGAATATACGCCGGAGACACTGTCAGACGTGATATCCAGGTCTGAGACGCCCGCGAGCATCTTTTCCGGGTCGGTGAAGAAGAATTCCACTTCCGTGTCCTCCGCGCTCTCTATATAGACTTCCTTGGATTCGCTGTCCACTGTCCAGCGGGTGGTGCCGTCGGAGCGTATGTCCAGGCCGTTTCCGGTGAGATGATAGCATCTGCCCTGCAGCAACAGCGTTCCGGTGCCTTTGACCGGCACCTTGCCGTCTATGACGTAGGAGTAATCAAGGCTGACGCGTGTGAGGAGCATCCGCTCCTTGAGCGCCTCGAGGCTGTTCTGTCCCCAGGCTGCGGCGCAAAGGGCTATGGCCGCAATCAGTGTTGCAAATCTTTTCATTTTCCGAGCGAGTCAAGGATGGATCGCAGAGACTCCGGGTCTGAGACCAGGACCTGACGCGGCTTCGCTCCGTCCTGCGGTCCCACTATGCCTGCAGCCTCCAGCTGGCCCATCACCCGGGCGCTTTTTGCATAACCCATACCAAGATTGGTCTGGAGGAATGACGTGGACGCCTTCTGCATGGAGACCACGAGATTGGCGGCCTCCTCGAAACGCTCGTCCAGATCCTTCACATCGGCGCCCGAACCGCCTCCGTCGCCGTTGTTGTCGGGCGGTATCGGCAGATAATAAGGGGTGTTGTACGACTTGCCGTATCCTTCCTGACCGCCGATGTACTCGGTCAGTTCCTCTATCTCCTCCATACTCACATAGCCGCACTGCACGCGCTCGGTGTCTATGCCGGCGGAGAACAGCATGTCTCCCTTGCCGATGAGCTTTTCCGCTCCCGGAGAGTCGAGGATGGTCATTGAATCGACCCTGGAGGCCACCCTGAACGCTATGCGCATAGGGAAATTGGTCTTGATCAGGCCTGAAATCACGTCGACGGACGGTCTCTGGGTCGCCAGGATGACGTGGATGCCGGCCGCGCGGCCCTTCTGCGCGAGCCTGATGATGGAGGTGGAGATGCTGCGGCTCGCGGCCTTGGATTCGGGCGAACCGCCGAGAGTCATCGTAAGGTCGGCGTACTCGTCGACCACCACCACGAGGAACGGCAGATATCTGTGGCCTTCGGTGGGAAGGAGGTGCCTGTCGCGGTATTTGTCGTTGTAGGCGGAAATCTTGTTGACGCCGGCCTTGCTCAGCAGTTCGTACCTGTCGTCCATCTCCACGCAGAGGCTGCGGAGTATCTTTTCCGCGTCCTTGGGCTTCTTGACGATTGCGGCGCTCATCTCCTCCTCTTCTGACGCCGCTTCGGGCAGCACTGCCAGATAATGCTTGAGCAGTCTTCCGTATGCTGAGAATTCGACCATCTTGGGGTCGATGAAGACAAATTTCAGTTCGGACGGATGCTTGGCGTACAGCAGCGAGGATACTATCACGTTGAGACCCACGGACTTGCCTTGCTTGGTGGCTCCCGCCACCAGCAGATGCGGCGCGTCCGCGAGGTCGAACACCTTCACCTCCTGTGTGATGGTGTAGCCGATGGCCACCGGCAGGTCGGCCTTGCTCTCGCGGAATGCGTCATCGTTGAGCAGCGAACGCAGCGGCACTATCGAGGGATGGTCGTTGGCCACTTCGATGCCGACGGAGTCCGAAAGGGTGACCACGCGCACGCCTTTGGCGCTGAGAGACATTGCTATGTCCTCCTGGAGTCTCTTGATTTCGGTGATCTTCACTCCGGGGGCGGGGTAGACCTTGTACAGGGTCACAGTCGCTCCCACCAGGGCCTTGACGTTGTCGATCTGTATCTTGTAATTGGCGAGCGTCGCGCGGATCTTGTTGTTGTTGCGCGTGAGCTCCTCCTGGGTGACTTCACGCTTGCCGGAAGCGTGGTTGACCAGCAGGGTGATGTCCGGTGACTTGAACCTTGGCAGCCCGTCGGGCGGGTCCAGACGGTTGTCTATGCGCGGCAGTTTCTTCACCTCGGCGTCGAGACTCTCGTCGGTGATGACCTCGAAACCGCCTTCCTGCTGCTGCGGTGCGGGTTCTTTCTTCGCCGGTCTGGTCTTGACGGGTGCGGGAGCAGGCTCCTCGGCCTCCATTATGGCATCGCCCACGAAGTCTTCCACTTCCGGCACGACCGGGATCTCATCATCATCTTCTTCCTCTTCTTCTTTGGCTTTCCTTCGCGCGCGTTTCTTTTCCTTAGGTTCCTTGGGGGCTTTCTCCTTTTTGCTGAACAGTGCGGAGACTTTGCGCAGGAAAGGTTTGCTGCTGAACAGCAGCCAGCAGGCGATGAGCACCGCGATGAACACGCCTGTCACCACGGGCTTGAAGAGCCCGAACGCCCAGGCGACCGCCCCGCCGCCGAACTGTCCTCCCAGACCGCCGCCGAAAGCGAGGTCCATTCCGCACA
>R18__coassemble_2153_pt1 | contig 14012 bp, 10 predicted proteins | sample R18__metabat2_low_PE_003 | metagenome-assembled genome bin R18 | reverse complement strand
CTCCTGAGCTACTATGACCAGACCGGCGAGGCGGCCGCGCTCGAGGCGGCGCGCAAAGTGGCCGACCATACCATTGGCGAGACAATGGACGCGGGAGTCAACATCGCTCAGACGGGTTGGATTGGCTGGAAAGGCCTCCCGTCCTGTTCCATCCTTGAACCGATGGCGCTTCTGTACCAGCGCACCGGAGAGAAGAAGTATCTCGAATTCGCGCAGTACGTGATCAAGTCCTGGGACACGCCCAACACGCTTTCCCCCACCGGGCTCAGACTTGTGCAGGAGGCTCTTGACGGCACACCGCTGTGGAAGATGAGCGGAGCGCCGAAAGCATACGAGATGATGTCCTGCTACGAAGGCCTGTGCGAGATGTACAGGGCCACGGGCGAAAAGGTGTACCTTGAAGCCTCCCGGAAGTTGATAGACAGCATCATACGCGACGAGATAATGATAGTCGGGTCAGCCTCCGAGATGGAGATATGGTGCCACGGAAAGATGCGTCAGACCGAACCGATATTCCAGGGAATGGAGACCTGCGTGACCGCGACGTGGATGAAATACCTCTACCAGATGCTCCGCCTCACCGGAGAGAGCAGATATGCCGACGAACTGGAGATCTCGCTCTACAACGCCACTCTCGGGGCGATGGCGCCTCACGGCGAATGGTGGGCCTACTATTCGTCCCTTATGGGCGAGAGGGTCCATTCGCACGATCAGTTCCGGGACATGCATATGAGCTGCTGTGTGGCCAACGGCCCCAGAGGTCTGATGACGCTTCCCTCCTGGGCGATGATGACGGGGAAGAGGGGCGTGACGGTCAATTTCTACGGGCAGGAGAAAGGCAGGCTGAAGACTCCGTCGGGGGCCGAAGTCACGCTTGACATACAGACAAAGTATCCTGAAGACGGAAAGATCCGCATCCGGGTGGGACTCGCGAAAGAGGAGAAATTCGACGTCTCACTCAGGATTCCGTCCTGGAGCGCATCGTCTTCGATAAGCGTCAACTCGCAGCCCTGCGGCGTTTATGCCGTGAAGGGCACTTACGCTGACATCTCAAGGGTCTGGAAGGACGGAGACGTGATTGAACTCGAACTGGATATGAGGGGCCGCGTCGTAGACGCGCCGTCAGGCGTCGGAGACGCCGCGATAATGCGCGGCCCCGTCGTGCTCGCCTTCGACACGAGGCTTGTGCCCAGAAGGAACGGAGTCGACGTGCCGCCGATGTACCGCTACGAATTCGTGCGCGACGCCGAAGGGTTCATAGACCTCAGGAGTACGGGGAACTCGGGCGTGGACGCGATATGGATGACCTTCGACGTGCCGGTCGCGGACGAGAGCGGAGCGCCGCACACCCTCCCGATGTGCGACTACCAGTCCGCCGGCAACACCTGGCAGGAAGGCAACCTGTTCCGTGTATGGGTGCAGCAGCCCTTCGACTTCCGCCATCTGTACACCAACAACCTCGACTGGAGGGCCAACGTGACGGTCGGCAAAGGCCGCCCGGAGGTCCCGGAAATTTACAAGATAAAATAAGCGAACGATGAAAACGATACTCATCTCCCTTCTCGCCGCCGCAGTCTTCGCCCACGGCGGACCCGTGGAAAACGGCTACACCAAGACGGAGACAATGATAGAAATGCGTGACGGAATCAAGCTCCACACCACGATATACAGTCCGGCCGACTGCACGGAGCCGCGTCCGATAATAATGCGCAGGACGCCCTACAGCTGCAGTCCCTACGGCGAAGGATTCCGCACGGAAGACCTCTTCAGCGACGAGATGCACGCATTCACGGAGCACAGGTACATAGTCGTCTATCAGGACGTCAGAGGCAGATACCACAGCGAAGGCACCTACCGCAACATCCGTCCCCTCAACACTGAGATCAACGACGCCACCGACACTTACGACACGATAGAATGGCTGACCGCCAACGTGCCCGGCAACAACGGCCGCGTGGGCATCTGCGGTATCTCATACCCGGGCTACTATTCCACCGTGGCGTCCATCTGCGGCCATCCCGCACTCAAGGCCTGTTCGCCCCAGGCCCCGATCGGCGACTGGTTCATCGGCGACGACATCCACCACAACGGCGCCTATATGCTGCTGGACACCGACGACTTCGGCTCGTATGTCTTCCAAAACAGGGAGGCCTTCGAGGCGGAGCCCTACGATCCCGCAGTTGAATACGGCGACGACAAATACGAATACTACAGGCGCCTGCTCACCACGAAGAACATAATCGGAGCATACGGCGACGGGGCCACCCTGCAGAAATACTATCCCTTCTGGTACGACATCATCAACCACCCCGATTACGACGAGTTCTGGAAGGAATCGGCACATCTGCCGTACGTCAAGGACGTGAAGCCGGCGATGCTGGTGGTAGGCGCGCTCTTCGATGCCGAGGACTGTTATGGCGCAGTCGAAACATACAAGAAGCTGCTGAAGGATTCTCCTGACAACGAGACCTACTACCTCACCGGCCCGTGGATTCACGGCTACTGGATAGCGCAGTCCTACACACATCTGGGCGCCTGGCAGTTCGGCAAGGGGCTCTTCGACTTCTTCTACCGCGAGGTGGAATATCCCTTCTTCGCACATTACCTGGAAGATGCGCCGGAAGTCCCCTCCAGGGTCACCCTCATCCCCTCCTTTGCAAGGACCGACAAGGATGCGGCTTTCAAGGCTCTGTATCTGGACAAGATGCCTGAATACACGGGCGAGAAAATGCCCTTCAGAAAAGACGGATGCAGGAAAAGTTCATATGTCTCCGACCCTCTCAACCCGCAGCGCTACCTGCATCCTTCGAAGAAGAACGTGAGGGACCGCAGTTATATGGCCGACAATTACGTGAGTGACAGCACGGCGTTCGTCAACTTCGACTACGCCCCCGTGGACGACACCCTCTTCCTCTGCGGTCCCATCGACGTGGAACTGTACTTCAAGACCACGGCCGAGGACCTCGATTTCATCGTGAAAGTCCTCGACGTGACTCCCGAAGGCGAAGAAATGCTCATAAGGGGCGACGTGTTCCGCGCGCGTTACGCGAAGAGTTTCGAGCACCCGCAGTTCCTGAAGCCGGGCAAGACCGAGACTCTGAAGTTCCAGCTGTGCGACGTCGTGCACTGGGTGCTTCCCGGCCACAGCATAAGGGTGCAGATCCAGAGCACCTGGTTCCCTCTGGTGGACGTCAATCCCCAGACAGCCGTGGAAAACATTTACAAGGCTGACATCACGGACTACAAGGCCGCGGACATAACCATTCTCCACGACCGCCGTCACCCTTCGGGCATAACCCTGCCCGTAGTGAGCTCAGCTTCAGCGAATTAATTTTCGGGGTACAGAAGGTACGGGCGTCGCTCCCGCTTGAAATCCTCCACGTCCTGCGCCCAGCAGGCCTTGATTTCGGCGGCGGTGGCGCCCGCTTCGATCATCTTGCGCACATAGCCCTGACCCATAAGGATCTCGAAGGCGGAGCGGAAGAAATGGTCGCCCAGATTGAGGTTGTTGTAGGCGTCGATGACGTATTCAAGGTTCACTCCGTTCGCAAGGATTTCCTCCTCGGAAGGCTCCGTCCTGAGGTCCACGCCGCAGCAGACCTTGTCCATCTGGATGGGATGGTGGGCGCTGGGGGTGCTTCTCGGGGTGAATTCGAAGTCATACCCCTTCATGTTGGGATGGCCGTACATCTGGAAGGCCCAGTCTGTGCCTCGCCCGACGCTGACCGGAGTCGCTTCGAAGTAACACATTGAAGGATAGAGATATACCGAGCGCATATCAGGAATATTGGGAGACGGTTTCACAGGAAGTTTGTAGCGCGAGGCGTGGGTGTAGTTGCGGCATTTTATCACCGTGACGTCGCACTGCACGCCGTCGTCCAGCCATTTCTCGCCGTTTATCATACCGGCCAGTTCGCCGAGCGTCATTCCGTGGGCCACCGGGATGGGAAGGGCCGCAGCTGCCGACTTGTACTTCATATCGAGCTTGGGGCCGTCGACCATGAAGCCGATGGGATTGGGCCTGTCCAGGACTATCATCTTCCTGCCGTACTCCGCGCAGGCCTGCATCATCCGCTTCATCGTGACATAATATGTATAGAAACGCACTCCCACGTCCTGCAGGTCGAACACGAGGACGTCGAACTTGTTCATAAGTTCCTGGTCGAACGCAATCGGAAGCCCCCTCTTGTCGTACAGCGAGCAGATGGGCACGCCCGTCCCGGGATCCACCGCGTCGTCGAGGGTCTCCCTCGCATCCTCAGCCCCGCGGAATCCGTGCTCCGGGGTCATTATGAGCACCACGTCTATGCCGTTCTCGATGAGAATGTCCAGGTCGTGCTTCCCCGAAGGGACGATTCCGGACTGGTTGGACAGCAGGCACACCTTCTTGCCCTTCACCAGCGGGATGTACTCCCCCGTCTGCTGCGCCCCGACCTCGATGTCGGTCGCATATTTGCCCTCTTCCGCCGCCGCGGACACGCCCGCCGCCACCAGCAGCAGCGCGATTGCACAGATGATTGATTTCCTCATAGACTGAAATTAATATGATGACGGCCGTAAATTTACTGATAAAATTTAAATTATCCTTAAATCTACGGCCGCCTGTAGCCTCGTGAACAGGAGGAATGCTAAATTTTATGCTGGCCGATGAAGAGGGTGAGGCCGGTGCTGCGGTCCACGATCTCGAAGATGAAGTCGCGGTCCACCGTGAAGTCCATTTCCTTGACAATTTCCTCCACCCCGCTCGCTCCTACCATGTAAACAACCGTGATTGCGGCAGCCTCTGTGCCCTTCTCGTTGACATCGATACAAGTCTTGTGGAGCACGTCCCCGACACACAGCGCACAATCCGACATCTTCGAGAAATCCGCCGCAGGGCTGAAAGCGTCCGTGACACCCAGATTGTTCAGAGCCTTCTTGAGATGATTCTGATATGAGAAGGAGAACACGGGAAGGTTCAGGGAGACGACGGCAGTACCGTTCGCAACATTGCCGGAACCATTGTACTTCTCGGCGACAGACTTCAGGGAGGCGCCCTCCGAAGGCAGGATGATTCTCATCGCGAACGCGCCGTTGCCGTAAGGAAGCTGGACTCCGGTGAAATTTTCACCCGAGAAATACGTGATTTTGACCTTTGCATATATCCGGTCTGACAAGCGGGTGAATTCGAACGGCCACGACGCGTTGAAATAAAGGGCGTTCGCAAGGATAGCCAGCGCGTCGGTGGGAAGGGATTCCATCATCTTCTCGATTTTTCCGTTCGTATGCTCGCGGGTCCAGTCATTCAGCTTGTTCAGGGTTGCAGGATCGGTGAAATCCACCGATTCGGCGGTGGAATCGAAATACTTTTCGCAGTCTTCGACGAACTGATCCTTCAGCGTGATGGTCTTGTCGGACCATATCGCGTTTGCTATGCCGAGAGACGTCGAAGGATCAACGGCGACTATGTTGTCCATCACCTTGGCGTAATATGTATCCAGTTCCTCCGTGGTCTTCCCTTCGAAGCCGAGAGCCGAAAGGAGCTGCTGCTCCGTGTTTCCGCCGGCGCCGGTGGTCAGCATCGACAGGGCAAGCGAAATGCTGAAAGGCGAGATGAGGACGTCCCCGTCTTCACAGACCTCCCTGTACATTTCGTAAGAGAAGTCATTGATGCTCCGCGTGATCTCCCTCTGAGACTTGGTGAGGCTGATCTGGCTTACGTTAAGGTTTGTAAGATCCTGCATTTCAAGATCGTCCACGTCAATCTTATTGCAGGACACCGGCAAGAGAAGCATTGCGGCAAGCGCAAAAATCACAGAAAAAATCTTCTTCATATACTGTTTGAAATTTTTTATTACACATATATAATGCAGACTTTGCGAAATATGAGAAAAAAATTGACTTTTTTTTCACATCGGCTTCAGATAGCATATCGATTCGGGGCCTTCGTTGAACAAAAGGTCCATTATCGAGAGGCCCGGCACGAAGCCCAGCCTGTCGGAAAACACTTGCCAATAAGGTCTGGCTACATATTCTGAAGGGTGCTTGGGATGGATGTCCAGAGGCGTCTCGGTGCCGAAAGCCTCGGTGGGGATGATCTGCGGGGCGATGCCGATCTTGGCACAGAAGAACTGCGTCAGTCGCGAATTCAGTTCCCAGAGCGTCTGAGGGTGCGAATCGAGGATGGCGAAGAGCGGGTCGCGGTAGTATATGAAGAAGGGGGAACTTCTGTAGGCGCTCTCTATCGCCCGCTCGGTGCGGACGACCCACGGGGTGCTGTAGTCCACTTTTATGCGGGTTATCGGCAGCGAGAAGGTGCCGCCCTCGTGCACCACCGGCACGCGCAGGTCCTCCGGCCCGGTGGCGGTGAGGATGCGGCAGCGGTTGCGGTAACTCTGCTTCTGATAATTCTCGCAGGCTTCGATAAAAACCGAAGAGTATTCCGCCAGAACGGCGAAATACTCTACAGGAGGAAAATATGCCGTGGTGAGCAGCACTTATTCCACGCCTTTGATGTTGGGGTCTCCGGCCCTGACGATGCCCCTCTTGGAGCCGCGGATGAAATTGAGGATGTTGTCGCGCTCCTCGCTTGCGGGGAACCTGGCCTCGACCTCGGCGCAGGCGTCGGAGACGTTGAGTCCCTCGTAATATATCGTGTTGTATATCTCCTTGATGTTGAAGATGACGTCGGAATCGAATCCGCGGCGCCTCAGGCCCACGAGGTTGATGCCGGCGAAACAGATCGGGACGCGGCCGCAGATGGAATAGGGCGGGATGTCCTTGTTGACCGCGGAGCCGCCGCCGACCATCGCGTGACGGCCGATATGGGTGAACTGATGGACAAGAGTGCCGCCGCCGACGATGGCCCAGTCCTCCATATCGGTCTCGCCCGCGAGACCGACATAGCTCACCACGATGCAGTGGTTGCCCACGCAGCAGTCGTGCGCGATGTGGGCGTATGACATTATCAGAGTGTTGTCGCCCACCTTGGTGACGCCCTTGCCGCTGGCGCGGGTGCCCCTGTTGATCGTCGCATACTCGCGCACCGTGGTGTTGTTGCCAATCTGCACGTATGAAACCTCGCCGTCGAACTTCAGATCCTGCGGAATGCCGCCGATAATGGCTCCCGGGTGGATCTGGCAGTTGTTGCCTATCGTGGAGTACTCATAGATGATGGCATTGGGGTATATCTTGCAGTTGTCTCCGATCACCACGTTGTCGTCGATGTAGGCGAACGGGCCCACTTCCACGTTGTCGCCCAACTTCGCGCCGGGATGCACAATCGCCTGAGGATGTATCTTGTTCATATCTTTCTTGTTTTTTCTTCCACATATCCGGCCACCTTGGTGTTGATGGTGTGTCCGGGCTTGTATGCGCTGACCTGCGCCTTGACGAAGCCGCCGGCGAGGCGGAGGTCGCCGAGAAGGTCGAGCGCCTTGTGCCTGCCGCATTCGTCGGGGAAACGGAGCTCGAGGTTGTTGAGGTATCCGCTCTCGCTGACGTTCAGTTCCGGCTGCCTGAACACTTTCGCAAGCCTTGCAATCTTGCGCGCGCTGACGGGCTTCTCCACCACCACGATCGCGTTTTTCACGTCCCCGCCCTTGACGCGGCCGAGTGTGGCGAGCAGCTGTATCTCGTGCAGGAAGCAGAAAGTCCTGCAGGGGGCTATCTGAGACGCGTAGTCCACCGAGCCGTCGTATCTGATCGTCTGAATGCCGAGCACCTTTGAATTGAAGTCAATGGTGACTTCCATACTGAAATCATCCGCCGGAGAGAGTCTCAGGTAAGAACCTGTCTTGGTGTCCTTGTACTCAATCTCCTCGTCAAGCTCTATCCACACGCGCTCGGCTTCCTGGACTGCAAGGCCGTCAGGGGCGATGGCTTCGACATAGGGTCCGGCGCTGCCGTCGAGAATCGGGACCTCCGGGCCGTCGACCTCAATCAGGGCGTTGTCGACCCCGAGTCCGGTGAGCGCGGAGAGAATGTGCTCGACGGTGGAGACGCTCGCCTTGCCGCAGCTTATGGTGGTGCTGCGCGCGGTGGAGGAGACATTGCGGGCGACGGCCTCGATGACCGCATCCGGACCGATGTCTGTCCTGACGAACCTCACGCCGCTGTTTTCCGGTGCGGGGCAGACGGACATATGCACGTACTTGCCCGTATGAAGGCCCTTGCCCTCAAACGGATAGGTTTTCACCAGCGTGCATTGTTTCATAAACTTGACAAACAAATGTGTTCAGCCTGCAAATATAAGAATTATTTATTATTGCTCGCTTGCCGAGGCCTTCATCTTTGCGAAAGCTTTCAAATAAGTGTCCTTGTCGATGGCTGGCGTGCCGAAAAGCACCGCACCGCTCTTGCGGACGTTGCCGATCACTCCTGCCTGGGCGCCTACGGTGGTGTTGTCGGCGATCTTGACGTGCCCGACGACACCGACCTGGCCGGCGAGGATGCAGCCATCTCCGATCTTGGAGGAGCCCGCAATGCCCGCCTGGGCCGCTATGGCGGTGTTTTTGCCGACCACCACATTGTGGGCAATCTGGCAGAGGTTGTCGATGCGCACGCCGTCGGCGATTATCGTGGACTCCATCGGCGCCTTGTCTATCGTGGTGTTGGAACCTACCTCCACGTCGTTGCCTATCACCACGTTGCCGAGATGTTCTATCTTCTGCCAGCTGCCGTCGCTCTGGCGGGCGTTGCCGAAGCCGTCGTCGCCGATCACGCAGCCGGCGTGCAGGATGACGCGGTCACCTATGACCATTCCGGGGAAAATATGCACCCCGGGATAGATGATGCAATCCTTGCCGATGACCGTCCCCTCGCCTATCGTGACGTTGTTTTCGATGCGCGTGCGCTCGCCTATGACGCATTTGCGGCCTATCGTGACATAGTCCCCCACCCACACGCGGGAGCCTATCTTCGCGCTGCAGGCGATACGGCAGCGCCCGCGGTGGCGGCGCACCGTCTTGCGCTGCGAGGAGACGTATTTGAGCAGGTCAGCAAGGGCGGCGTACGGGTCGTCGACGCGCACCAGGGTCGGCGTCACCGGGCCTTTCGGCTCGAAGTCGCGGGCCACCAGCAGGATCGATGACTTGTTGGTGTAGACGTACTGCTCGTACTTGGGATTGGCATAGAAACTGATCTGGCCGGGTTTGCCGTGCTCTATCTTGCCGAAGGAACCGGCAACGGCGTCAGGATTGCCGTCGACGGTTCCGTTGAGGATCTGCGCCAGCCGGCGCGCGGAAAGTTCCATCATCGATGTCTAAAATTTCCATCCGAACGACAGGGCCGCGCTCCAGAGCCTTCTGGTGCAGCTTATCTCCGGAGAAAGCGTGTCGACGCGCGCTCCGGTCTTGTCATAGTTCGGATAACTGTAATAAGGGTTGTAAGTGTATGTCGGATAAATTGCGAGTCGGAGGGCAAGGTCCACGAAGAATCCTCCCGGGGCCGAGTAGCCGACGCCGGCCGAAAGCTTCTTTGTCGCGGGCTTCGAATACGACCAGCCGAGCAGTTGCCTGCGGCCGGAGTAGAAGTTCTCGAAGTCGGCGGCATATTCGGCGCCGTCGATCACCTTGCCGTCGGAGGTGGTGCGGCTCTTCTCGGGGCTGCTCACGACGGAACCGCCGAAGCGCACCGCCAGCCAGTTGTTGAGATTGACCTCCACGCCCGCCCTGAGCGAGTGCGACACTCCGCAGAAATTGCTGATCGAGTAGTTGGCGCAGAGATAGTTCTCGCCGGAGGAGTATGAGTGGATGTTCATATGACTGTAATCGGTCATTTCGTAGTCCACGCTCACGAGGCCCCTCGTCCCGAACACGTAAGCCGCGCCGGCATTGATCTCCCACGGTCCCCTGAAGGTGTACTTGTTGGTGGAAAGCGGGCTGTAGGTCCTCGAGGTGCTGTATTTGGTGTCCATATAGCTCACCTGGCCGGAATACTGCCAGTTCTCGCTCACGCTGTAGGAGACGGGGGTCTGGATCGCCGCGCCTATGCGCAGGCCGTCCATCGGCAGGGAGATGAAGCCGATCTTGCCGTACAGTCCGCTCATTCTCGGGGAGAATTCGTACTGATAGAGGCCGGCGTCATAATAAGTGGTCTCGCTGAGGCCTGTCTTGGAGTTGACCATCACCGCCGGGAACTGGTTCGGATCCTGGGTAACCTCCCTGTAGGACTGGAAATAGTCATATTCGATCATCGGAATGCCCATGTTCAGACCCCAGTAGAACCGGTCTGAGATATTGAAGCTGAATCCGAAGACCAGGTCGGTCTTGGTGCCGTATTTCTTCACGGTGTTGGTCTGCGTGAGGGCGCCGGGGATGTAGTGGTAACCCTTGTCGGATGTGAGGTATTCGGAAGAGCCGATGTACATTCCGTCGCCCGTGTACGGGGCGATGGTGCCGGACTCATAGGCGTTCACCACGTCCCACAGACCGCCGTAGTTGTCGTAAGTGAGCTGGCCGGGGTATATACCTTCAGCCGCCGAGGCGAACTCTGCGAACTTGGAGGTCTGCGAGTTGACGCCGACGTTCTCCATATTGTCGGTATAGTTGGCGGTGGAGTTGGCCGTCACGGTGAACGTCATGCTGCGCAGACCGTAAAGGTTGCCGGTCGGGAAGATTGTGCTGATGCCGATGTTGGGCAGGGCGAACTTTGACAGCGAGGACCTCTGGGCCGCACCGAAAGCGCCGCCCTGGACGGGGGCATAGGATGAACTTGTCGCCGAAATGCTGAATCCAGGAGTGATGATGAGCTGGGAATACCCGGCCACGGCGGGAGCCGCAGGGTTGATGCCGGCCATTCCGAGATCGCCTCCGAGGGCGGTGACGGCGTTTCCGAGCGCCATTGAACGGGCTGAGCCGAGATAGTCGTTTTCCCCGAAAGTCAGGGCGTCATACATAGTCTGGGCACCTGCGGCAATTGCCGTCAGAGCCAAAGTCAAGGTCAATAATATCTTTTTCATAATGATTTGTCAGTTAATGATTTGCCGCATTTGCGGGGCTATCTGCGCCCGCCGCCACCGCCACCGCCGCGGGAGCCGCCGCCTCCGCCGCCGAAGCTGCTTGAACCGCTGCCTCCTCCGCCGCGAATGCTGCCGCCGCCTCCGCCGAAGCTTCCGCCGCCGCGCGAACCTCCGCCGAAACTGCCGGAACCGCTCGAACTGCCGCCGCGGTAACTTCCTACACCGCTGCCGCCGCTGTGAGAGCCTCCGCTGAAGGAAGAGCCGGAACTGCGGTCGTAGTTGTCACGTGTGCTTGAACTGCCGCCACGGTAACTGTTTGTACCGCTGCCGCTGCGGGTGCTGCTTGAACTGCCGCCACGGTAGGTACCTGAGCCATAACGAGAACTGCCGCTGGAGGAAGAGCCGGAACTCTTTGTGGTGCCGCCGGTGCCGAAACTGCCGCTGCGCGAGCCGGATGAACTGCCGCCGCGCGAGCCGGAATAGCTGCCGGAAGAACCGCCGCGATTCCAGTTGCCGGAGCCTGAAGAGCTGCCGGAACCGGTGGAGCCGCCTCCGCCGCCTATGCCGTTGCGTCTGTTGTCATTGGAGCCGGAAGCGTCCCTCAGGCTGCCCACGCCGCCGCGGGTGAAGCCGGTGATGCTGCCGCCGCCACGCATATTGTCGGGTCTGCGGGTCTCGGAACCGCCGCGTCCGGTGCCGTCGCTGCGCTTGCGGTCACGGTCGGGGCGATAGCCGCGCGAGCCGCCGGAGCGGCCGGGGCCGTCCACCGAATAGCTTCTGGAGTTGCCGTATCCGCGCACCCATCCGCCGGGACCGTCCCATCCGGGGCGATGCCACCAGGGGTCATGCCAGCCCGGACGATACCAGCCGGGACCATACCACCAGGGATCCCACCAGCCGGGGCCGTACCACCAGGGGTCATACCAACCCGGACGATACCAGCCCGGTCCGTACCACCAGGGGTCCCACCACGGCGTCCAGCCCGGTCCCCATCCGGGAATCCAGGGATCCCAGAAGTCCCAGCGCCAGGGATAAGGCCCCGGCCAGAACGGGTCGAACCACCAGTTGTGGAAGAACCCCAGACCGTATCCGATCGAGAATCCGACGGTCACGTAGGGTTTTGAATAGTAGTCGAGATAAAGCGTGTCCGGGACGCTCTCGGACTTTTCCGGGACCGCCCTCGACGCCATTTCTATGTCTGCCTCAGTGGGCCTTGTAGACACGTAGATTCCGTCCCGGAAAGACCGGTCGGACGAAGTCTGGAACAATGTTCCGCATGACGACAGCGCAAAAAGCGCCGGAATCAATAGAAATAAGCTCCTTTTCATAATTTAACTTTCTATTAAAAGTTTGTATCTTTGTGCTCCAACATTTTTCGTGCCGTGACACAATCGGTGCAAACTTAACAAAAAATAACAGAATTTCAAGAAGCTATGGCTAAAGAAGTCACCAAACGTTCCGAAAACTACTCGCAGTGGTACAATGATCTCGCCCTCAAGGCGGACCTCGCGGAACAGTCAGCAGTAAGAGGATGTATGGTCATCAAACCGTACGGATACGCGATATGGGAGAAGATGCAGTCCATTCTGGACGGCATGTTCAAGAAAACCGGCGTGCAGAACGCCTATTTCCCTCTTTTCATCCCCAAGTCATTCTTCAGCCGCGAGGCCGAGCACGTCGCCGGATTCGCGAAGGAATGCGCCGTGGTCACCCATCACCGCCTGATGAACGACCCCGACGGCAAGGGAGTCGTGGTGGATCCTGAAGCCAAACTCGAGGAGGAACTCATCGTCCGCCCGACCTCGGAGACCATCATCTGGAGCACCTACAAGAACTGGATCACCTCCTGGAGGGATCTCCCGGTGCTCTGCAACCAGTGGTGCAACGTCGTGCGCTGGGAGATGCGCACGAGGCTGTTCCTGCGCACCGCCGAATTCCTCTGGCAGGAAGGCCATACAGCCCACGCAACCGCGCAGGAAGCCGAAGCGAAGGCCAACGAGATGGTGCAGGTATACGCGGATTTCGCGCGCAATTATCTCGCTCTGCCGGTGATCGTCGGCCACAAGAGCCCCAACGAGAGGTTCGCAGGCGCGCTCGACACCCTCACGATCGAGGCGATGATGCAGGACGGAAAGGCCCTGCAGGCCGGCACGTCCCACTTCCTCGGACAGAATTTCGCCAAGTCGTTCGACGTGCAGTTCGCCAACAAGGAAGGCAAGCAGGAATACGTCTGGGCCACTTCCTGGGGCGTCAGCACCAGGCTTATGGGAGCCCTGATAATGGCTCACGGCGACGACAACGGTCTCGTGCTGCCCCCGGCTCTCGCGCCGATACAGGTCGTGATGGTGCCTATCTATAAGGGAGAAGAGGAGCGTCAGGCCATCCTGGACAAGATGTACGAGATCAAGAAGGCCCTCGAGGCCGCAGGTCACAGCGTGAAGATCGACGACAGGGACACTCTGCGCCCCGGATTCAAGTTCGCCGAGTGGGAGCTCAAGGGAGTGCCAGTAAGACTCGCGATGGGTCCGCGCGACCTGCAGTCCGGCACCGTGGAGGTCGCCCGCCGCGACACGCTCACAAAGGAGACGGTCTCCATCGAAGGCCTTGACGCATACATCCACAACCTTCTCGCTGCCATCCAGCAGAACATCTACGACAAGGCTCTCGCCTTCCGCGACGCCAACGTCGAGAAATGTGACGACTGGGAGGAGTTCAAGGCGAAGATCCAGACCGGCAAGTTCCTGCTCTGCCACTGGGACGGCACCGCCGAAACCGAGCAGAAGATCAAGGACGAGACCAAGGCGACTATCCGCTGCATCCCTATGGACAGCTATGTCTGCGAGGAGGAAGGAAAGGACATCTATTCCGGCAAGCCTTCGAGCCGCAGGGTCGTGTTCGCAATTTCATATTGATAAAAATAAGGGACTATGAAGACGAGAGTTACAGCAATGGCCGTCCTGCTTCTCTGCGGCGGCGTGGGGGGGGGGGGGGGCCCCCCCCCCGCCACAACGGGGGGCGGGGGGGGGCCCGCGGGGGGGGGGGCGCCGGGGGGGAGGACACACCCGCCGCCCCC
>R18__coassemble_2141_pt1 | contig 14122 bp, 8 predicted proteins | sample R18__metabat2_low_PE_003 | metagenome-assembled genome bin R18 | reverse complement strand
TAACAGCAGATGACCTCTTCAGATAAATCAGGTTCACTGAAATTTTCCAGCCCGATCGTAACACAATCAACGGATTTTTCTTAACTTTATCGCGATGAATTCGAACGCCCACATCACAGCAGGATTCTCCTCTGCTCCCGTTTTCGGGGGGGTGTAACTCGCTAAAAATCAATAAATTATATAGTTTTACTATGCAGTCCTGTTCTTTCCGGCCTGCCGATGTTTCGTCGGTGGGCGTTCCTTGTATACAACAACCCATTCTAATATTTAAGAATTTCTGTCTAAAAATATTAAAGTTTCATCCTTGCCTGTTTCTGGCCCTGACGTCCTGCGTGGGAACACTGTCTTATCCCGGAAAGATTACCTATAAAGTCGAGGTTTCGGACGACGTCTTGGAACTGTTCAAGGTAGAGATACAATACGTCGACAATCAGTCCGACGTCAAGAATTCTACGATGAGAACAAGTCCATGGAGCGTCGCATTCCTTAAAACCGGAGACCCTTCCTGCCAACTGGATGTGACCCTGTCGGCAAAGGACTTGAGCGGATCGAATCTGACCAGGGACATTTATACGATGGCGCTTTCTTCGGAGATTGTCTTTGAAGACAGTCCTTCGATTTCCGGCTCTACGAAAGCCGCCTTCACGGACTCCAACGGAAGTAACATCGAGTTCTCTTTCTCGGTCCCTTGCTCTTCTTCTCAGGAAATCAAAGTGGCTCCACTAAAATACGACAAGCATTTCGCTTTCTGCTTTTCCGTGGACGACTCCTATGAGAACGGGTGGTCCAAGGTGTTCGCCCTGTTCAACGGCAAATGGATAGACGACATAGAATTCTTCCACAAGGGGCTCGCCAGGACCGACGGGTACCAGCCAGAGAGCCCTTTATGCATAACCGACGGCTGTGGCAACGACAGACGTTTCACCTTCGGAGAAGCGATATGGCCCAACCTGTCCAACAAATACAATCCTAACGGATTCATACAGGATGTCATTATCTCCCAATATAATCCATATATATCGTGGGAGGAATTGCAGATAATGACGGATATGGGCAATGCCGTTTACTGGCACAATGTGAACACTACGGAGTTCGACGAGAACGTAGTGGAGAATATTGTCAGCGGCTTTGAGAAGGATTACGACACGACTCTGAAAAAGATCGGCTTCCCTTTGAAGGTACTCGCCCAGCCGGACGGCAACCAGATATATCTGGATGCAGCCCTTCTCAGCCCTCTCGTACATTTGTCTAGGGCCACCACTCGCGCTGAGGAAGTGCTTCTGAACGAGTGTGTCTCTCTGTACAAAAAGGAAATTTACGGAGGGAACCGCAACTGTGGCATCGCGGAAAAACTGCAGGAACTGTCGGAGCAGGCCGCGGCATCGGAACCCAGGCTGTCCGGCTATCTGGTGCACAGGCCCACGGAAGATGAACTTGATATGTTCCGTGAGATATACGCTTTGTACGGCAAGGCAGGCGCGGACAATATCTGGGTTACGTCTTATGACGAGTTCTATGAGTATAAGCAGAGGGCTTCCTCACTGAAAATCAAATGCTCGGAAAAGGACGGGAAAGCCTATTATACCGTAACTGTCCCCTTCGAAGAGAATTTCCTGTATGAAGATCTGACTTTCGTGGTGTCAGGCGCTGCAGCCGCGGCGAGCGCGGAATCGGACAATCTGTACGGTTTCTCGAGCGCTCTCCGGCAGGACGGAACGGTTATTGTGAACTGCACGTTCGGGGATAGGAATTACCTGATGGCTCAAAAATATGTCGAGTTGTACGAAGACAATATCGATTCTGACGACAAGGAGTATGCCCTTTATCTGATTTCTCTTTTAAGGGAAGACCTTCGGGGACCCCTTCTGCAGCGGGTCTACAATGTCCACGAGCCCACAAGAGAAGATATGCCTCTCAACGGTGTTTATACAAAGAATAAGATTAGGCAGTACGTCCGCTTGTACGACGGCTATACCGAAACCAAGACCTGGTAGCGCCTCGAAAAGGCATTCCCGCTCCTGGAACCCTTACTGTGACAATCAGCCCTGAGCGAACTATCTGGGTTCAAAAGGCGTTGCTTCATTTGATACCCTTGCGAAGTATCCTAGGTATCCAGAATGGCGATTTTCGTGGCTCCTACAGACATTCGCAGACATAATTTTGCGCGATTAAATATTTGATATGCAAAAGATTACCTATTTGCAATGTGATTTATTGCCGCCAAAACGGCCTAAAACCCCTGTCTGCTTCGGGAAACGCCCGAAGCACTCGGCATTTTCAGACACAAAACAGACCTCCGGCGTGTCCGGCGATGGTTCGGAGTCTCTGAATATCGGAAAAATCCGTGGTACAAAAGCAAAAATTGCCAACTAACTGATTGCTCGTTAATTAGCGATTTTTGGTGGTGACTTCTACAGGACATTGCATTGCAAATAATGGCAAAATAATCTTATCTTTGCCGCGCCAAAATGAAAGGATTCCGTAAAATATCGTCAGCTGTGCTGCTTGTTCTGTATGCGATTTTCTTCGTGTCCACGAACTTGTGCGTGCACTCCCACGATATTCTGGGAGAGCATATAGTCCACTCCCATCTTGGCGGCGGCGCGCATCACTCCCACTCCACGGGGCAGATTCAGACAATAAACTTTCTGAATGCAGAGAGTTTTACATCGGCAGAGGCGCTGTGTGAAGTCTCCGGTCCGGGCATCCGGTCCTGTGAGTGCACCACAATATGCGAGTGCAGCATAATTCTTTCCTCAAAATCCGAATCTCATTGTTTAAGGGCTCCTCCGTATTTTGCCTGACCCCAGAGCAAAATATAACAATTAACCCTTGAACAATCATAAATGAGAACAATTTACAGCGCAGTCCTTTGCGCCTTGATTGCCTTGGCATGCCCGTTTGCAGCAGCCGAGGCCCAGAATAAAACAGATGCAAACATAGTAGGACATATTATCGACGCCTCCAACGGCGAGCACATTCCGTTCGCCATAGTGGCTCTTACAGACATCAATTCTGCAGTTCAGGCAGACTCCACCGGCCATTATCTTATGACAAATCTCCCTGCCGGCACTCACAAGATACTCGTGTCGTTCATAGGTTATCAGGACCATAAGGGAACCATCACCGTCAACAGAGGAGAGACTGTGGAATACAACTTTGCGCTTGACGTCGACTCGCAGACGCTTGAGGAAGTTGTTGTCACCGGAAACAGATACGAAACAAAAAAACGCGAGACAGGACAGATAGTCAATATAGTGGCCCCTGAACTCTTTGCCACAGCGATGGCCGTCAACCCTGCCGGCGTGCTGGACTTCCAGCCGGGCTCACGCATAGAATACAACTGCTGCAACTGCGGCGTTCCGCAACTTAGAATCAACGGTCTGGGCGGAGAATACACGCAGGTTCTTCTGGACAGCCGTCCCATTTTCAGCTCACTTTCTATGGTTTACGGTCTGGAGCAGCTTCCGGCCGCTATGATAGAGAGAGTGGAAACCGTGCGCGGCGGCGGATCTGCACTGTTTGGCTCCAACGCCATCGCCGGTACGGTAAACATAATAACGAAGGAGCCGGTGACCTCCATGGCGCATATGAGCAACCAGACCGGCATCGTGGGCGGTCAGGGCATAGACATGACCAACTCCCTGAACGCTTCAGTCGTGAGCGAGGACCGCAGGAGCGGGGCCTATATCTTCTCCATGATGCGCAATAGAGACACCTATGATTCAGACCTCGACGGCTACTCCGAAATGCCGATGCTCAAAAGCCAGACCATAGGAATGAGAGCCTACCACAAGTTCTCTCCTAAGTCAAAAATCACGGCCGAATACCACCACATCCACGAATTCCGCCGTGGCGGCAACAATCTGGACGAGGCCCCGGACAAGGCCGATCTGTGCGAACAGCTCGAGCACTACATAAACGGCGGCGGACTCAGTTGGGACCTTGCGTTTGACGACTTCAATTCCATCAATGTCTATTCTTCCGCCCAGCACGTGAAACGCGCGTCCTACTTCGGCACCGACAAGAATCCGGACGCATATGGCAGTACAAAGGACATCACTGTCAACGCCGGAGCGCAGTACATCCATTGTTTCGAGCATCTGTGGTTCATGCCTTCCACATTCACTGCGGGAGGTGATTTCACCTGGAATTCCCTGCACGACATAATGCTGGGCTACAACAGAGATATAGAGCAGGATACGAAGGTAGGCGGAATCTATGCTCAGAACGAGTGGAGTACGAAGTCGCTCGGAATCCTTGTCGGCGCCCGTCTGGACAAGCATTCTCTTGTGTCGGCGCCCATATTCTCGCCTCGGGTCACTCTACGCTGGGCACCGTCTTACAACTGGACTTTGCGGGCAAGTTTTGCCCAGGGCTACCGCGCCCCACAGACATATGACGAAGACCTGCACGTTGGCGCCGTGGGCGGAGAAGTGTCTCTTATCAGCCTTGACCCGGGCCTGGTGCCGGAGCATTCGAATGCTGCAACTCTTTCCGTAAACTGGTGGAAGAAACGCGGAGACTGGCAGTTCGACCTGCTTGTGGAAGGATTCTACACGCATCTGAAGGATGTTTTCGCGCTTGTCGAGAACGGGCACGACTCTCAGGGCAACCTGCTGTATACCAGAGTGAACGCGGATGGAGCGGTAGTGGCGGGAGTCAATGTTGAAGGTCGCGTCAACCTTGCCCGGAAGTTCTCTCTGCACGGTGGTTTCACCGCCCAGAGCAGCCGCTACACGGCCGATTTCAAATGGAGCGACTCTCTGCCTGCACAGCGCAAGATGTTCAAGACTCCGGACCTCTACGGGTATTTCAATATGAGCTACAACCCGTTTGACTGGCTTAAACTCGCCTTCAACGGCACCATCACCGGCCCTATGCTTATGCAGCACTGCAGCGGGTGGGTTCCTGAAGACTGTGAAACGATGACACAGACGTTCGTGGATCTGTCACTGCGCGTCGGGGTTCCGTTCAAACTCGGCAATTCGTTGGGCGGCGAGGCGTATGTCTCCTGCAAGAATCTCCTGAACCAGTTCCAAAACGACGTGGACAAGGGCATGCTCAAGGACTCGAAATACATTTACGGTCCCGCTATGCCAAGAACACTCTATTTTAGCATCCTGTCCTCAAATCCCTTGACTCATAACATCATTTTTGCGACTGCCGACCCCCTCACACCGGTCGGTAGTCGCAAATTTTGAACAAAAAAATGCCACAGACGCGTGTCTGTGGCATTTTGGTGGTGATTCCTACAGCTGTCACTATAAAATCTGTTGTTCTATTTTCCTTCCAGGAGTTGAGCATCCTCGGACGACCAAGGGTAGCTAAAATTCGGATACGGCAGGGAATCATTGCCGTTGATTCTCAAATATAGATCTATGATATCGCGCCATGCAAAGTGCTTTCCAAAGTGGTGATATGTTCCGGCCGTTGCAGGTACGCCGTATTTCACGTAATAATAACCTGCACGAAATGCCGAATAAAGGCTGGTGTATAATAGTTGTTCACTTATTAAGACACCATGATCAGAATACTTATCGTACGTATCTAAAGAATAATAATCTCTTTCCTCACTAATTCTAACAAAAGAATTGAGTTTGTAAAAATGATACGAATACAACCCACTATCATAAACTTTAAGACTATTATTACTCATTTCCTCTTCATACGTGCTGTTAACATACCTGAGCATCTCGACGAAATATCTCCCTTGCTGCTCTTCGACTTCACGCTCTATTTTAAGAAGTTTGTCCTTGAGAGCGCTATACAGATGAGCCACGACATAGCCGTTTTCTTCTAACCTAGATCTACTATCCTTCAATGATTCCACATCAGTGTGATATCTATTGTATCTTTTGGCCTCAAACTTTCCCGGAATACTATAGAATTGGGGGACTGGATCATTACACGCGTCTACAAGTTCATAAAATTTTAGTAACGCAGAAGCACCTCCGCAGAGTTTCTGCGGGTCATAATAATCCCGATAATTTCCCAGGAACGAACGCACCAAGTAACGTTTCCATGTAAGACTCAGATCTACGCTATGGGCCTTTTCGTGTTCAATAAGAGGCTTAAGTTCGGCTGCGTCTCCGGCATACAGCTGTGCTTTGAATTCATCAGCCTCCGAAGCCAGATCCGGGTAGCGCTTCTCATATTTTTTTATTTCCGCTATCGACCCTGCCGCGGTAAGCTCCTCCCGGGCGACACGTTTGTAATGTGTGGCGGACAAAGCGGCGTATTCAGGATAGTCAGCGGACACCTTCTTATAAGATTCCAATGAATGAGTAGCAGAGAATTCCTTGTTTGCGATAATCTTCTTGCGTGGTTCCGTGATAAAACCCAGTTCCGGGTAGCGCGACTCGCAGAGGCGTATTTCACTGCAACTCGAGGCTCTCGAAACTTCTCCCCTTGCCAAGGCTTCATGCTTGCTCTTGACAAGGTCGTATCTGTCTGTGAAACACTTGCGGAATTCCCCCACATCTTCGTACGTCTGCACGTTTTCCGAACAGTATTCGGCGACGGCGGTATACATATCCGATGAACATTGGTGAATCACGCCGCTGATTTTTCCCGTCCTCAACTGGATATTGTATTGCGGGATGATTTTCCTTAGCAGTTCGACATCATTGTCCACAATGGCCGCAAGGACGGCATCATTTCCGTGCGTATCCGCCACCTTGCTGATATTGACTCCGTTGTCGAGAAGATAGTCCCTGAGATATGTATTGCCCGTAGAGTTGGCAAGCAGCAGAAGCGAAGCGCCGTTTTCGTCATATGTGTTAAGCTGAGCTCCACTGTCTATCATCTTTCGGATGATGTCTGCAGATAGATATTCGGAGCTGTATTCTTCGCCGAGGAACTTGAAATTTTCAGAAAGCAGATATGAGAATGGAGGCGCCAGCGAGCGGTAGCGGCGATTGATGTCGAAACTGTCATATGAAAGAAGTATGTCCAGGATCTCCAAAGCCTTGTCAGTCTTGGCGGAAGGAGTGGTTGCCACGACATCGAGCACCTGATAAATCGGCGTTTTGCCGTTGTAAACCGAGTAAATGTCACATCCGGCGTCAAGTACAGCCTTAAGCATTCCGGAGTCAACTTCGCCCTTCAGTGCCCTGTCCACGACATCATTCACCAACGGCACAATATTCGGGGCGCCTTTCGCATTCTGCCCTTTCCTGCTTCCGGCCGTCTTGTATTCCGGCTTGCTTTTCAGAATTTTTGCAAGGCCTTTCGTGTCGTTCGCGTCCACATACCGCTGAATATCCATGTTCAGTTTGCAGACCGAAGCCTTTTTCAAGTCATCAAATCCCTGTCCCCACGCACAAAAGGCGGAAAGCAGCGATATGATTAAAGGCAGAATAATGCGCAGGTGCTTCATCACCGCTATTTGTAATATTGATAAGAGAAGTAATCGTCGCCGGATTTCTGAAGGCTCTTGCGCAACTTGGCGTCAACAGGAAGCAATTTTCCGTCGACCTGTTCCCAGGTGACATCTCCGTCCTCCGCAATGGCTTTGACCTCGCCGCCGAAGAATTGGTTGAACCCGACAATCAGGTGATCGAATATTGTTTTCACATCCGTGCGCCAGGTGTACTCGGAAACATTCACCATCCGGCCTTCAGCTATTGCCTTTTCTGCGCTTTCCACCTGAGCGATGACCGCATTTTCCGGCTGATAAGTGTCCTTGTCCTCCAGCGCTTTCTTGTTCAAAGCCACTTCCTCTTCTGCTGTTACAAGCTCAAAAAGAGACGGATGTGACTTCATCACATTGAAGTGACTGTCTATTTTGGAGAAAAACTCGTCAAATTCGGCATTGATTTGTTTCGCATTCGCAACACCGCGAAGAATCAAAAGGATTCCTTTGCCAAGCCCCTTGCTGGTATACGCAGTATTATAAAACCCTAAATAATCAGTGTATTCAAAAGCATTTGGAGCCGACTTGAATATCTTGCATTTGGTACAGTATGCATAATCGACGAGGTTGTCTATTACCATTCGTACGGTTCCGTCCTCGTAAAATTGGATACGCATATCGGCTTTAAGAATCATAGGGTTAAAGGTGCCGGCCACACCCATAAAGGGCTTGGCGGTATGGAAACCTACGCGTATGTTGACGGGAACATTGAATTCGCTCTGACTTTCATCGAATTCGACCATATATTTCTTTAAGCTTTCCGTGGTTTCCACCAATTTATATTTCACAAGAAAATCAGAAACCTGTTTGATAGCTTCAACTTTTGATGATGCGCCCTTGGTGAATATTGCAGCGTAGTTCTTGCCTTCCGGCCCACCTGGAATCAAAGTCTGATTCTCCTTTCCGGGATACACGATGATACTGGCAAAAGACTGAGCAGTACAGACAAAGGTAAGAAAAAGTAATAGAAGAGTTTTTTTCATATAATTAATGTTTTAGAAATAAAAATCCCGTCCGCAGCACGGTCGCTGCGAACGTGGATATATAATAAATTATTGATTTACAATTAGTTCTCCCCCCCCCTCCAGTTCTAACATACACATCAACCCGGCCATAACAAGACAGCCGGCAACAACTTTTTCTGATCCTGCATATGCAGCGTCATAGTTGATGTCAGCGATGTTTACGGTTATGGTCATTCGGCCAATTGACAGAGGCATGTTCGGAGATAATTTCAAATATCAGGTCAAATATACAAAAAATGAGAAGTAATTACAAATATTTCATATTCAAGATGCTTTGGAATGGCGAAATATTCTGATCTCGAAAAATTCACTGAAATTTTCCCGGCCCGGCCCCGCTCGCCGCGGCAGGGATTAGCTCGCTGGCGCTCGCTTTTCCCTGGCTCTCCGAGAGCAAAGCAATTTGGCAGATGTGCGGCAAAGCCGCTTTTTGTTAGTCGGCCCACCCTTACAAGAGCAAGTTCTCCCTGTCTCTCTGGGATTTGCCGCGCTTGCGCGCGCCACATCCCGGCCCCGCTCGCCGCGGGGCCCTGCAAAGCACGAAAAAATCCGCATTCAAGCAAGCTTGATGCGGATTTTTCGCACTTTGCGGAGAGACAGGGATTCGAACCCCGGGACCCTTTCAGATCAACAGTTTTCAAGACTGCCGCAATCGACCACTCTGCCATCTCTCCATCCCAAACGGGACTGCAAATTTAGACAAATTATGCTATTGTGCAAAATTTTTTGTCGGGAGCTGTTACTTTTTCTGCGAGGCTTTCACTTTTGCGAGGTAGTCCTCGATGCCGGCCACGACTTTGGAGGCGAGTTGCTTGAGGAAGGCGGGGTCGCTGAGCTTCTCCTCGTCGGGGAGGCTGCTCATGAACATTCCTTCCACAAGGGCGCAGGGGTATTCGGTCGGGGCGCAGAGGGAGAAGTTGAAGTTGCCGGTGAGGCCGTAGTTGCCGACGTCGAGGGTGAGGATCTTGTCGATCAGACAGGCTGCGAGCTCGCGGTTGGCGATGGACTTGTAGTAGGTGCTGGTGCCCATCGGGACGAAGGGGGAGCCGCCGGCGTTGTTGTGGATCGACACGAGCAGGTCGATGTCGCCGTCGAGCAGGTTCTTCTTGCGCTCGGTCATCGTCATCGTCTTGTCGCTGTCGCGGGAGAGCACTACGCTCGCGCCCTTTGCTTCGAGCATTCCCTTCACGAGCATCACGAGATCGAGATTGACGTCCTTCTCCTCGAGTCCAGTGGCGCCGATTGCACCCGGCTGGGATCCGCCGTGTCCGGCGTCAAGACCGATTGTCATACCCTTGAGCGCGGGCTTGGGTGAGTGCTTTACGTTGATTACCAGGGAGTTGTTCTTGTAATTGATGCTGTAGCCCCAGGAATATTTCTCCTTGAGCTTGATGACCACTCTCACGACGTCGCTTTCCACCTGACGGAGGTCCACCCAGTCGATCATTTCGAGGTCGCGGCGATGGATTATCCAGTTGCTGTTGTTGGTGGCGCCGAAGATGTCAACATAGATCGTGGTGGGGTCGAGCTCGGTCCAGGATGCGTAGGGGAGTCTCTGGGGGAGGGGAATCGTGATCTGGTCGGTCTTGCCCACGTTGTAGATGGATGTGTTCATCGTGTTGAAGACACCGGTCTTGACGGGAGCGGGCTCGATGTCCTCGCGGTCCACGTACGCCCACCTGTTCTCGGAAAGCTGGAGCTTGAACAGCCTTCCGTCCTGCCCTATTATCTTCACGGGGATGCCTGCCACGACATAGCCCATCTTGGAGCCGCCGAGCCTGTCGGAACCGGTGCCGTACTGGAGATAGGTGTAATCCTTCGTGAGTCCGTAGGCTTCCATCTCGTGATAGGATTCGCGGTCGATGATCATCTGCGCCTCCTCGAGGGTGAAGCGGGGCTGCGGCCTGGGCGGACGCTGCGTGCAGAACACGTTGAAGGTCTGCTGAACGGTCTCGCCTCCGAGGGTCACGCTGACGTCGATGGCGTTGTCGCCCTCGCTGAGCTCGACCCTGCGGCCGAATGCGCCCGTCTTGTAGACGTGTACGCTTTCGCCTGCGACAACCGCCGTGGCCTGCGGTGAAGTCTGGAATACCGCATCCAGCTTCTGGGTGTAGACTGTGTCACTTACGCCGCGCAGCACCTTGAGGGGCACTTCGGCAAAGGACGGGACCGCTGCAAGCAATGCGGCGGCCAGAATGATGGTTTTTAGATTTTTCATATCTGTTGAATATTGTTCCTGAGGCATAAAGATACTGATATTTCAAAAAAAATCATTTATCTTTGGCCATAATCGCAATCACTTAACTCAAATCAATATGGCAAAAGGAACTTTTTGGGCCGATTTCAAGGCCTTCGCGATGAAAGGAAACATCGTTGACATGGCTGTCGGTGTGGTCGTCGGCGGCGCATTCGGAAAAATCATCTCATCCCTGGTGGACGACATCCTGATGCCGCTCGTGGGCTGGCTCATCGGCGGTGTGGACGTCACCAACCTCAAAGTGGAACTCAAGGGAACTCTCGCAAACAAGGTCGTCGAGGCCGCTGACGCCGTCGGTGACGCTGTCGGTGAACTGGCAGATGAAACGGGCGGCGCTCTCGACGCAGTCGTGGATGCTGCAGGCGAAGCCGTCGCTGCAATCCCCGTGGACGCCGCACCCGTCGCAACTGACGTCGTCGAGTCGATCGCCGCATCAGCCGATCAGTCAGTGTTCCTCAACTACGGCAACTTCATCCAGCAGTTCGTCGACTTCTTCATCATCGCCCTGTGCATATTCCTCGTGATGAGGGGTCTGAGCAAGTTCACGGCGAAAAAGAAGAAAGCCGAAGAGGAGGCTGCAGCAGCTGCAGCGGCCGCTCCGGCTCCCAAGCCTGAGGATGTCGTGCTTCTCGAAGAGATCAGGGATCTCCTCAAGAACCAGAAATAATCTTTACCGGAGATATTCGATATCCATATCGTAATCCCAGGAATCGAAATAGATGTTGCCCCCGCGCCACTCGACTTCACCTCTCTGGAAGTCAACGGTTTCGCTGCGGGGGTAAATCTTTTTGGGCGACAGGGCCCTGCCGTAGTCCTGGTTGACTATCATGCGGTATCTGCCGAATCCGCTGAGATAATAGTATCTTGAATCCTCGTCCCAGCCCCAGTCCTTGACTCCGGCCGACTGGTCGGTGGGGATCCAGCCGTAGCCTTCGTAGTAGACCTCGCACCAGTCGTGGAGGTTCCAGCCGGAAGGATCCATCACAAATCCGCTCTGCCAGTGGCAGGGGATGCCCTTGATGCGAAGGAGAGTCATAAGCAGGAGCGTCACCTGGCCGCAGTCGCCGTGGCCCGCGTCAAGCACGTATTCGGGAATCATCTCGAGGGTTGAATACTCGCGCGCACCGGCCCAGGGATAATTGGCCCTGATCCAGGTGAAGATGGCCTTGGCCTGCAGATAGGGGTTGTCGATGCCTTCCGTGAGTTCGTCGGCAAGGGCCTTGAGGCGGTCTGTGAAGATGATGTGGGCCTCGCGCTCGGCTGTGTTCTCCTTATATAAAGCGGTGCTCTTGTCGTAAGGCAGGATCTTGTCGGGGTCGATCCGGTGCCATTCCGGGCAGTAGGTGTATTCGAATTCCTCGCTGAAGACCGTAGGCTCGCCTGCGACGGCCTTCTTCTCCATATAGAGGGTGCTGTGCGGGCAGTCGGGCTTGGAGAATTTGTATTTCTTCTCGCTTGCGCCGATGAACTTGACGTCGGTCTGGCGCGCCACGTCGCTGCGCGGGTAAGGCAGCCAGCAGCGGATCTTCTCGCCTGCGGGCACTGCGTCCGCGTCGACTGTGATTGTGTATTTCACCTTCATCCTGTCACCCGGCTGGATCGGCTCCCCGGTCGAGAGGACGTCGTCCATTATGTCGCGTATCTGGGCGATCAGAGCCTGCTCGTCGTCATCGATGATCTTGCCGTTGAGCAGCCTCTCGGGCTCGACGTTCTTGAGGTCGTGCGCCTGCTTGATGGCCCTGCACTCGGGATCAACCCTGAACAGACCCGCTGCGGTGCGGTTGAAATACTTCAGTTCGCCGTCGATGACCTTCGCTTCGAGCGGGCCGTTCTCGGTCCACTCGTCAATCTGAGCGTCGGTGACGTCGGGGATGTACTTCTGGATGTAGGTTTTCACGCGCTCGCGCGACCAGGTGAAGTCCACGCTCTCACGATAGGCGAGATCCTCCTCCCAGCTGTAGCTGGAAACAGGTCTGCCGCAACCGGCCGCAAGCATCGCCGCGGCCAGCAGGATGGCAAATCTTTTCATATGGGTGTCTTGCTATAGTTTGATCAGTCCGAGTCCCGGGCGGTCGGGAAGCACCATCAGGCCCTTCTCCACTACCATTCCGCTGAAGCGGTCGTTGGCGATGAGAAGGTTGCCGTCGAGGTCGGCGAAGTCAACGGCGGGGGAGAAGTGCGCGGCGGCGGTGGTGGCGCAGGATGTCTCCGTCATACAGCCGACCATCACCTTCATACCCTGTGCACGTGCATATGTGAGCATCTTGCGGGCTTCGAGAAGGCCGGTGCACTTCATCAGCTTGATGTTGATGCCGCTGAATGCGCCCTTGATCCTGGGGATGTCCCTGAGGCGCTGGATGGACTCGTCGGCGAAGATGGGGAGCGGGCTGCGCTCGGTGATCCAGGCGATGTCGTCGAGTTTCTCCTTTGCCATAGGCTGCTCGACCATCACGATGCCCTGCTCCTTGAGCCAGTAGATCTCCTCGAGGGCCTGGTATTTGTCCTTCCAGCCCTGGTTGGCGTCCACTGCGAGAGGGAGGTCGGTGACCGACCTGATGGTCTGGATCATCTCCTTGTCGTTCTCAAGACCAACCTTGACCTTGAGGATGCGGAACTTGTTGGCACATTCGAGGGTCTTTTCCTTCACTACTTCGGCGGTGTCGATGCCGATGGTGAACGTGGTCATCGGTGCCTTGGCGGCGTCATAGCCCCAGATCCTGTAGAGAGGCTGGGCCAGAAGCTTGCCCACAAGGTCGTGAAGCGCGATGTCGATGGCTGCCTTTGCGGGGGCGTCGCCTTCGGAGATGCTGTCCACGTATGCCATTATGTCCTCGATGCAGAACGGGTCGGGGAACTGCTCGAGGTTGACTTTCTCGAGGAATGCGCAGACGCTCTCGACGGTGTGGCCCAGATACGGAGGCATCGACGCCTCGCCGTAGCCCGTGAATCCGTCGAATTCGATTTCGACCTGCACGTCGGGGGTGGTGGTGCGGGAATAGGACGCCACGGTGAAGGTGTGCGCCAGCTTGAGTTCATACGGGAAATAGCTCAGTTTCATCCTGGCCGAGCCGTTCTTGTTGATGTTGTAGGGCTGGGGAACGTTCTTCTTTCTGTTCCAGAGGGCAGATTCGGAGCAGGCGGTGAGGCCGACTCCTACGCCGGCTATCGCGGCGGCTTTGAGGAAATCTCGTCTTTGCATATCGTAATGTCTTTTTTGTCGAATGTCAAAAATACGAAAAATATCTGACAATCAACATTTGCTGAAAGAAAAAATATTGTCTATCTTTGCCCCCGCTTTGGACCGGGTGGTCCCGGGCATAATACAACAACTTAATTTTTTGCAAGATGGCTGAATATTTACAACCAGAAAAAAAGCAAGAGATTTTCGCGAAGTACGGGAAGTCCAATAAGGACACCGGCTCTCCT
>R18__coassemble_2125_pt1 | contig 14297 bp, 14 predicted proteins | sample R18__metabat2_low_PE_003 | metagenome-assembled genome bin R18 | reverse complement strand
GGCCATCTCTATGACCGCTACAAGGAATATTTCGGGATTTAATTTATGAATCATAATGAAACGTGGCATTATAATTACAATAATTGGATTATTTATATTCCTTGGAGCAGCGTCTTGCACAAAAGATTCCTTTCTGATGAATAAGTCGCTGTTCTTTGAAATCTTACATACGAGAGTATCATCTACACTCAAAACGGGACAAATACTTTCTATTGACGATGTTAAGGAAGTAATGGATTCAGTTCTAAAAGAAAATCACAATTTTTATATCAGCAAAGACACACTTTCTTCAAATACAAAAGTCTCTTCATGGGGAACGGGAGTATTTTCTCCAAACTATACGACTTGGGTTCTATTTGAAGATTTAATGGATAATTCTCTATGGTCACATAGCTGTAAATACTATTTCGTAGATGCGAAAAGTGGAGAAATTTCTGAATATTATTCACAAAATCCTCCAATATGGTCTAATTTTAATCTGTTAAAAAGCAGGTCTTATTCTGAAGATGCGCAACCACCTCAAGTTAGTCCTTTATATTTATCAGAAGCAAATGCCAGAAATAATCCTGATTACACAAAATGGGCTGTTTTAATGTGCGGAGGGACATGTAAAGAAGATAACCAGTTTGTCTTCTACAATGATTGTAAGAGAATTTATAATGTACTGGTGGATAAATATAATTATCCCAAAAGTCATATTTTTGTTCTTATGTCCGACGGAAATGATACCGCACATGATAGAAATAATTATATAAATGGTTCATGGGGATATTATGATTCTTCTCCTGCAGATTTAGATGGTGACGGATCTTCTGATATATATGGTTCTATGACTTTGTCAAATGTTGAGAATGCGTTTGAAGATATTTCATCAAGTATCTTATCAACGGACAAATTATTCATCTATACATCCGGGCATGGAGGTACTTGTGTCTTTGGAGATACGCTAGTGGAGGGCTTTTATCTATGGGATGGAAGCGATTCGTTGATTCCCAGTGTATTGACTCCATCAAGTCTGTCCTCATTGATTTCCAACAATATTCCGACGAATACCGAAGTAAATGTATTGATGCAGCAATGTCATTCCGGTGCATTCATATCCAATTTATCTACAAGATGTAATACGGTAACAACATCTTGTTCTTCTGGCGAGATCGCAACGGCAACAGCAACTAGAGGATATTGCGAATTTTCGTATTTTTGGGTGAATGCCATATCTGGAGAAAACCCTTCAGGTGATTTAATAGATGCAGATTCCAATGACGATGGAGGAGTGTCTTTTTTAGAGTCTTTCCAGTATGCAAATTTAAATGATTCATATTCCACTGAAACCCCACAATTTTTTAACACGACAAATGTTTATGGCTATCATAATGGAATAGGAGGTCTGGTTTCACGTGTTCCTTATATTACTGGTCCATATAATATCCAAAAAGATTCATATGGTGACTATTACGTTATAGGTATGCCTTCTGGCTCGAATGTTCAGTGGTCTTGCTCCAATTTTGTGCCCGGATCTTCAGTCGCAAATAATGGATATCGTATATGTGCTAACGATAATTCCAGAATTTATGCAAACCAAAGTGTGTCTGCAACAATATCCAATTCTTACTATAATTTATCTGTAACCCAGAGTGATATTGTGTTATGGAAGTCAGGAATTACTATAGCCGACGATTTGATTACTGGTAATTTGTCTTCTTTGGGCGGCACACTTAGGCTGGTCAATGATTTTTCAGGTGCTTATGGTTACACTTGGTCAAGTAATGCGAATTGGATTGTATCGGAGCAAGGATATTATATCGCAACCTTTACGAATCCTTTGAGAGATGACTCTGAAGAAGTTAACATATCTGTCAATTTTTATAATCCTTTTAATGAATCCACTACAATATGCAAAACTTATTACATCGATTGAGTTATGTGACTTTATTTCTATTTGTTGTCTTGTCCGTTGACTGTAGCAAGTCCTATCATAAGGGTACCGGAGCTCCGATAATTGAAGGACAAACCAATACCGGATGTATAGACGTGGATTATTTGGAAACCGCCACAAAATCTGCGACTGATAGACCTCTTTACGGCACTCTGTCATTATCATATTCAGAAGGGTGCTTGATACTTGCGCACAAGGGGGCAAGGTGTAATTGCATAATTAAGAACGGGGCAAAATTTGATACCTCTACCTCTTTGGATGACAATGTGCTTACGTTTTCGACCAAATTACATATTGCGGAAGAATTTGCACTATGTGATTGCATTGTGGAATTGATTCAAACACGTGTTTCAGGCCTATCAGAGGGTAAATACGAACTTGATTATATCTATGATGGCGTGAAATATGACAGAATATCTTTCGTTTTGGCCCCAGGGGAAGTGACAGATGTGACGTTAAGTCATAATAATTGATTATAAGAATTCAATTTATGAAAGACAAGTCATCAAATCTTTCCTACGTGCTCTTTCTGAGCTTCGTGGCCGCCCTGGGCGGAATACTTTTCGGCTATGACACGGCCGTGATTTCAGGCACCACCGCAGACGTGAGCGCACAGTTCGGCCTGAGCGAGATGAGCAAGGGCTGGTATGTGGGCTGCGCTCTGGTGGGCTCGATCATCGGCGTTGCGGTCGCCGGTGTCCTCAGTGACTATCTCGGCAGGAAACTTACTCTGCTGATTGCCGCAGTGCTGTTCAGCGTGTCCGCGATAGGCTGCTGCCTGTGCGTCGGATTCGCCGACCTGGTGGCCTACCGTATCATCGGAGGCCTTGGCATTGGCATCGTGAGCATAGTGTCGCCGATGTACATCTCGGAAATCTCTCCGGCAAAGATCCGCGGCACGATGGTGGCGCTCTATCAGCTTGCCGTCACGATGGGACTGCTGCTGGCTTATCTGGTGAATTACGCAATCCTCAGCGCCTCCGACACCGCCGTCTACGCTTCCCCCTTCTTCCAGAAGATAATGTCTTCGGAGATGTGGAGAGGAATGCTGGGAAGCGAGAGCATCGTCACCGTGCTGTGCTTCATCATCGCGTTCTTCATCCCGGAAAGCCCGCGCTGGCTCATTGTCCGCGGCCGCGATGACGCCGCAATGAAAGTCTTCCGCAGACTGAAGGCCGACGAAAGCGGCGCACTGGAGGAATTCTCCGCCACCAAGGCTTCGATCGAAGGGGAGGTCAAGAGCGAATGGAAGGCCCTGCTTGAACCAGGTATCCGCAAGGCGGTACTTTTCGGCTCCGCAATCGCCATCCTGGGCCAGTTCATGGGTGTCAACGCCGTGCTCTATTACGGCCCCGACATCTTCGCCGACGCCGGTCTCGCAAGCAAGGATTCGTCGCTGTCCACAGTGCTTGTGGGCCTCGTCAATATGCTCACGACCGTGCTTGCAGTGTTCATCATCGACAAGGTCGGACGCAAGAAGCTCATCTATTTCGGCGTCAGCAGCATGATTGTCTGTCTTGTGCTGATCGGGCTTTATTTCCTCTTCGGGGCGGCTCTGTCCATCAGCCCCGTGGTGCTGCTCGTGCTGTTCCTGCTGTACATTTTCAGCCAGGCGATCAGCATCAGCGCAGTGGTGTTCGTGCTCCTGTCCGAGATGTATCCCAACCGTGTGAGAGGCATCGCGATGTCCATCGCAGGCCTTGCGCTGTGGGTCGGCACCTACCTCATCGGTCAGTTCACGCCCTGGTGCATGAGTCATCTGACTCCCGCCGGCACGTTCTTCCTCTTCGCGGTGATGTGCCTGCCGTATATGTACATAATGTGGAAGAAGATCCCCGAGACCACCGGCAAGACCCTCGAGGAGATAGAACTCTATTGGAAAGAGCACCTCGGCAGCATCAATAAAGAAATTTGATTATCTTTGTAAACTATGCTGTTCGAATTCTTCAAAGCCGTGATTGCGGGCATATGCGCTTCGGCGACCATAGGCCCTGTGGCGATTCTGATTTTTCAGATGACGCTGTGCTATGGCGTGAAGGTCGGTTTCCGCACTGCGATGGGCTCTGCGGCCGCTGACACGCTCTTCGCGGTGATCAGCATCTTCGCAGTCTCGGCGATACAGGAGTTCGTTTCCCGCAATGAGGCGCTGATCATGCTCGCGGGCGGCGCGGTGATAGTGTTCGTCGGGGTGAGAATGGCTATGCGCAACCCTCTGGAGAGGATTGCTTCTTCCAACCGGGAGGTGTCCTCCGTGGGCGGATTCTTCAAGGCCTTCGGCATCGCCGTCGCCAACCCCGGAGCGCTCGCGCTGATGCTCGCGCTCATAGCGGTGTTCGGTCTCGGACAGGGCAACTGGCTGTCGATGCTGCTCGACGCGCTGGGCGTCGCCGCCGGCGCGCTCGCCTATTGGCTTCTGTTTACCTGGGTCGTGAACCGCGTAGGTGATTTCATCCGTCCCAAGACCCTCAAGGCAATCACGCTCCTGGCCGGAGTGGCGATGGGCGTCTTCGGGGCGGTGCTTCTTGCAAAGGGTGTATATTCAATGATAAATATATGAGTTTCAAGGATATCATAAGCAACTGGATAGTGCGGAACCTTCTTCTGGCCGCTCTTTTCGTGGGTGTCATAGTGCTCGCCTTCAATCTGGGGCTCGCCGCCATAACGAGGCACAACGACCACGTGACCACGCCCGATTTTACCAATATGACATACGAGGAGGCCGTCAGACTGGCCGAGGCTTCGGAGGTGAAGGTCATCCAATACGATTCGCTCTCGGTGAGGGGCGCCAAGCCGGGAGTCGTATTCAGCCAGACCCCCAAGGAAGGGGAACTCGTCAAGAGGGGACGCGTGATTTCCCTCACGATGAACTCCTTCTCCTCCAAGAAGGTCACGATGCCCTCGCTCGTGGGCACTTCACTGCGTCAGGCCAAGGCGGAACTCTCCTCCAAGGGCCTCCAGCTCGGCAGGATAACGTATGAGAACGACATAGCTACCAACCACGTCCTCAAGCAGCTGTTCCACAACAGGGAGGCTCCTGCGGGACTGATGATTCCCAACGGATCGACAGTGGACCTCGTGCTCGGCCTCAGCCCCGACGCCGAACCGACTTTCGTGCCTTCGGTGATTGGCCTCAAGAAGATGAGGGCTGTCGATGCCCTGCAGGACAATTCCTTGAACATCAGGAAGATAACTTACGACGAATCAGTCACCACCTACAGCGATTCCGCCAAGGCGGTGGTGTACAGGCAGACCCCCGAGGCGGGAAGGCAGGTGGCTCTCGGAAGCGAGATCAGCATCTTCCTCACCGTCAATCAGGACAGGTTGGAATCGAAGGAATGATCTATGGAAGAGTGGCTTGACCCCGAAGAGATCGAAGAGGAGAGCGAAGGACAGGAGTCTTTCGAGCACTTCCGTCTTGTCGTCGACAAGGGGCAGGCGCCGATGCGTCTGGACAAGTTCATGTCCACGCATCTGGAGGACACTTCCCGCAACCGCATACAGGAAGCCATAAAGGAAGGTTACGTCTTCGTGGGCGAAGAACTTGCGAAGGCCAACAGGATAGTCCGTCCCGGCGACGTCATCCGCTTCGTGATGCCGTACAGGCGCCGCGGGATGGAGATTCTCCCGCAGGACATTCCGCTGGACATAGTGCACGAGGACGACGACGTGCTGGTGGTCAACAAGCCCGCCGGAATGGTCGTGCACCCCGGTCACGGGCACTTCGAGAGCACGCTGGTCAACGCCCTCGCGTTTCATCTGGGCATCTCGCAGGGCCCCGACGCCGAGGACGAGAGGATGGGAATCCTGGTGCACCGCATAGACAAGGACACGAGCGGCCTGCTCGCCGTCGCAAAGAACCCCGAGGCGCAGCTCAGGCTCGCCAAACAGTTCTTCGACCATTCGATAGAGAGGCGCTACATAGCCGTGGTCTGGGGCAACGTCGCCGAAGACAGCGGCACGATAGACGCCAACATAGGCCGCGACCCCAACGACCGTCTGCGCTATCGCGTGTATCAGGACGAGGACAAGGGCAAGCACGCAGTCACGCATTACCGTGTGCTGGAGCGTTTCGGCTTCGTCACCGTGGTGGAATGCAAACTGGAGACCGGCCGCACGCACCAGATCCGCGTGCATATGAGCCACATCGGCCACCCGCTCTTCAACGACGAGCGCTACGGCGGAAGCGAGATCCGCAAGGGGACGATTTATTCCAAATACAGGCAGTTCATCCGCAACTGCTTCGAAATATGCCCGCGTCAGGCGCTGCACGCCAAGACTCTCGGATTCGAGCATCCCGTGAGCCGCCAGTGGCTGCAGTTCGACTCCGAATTGCCCGACGATATGGTGCAGCTCATTGACAAATGGCGCAAATACTGCCACAATATGCCGCAGGAGGAACTATGAAACAGAACTACAGGACTTTACTGATACTTGAAGCGCTTTTTGTGCTCCTTATGAGCCTTCCGTGGCTCGTGCCGCACCTGGGCTGCCTCGCCCTGGTGGGCTTCGTGCCGTTGCTCTGCGCCGAGCGCATCGCCTCGATGACCGGCGTGAAGCGTTTCTGGATATGGCACTTCGCCGCTTTCGCGGCGTGGAATTTCGCCACCACCTTCTGGGTGTGCAACGCCACCGGGGGCGGGGGGATTGCCGCCGCTCTCATCATCGCCCTGCAGATGTCGGGGGGATTCGGCCTCGTCCGCTTCAGCAAGCGGCGGCTCGGCGGTATCGTCCCGTACCTTCTGCTCGCCGCCGCCTGGATAGCCTGGGAGCGCTTCTACCTCACTTCCGCGCAGATTTCCTGGCCCTGGCTGGTGCTCGGCAACGCCTTCGCGCGCAGCACCCACAGCATCCAGTGGTACGAGTACACCGGCACCCTCGGCGGCTCGCTCTGGGTTTGGGCCGTCAACCTGTCGCTCTTCGGCCTGATGGTCGCCCTGTCCGACGGCAGGACCCGCACGTGGAACGCCAAGGCCCGCGCGGCCGCGCTGCTCGGTTTCACCCTTGTCACCGCGGGGCCGTTCATCGCGTCCAAGGTCATCTATGACAATTACGAGGAGGTAAGCGAGGGTACGGTGGACGTGCTCGTCGCCCAGCCCGATTTCGATCCCTACGAGAAATTCGAATCGCTCACGCAGCAGCAACAGACCGGCATTCTGCTCGGGCAGTTCGAGACGGAGTCTCTCAAAGACGGAGACCCGCGCCTGTATCTCGCGCCGGAGACTTTCACTTCTGACCTGATACTCAATGATATAGAGTCCGGAAGGACTTTCCGTTCGTTCCGGGACTTCTTGAAAAAGCATCCCCAGTCGGACCTCATCTTCGGTGCCAGCGCATACGAGTACTTCTTCCAGCGCAGCGCCCCCTCGAAACTTGCGAGGGAGATACGCGAGGGCGTCTGGGTGGAAAGCCACAACAGCGCAGTGGTCACCGACTCGAGCGGCAGGGCGGAGTGGTTCCACAAGAGCAAGCTCGTGCCCGCAGTGGAGATGACTCCTTACCCCGGGCTTTTCGTCCCGATAGACAACCTGCTCGGCGGCGTGATGGGCCGCTGCGTCGGCCAGGACGAGGTGCGCGCGCTCAGGCTTTCTGACGGCACGCCGGTAGGCTGCGCCGTGTGCTATGAATCAGTTTACGGGGAATATTGCACCGGATATGTCAGGGACGGTGCCACGATGATGACCGTCATCACTAACGATGCCTGGTGGGGCGACACGCCCGGATACAGGCAGCACTTGAGTTATTCGTCGCTGAGGGCCATAGAACTGCGCCGCGACATCGCACGCTGCGCAAATACCGGCATCTCCTGCTTCATCGACCAGAAGGGAAACGTCTACAACGAGACGCAGTGGTGGGAGAGGCAGACGACAAGGGCTCAGGTCAATCTCAATTCGGCTCAGACGTTCTTCGTCAGACACGGCGACGTGGTCGGCCGCGTGTGCGTGCTGATTTTCCTGCTTCTTGCCTGCCTTGTCGTCGTCAGAACAGCGTCGGATTTGATTCGTCCAGGGAAGTAAGCACCTTCTCCATAATAATTTTCCTGAAGAGCGCGCTCTTGGGGGTGGTGATGCCGAAGCGTCTGCAATACTCGTTTATGGCATTGCTTTCCTTCCTGTTGAACCTCACGACCTGTCTGCGGTTGTGGAGGAGAGTCTCATCTTGTATCATCGCTGGTCTGGATTAATCTTGCATAATATAATATCTCCTGAAGGGAGACAGGGTCGAGCCTGCGCCCGAAAATCGTGCCCTGAGGCTCCACGACGTAGGTCCTGGGGGTGGAGATCACCGCATATTTGCGCTGGAAGTCGGATTCCACTTCCGGGTCCCAGAGGTGGAATGTCCTCACCTTGGGGTTGCGGAAAGCGAGCCTCTCCCTGCGGAACTGCCTCCAGGCCTTTTTGTCCGTCCCCACATAGATGCAGTAAAGGTCCACGGGGAAGTCGATGCCGCCGATTACCTGCGGCAGAATTTCCGTCTCCGCCTTGCACGTCTTGCAGGAGGTGTCGTAGAAGAACAGTATCGAGGTCCTGCCGGCGCGTGGCAGCGCAACCCTGGCGCCGCTGCTTTTCCGCATCACCAGCATAGGTGCGCTCATCCCGATGAGCGACTGCCTGTTGAAGTCGGCGAATATTGCCGCGTTGATCTTGTCGATGTCGTTGGTGAAACTGACCTTGCCGGGGGCGAACCAGTTGTCGTATATATGGATCGCGACGGCTTCCTCGCCCATCACCTTGGAGTCGAGGTAGTGCGAATAGATGTTGAGCGCGACGTGCTGCCTTGCCAGCGAATCCGTGCACTCTGATATGAGCCAGTCGCATTCCGCGCACTTCGCGTCCATATCCTCGGCCTCGAGGACCGCGTAGTATTGCGTCAGCAGGCTGTCCAGGCCTTCGTAGGACTGGGACAGGGCGTTCAGGCAGAAAAGTGAGAGCGCCGCCGCTGCCGCAAACATTCTTCTCATTTCGTGTCGGGAAGTTTCACTCCTTCGGTCATGAACAGCGAGGTGTCGCCGCCGTGGCGGATGATGTCCCGCACCGCGGACGAGGAGATGTGCGCGTATTCCTGCGCCGTCGGGATGATTATTGTCTCTATCTCGGGCGCAAGCCTGCGGTTGGCGTCCGCTATGGCCCTTTCGCTTTCGAAGTCGATCATATTGCGCACGCCCCTGACGATGTGCCTTATGCCCAGCTTGCGGCAGATGTCCACGGTGAGTCCGTCGTAGTTGATGACGCTCACGCCTTCCAGCCCCGCGACCGTCTGGTTGATGATGTCGACGCGCTGCGCGACGTCGAAGAATCCTCTCTTGTCCTGGTTGACGCCCACTGCGACCACGACCCTGTCGAACATCGTCAACGCACGTTTGAGGATGTTGAGATGCCCTGCGGTGAAGGGGTCGAACGAACCGGGGAATAATGCTACAGTTTCCATTCTATCGCTGTCTTGCCCTGCCCGATGAGCAGAGCGTTTGTCTTTGAAAAATGCCGGCAGCCGAAAAACGCGCCCCGCGCCAGCGGTGAAGGGTGCGCCGCTTCCAGCACGTAGTGCCTTGTGGTGTCGATGAGATCTTTCTTGCTCCTCGCGAAATTGCCCCAGAGCAGGAACACAACGCCTTCGCAGCGGTCGCTGACGCAGCGTATCACCGCGTCGGTGAATTCCTGCCAGCCGATGCCGCTGTGCGACGCCGCCTCTCCCTGCCGCACCGTCAGTATCGCGTTGAGCAGCAGCACACCCTGGCGCGCCCAGTCTTCGAGGTTGGGCCTCCCCGACATCGTGACGCCGAGGTCGCTCTCTATCTCCTTGAAGATGTTGACAAGCGACGGCGGAGCCTTCACTGAGTCTGGGACGGAAAATGACAGCCCCATAGCCTGTCCGGGGTTGTGGTAGGGGTCCTGGCCGAGGATCACCACCTTCACCTCGTTCAGCGGGGTGAGCTCGAAAGCGCGGAAAATCTGCCTTCCGGGAGGGTAGATGACCTTTCCCGCAGCCTTTTCGGCGTGCAGAAAAGCGGCAAGCTCCGCAAAGTAAGGTTTCTCGAACTCACTCTGCAGGGCCTGCTTCCAACTCTGTTCCATCCGGACTTCCATCAGAATATATAGTCGATGACGTCTTGAATCGTCTTGACATATACAAAGTTAAGTCCTTTTATGTAAATTTCCTTGATATCTTCGATATCTTTTTTGTTTTCCTCGCTTATCACTATGGTGGCGACACCCGCCCTCTTGGCTGCGAGGATCTTCTCCTTGATGCCACCGACGGGCAGCACGCGGCCCCTGAGGGTCATTTCGCCGGTCATCGCGACACCGGACTTTATCGCTTCGCCGCGCAGGGCGGACACCATCGAGCTGACCATCGTGATGCCTGCTGAGGGGCCGTCCTTGGGAGTGGCGCCCTCCGGCACGTGCACGTGGATGTCCTTTGCGGAGAACTTCTCCGAATCCATCTTCGCCATCTCGGGGTGGGCCTTGATGTACTGGTAGGCTATCGTCGCAGATTCCTTCATTACGTCGCCGAGGTTGCCGGTCATCGTCATCACGCCCTTGCCGTTGCTGACGGAGCTTTCCACGAAGAGGATTTCACCTCCCATCGAGGTCCAGGCGAGTCCGGTGACCACTCCCGGGGCCTCGTTGCCCTTCTGGATATCGTGGAACGACGTCTCCAGGCCGAGGTATTCCTTGAGGTGCTCCTTCTTTATGGTCTTGGGATGCTTCTCGCCGAGGGCTATCTTCTTGGCGGTGACTCTCGCCACCTTGGCGATCTGCTTCTCGAGGCCGCGCACGCCGGATTCGTGGGTGTATTTGTCGATGATCTCAGTGATCGCCCCTTCGTCGAACTTGAGGCCTCTCTTGCCGATGCCGTGCTCCTCCAGCTGCTTGGGCACGAGGAACTTCTGAGCGATCTGCACCTTCTCTTCGGCGAGGTAGCCGGTGACGTTGATCACCTCCATACGGTCGAGCAGGGCCGGCTGGACGGGGGAGATGCTGTTGGCTGTGGTGATGAAGAGGACGTTGGAAAGGTCGTAGTCCAGATCCAGGTAATTGTCGTGGAAGGTGCCGTTCTGCTCGGGGTCGAGCGCCTCCAGCAGTGCGGAAGACGGGTCGCCCTTGAAGTCGGCGCTGAGCTTGTCGATCTCGTCGAGCACTATCACGGGGTTGGACGTGCCGGCGCGGCAGATTCCGTTGAGGATACGTCCCGGAAGCGCTCCGACATATGTCTTGCGGTGGCCTCTGATCTCGGCCTCGTCGTGCATTCCGCCCAGGGCGATGCGCACGTACTTGCGTCCGAGCGCGCGGGCAATCGACTTGCCGAGGCTCGTCTTGCCCACTCCCGGAGGGCCGTAGAGGCAGAGGATGGGCGATTTCATATTGCCCTTCAGCTTGAGCACCGCGAGGTATTCGATGATTCTCTCCTTGACGCTGTCAAGGCCGTAGTGGTCCTGGTCCAGCACCTTCTGCGCGTGCTTGAGGTCGAGGTCGTCCTTGGACATCTCGTTCCAGGGGAGGTCCAGCATGAATTCCAGATAGTTGTACTGGACGCTGTAGTCGGGGGAGTTGGGGTTGTATTTCTGGAGTCGGGCGAGTTCCTTCTCGAAGGCCTCGCCGATCTCCTCGGGCCAGTTCTTCTGAGCGGCCTTCTCGCGCATCTTGTTGATGTCCTCGTCCTCGTCCATTCCGAGCTCCTCCTGGATTGTGCGGAGCTGGTTGTTGAGGTAGTATTCCCTCTGCTGCTGGTCGATGTCCATCTTGACCTTCTGGTTGATCTCCTGCTTGATCTTGGACAGCTCGATCTGGGCGTCGAGGATGCTCAGGAGCCTCATCGCGCGGAGTTTGACGTCGTCGTACTGCAGCAGGCCGATGCGGTCCTCGAAGTTGTCGATCTCGATCGTGGTGGCGATGAAGTTGACCAGGAACTGGAAATTGTCTATCGACTTGACCGCTCCGATGGTCTCCTTGGGGGCGAAATTGGACGAACGCAGTATCTGGACGGCCCTGTCCTTGAGTGACGCGGAAATTGCCTTTATGTCAGTGTCCCTGTCAGAGCTTATCATCTCGTCGAGGTAGTGGACCCTGGCGGTGATGTACGGTTCATAGCCTATGACGGCGTCCACCTCGAGCCTCTTGAAACTCTGGAGTATCGCGGTGATCGTGCCGTCCGGCACCTCGAGGGTCTTGAGGATCTTTGTCACCGTGCCGTAGCGGCAAAGGTCGCTCTCCTTGGGGTCCTCCACGGTCATGTCCGTCTGGGGCACGGCTCCGATGAAGAAACCGTTCTTTTCGGCGTCCTGGATGAGTCTGATGGACTTTTCGCGGCCTATCGTGATGGGGTATACAGTGCCGGGGAACAGCACGGCGTTGCGCAGCGCCAGTATCGGCAGCACGTCGGGCAGTTCGGATTCGTCTATCTTGAGGGGCGCGTCGCCCTGCATTACCGGGATTATGCTCACTTCAGCTCCAGCCGGTATCATTTCATAGTCGTCGTGAATCATATTTCTCTTCTGTCAAAATGTCACAAAATTATAGATTATTTGTTAATGTCAAGCATTATGCCAGCGCAAAATCTTTTTTTTGAGATTACTCGGGATAGGATTTTGAATATTAAAAAATTAAGTCTATTTTTGCACTCCGCAAATTGAAAAACAATTATATATTATCATGACAAAGGCAGAAATCGTTAACGAGGTTGCAAAGGCAACAGGAGTTGAGAAAGTGGCCGTTCAGGCAGTTGTAGAGTCATTTATGGAGAGCGTGAAGGATTCTCTCGCAAAGGGTGAGCCCGTGTATCTCCGCGGATTCGGCAGTTTCATCATAAAGCGCAGAGCCGAGAAGGCAGCACGCAATATCAAGGAGAAGACCACCATCGTCATTCCCGAGCACAACATCCCCGCATTCAAGCCTGCAAAGGTTTTCGTTGCCGAAGTGAAGAAATAAACCAAAATACTTAAGTAATATGCCCAGCGGTAAAAAAAGAAAGAGACATAAAATGGCTACGCACAAGCGTAAAAAGCGCTTGCGCCTCAACAGACATAAGAAGAAATAGTCGCATAAGGCCTGGCGGGGGATCCGGCGGGCCTTTTGTTTTGTGATAATGCTGATGTAATTCCCGGATGGAAACAGAAAACAAAGACAAGGACCTTGTGGTCGACGTGGCGCCTTCTGAGGTGCGCATCGCCCTGATGGAGAATCATCGTCTCATCGAGATGAACAAGGAATCGAGTCTGGAGGAGAGTTTCTCGGTGGGCGACGTCTTCCTCGGAAGGGTGAAGAAGCTGCTGCCGTCACTCAACGCCGCTTTCGTGGACATCGGAGACAGCAAGGAGGCCTTCGTGCACTATCTCGACCTGGGACTCTATTTCCCGGCTTTCGATTCGTTTGTGCGCGACACCAACCCCAACCGCGACCTGAAGCAGCTTTACGAGGGCATACGCCTCGGCAAGCCCCTCCCCAAGGAGGGCCGCATCGAAGACCACCTGAAGGTGGGTCAGATGATGGTGGTGCAGATCGTCAAGGAGCCGATTTCCACAAAGGGATCCAGACTGACTGCGGAGATTTCATTGGCAGGACGCAACATAGTGCTGCTCCCCTTCGCCGAGAAGGTGAGCGTTTCCCAAAAAATTTCTTCCAGAGAAGAAAAACGCCGTCTCGAGGCTCTCGTGACCAGCATTCTCCCTCCCAACTACGGTGCGATAATACGCACGGCGGCCGAGGGCAAGAACGCGGCGGTGCTCGTCGGCGAACTGAAGTCCCTCATCGAGAAGTGGGAGAGTTCCTGGAAGAAGATCGCCCGCAGCAAGGGCGTCTCGCTGCTCTTCTCGGAGTACAGCAAAACCACCACCATCCTCCGCGACCTTCTCAACGACACGTTCACCAACGTCTACGTCAACGACGAGAAGATATACGAGGAGACAAAGAAGTATATCTCCCTGATCTCACCCGACCAGGAGAAAATCGTGAAGCTCTATGACGGCAGGGAGCCGATCTTCGACCATTTCGAGGTCACCCGCCAGATCAAGAGCTCATTCGGAAAGGTGGTTCCGATCAAACAGGGCGCCTATCTTGTGATAGAGACGACCGAGGCCCTCAACGTGATCGACGTCAACAGCGGCATCCGCGCCAAGACCAGCGACCAGGAGGAAAACTCCTTCGAGGTCAACAAGCTGGCGGCCGACGAGATCGCGCGCCAGTTGCGTCTGCGCGATATGGGCGGCATCATCATCGTCGACTTCATCGACATGGACAAGCCTGAGCACCGCAACGAGCTCTTCAAGCACATGCAGGAGCTGATGGCGGGCGACAGGGCAAAGCACAACGTGCTGCCCCTCACCAAGTTCGGCCTGATGCAGATCACCCGCCAGAGGATACGCCCCGTC
>R18__coassemble_2076_pt1 | contig 14865 bp, 24 predicted proteins | sample R18__metabat2_low_PE_003 | metagenome-assembled genome bin R18 | reverse complement strand
TTTAAAAATTGATGCGGGCATCGTTCTCGATAATTTCTACGGTAGACATCTGTTCAGCCTTGCCTTCTCGGACAACAACCGTAAGGTCGTAGAGAGCCGATTTGCTGTGGTCCGCAGTATGCACCGCCCAACCGTTGCGGGCGAGGTACACTCCGCGGCCTCCTGCATTGATCATCGGCTCGATACATATCGTCATTCCCGAGCAGAGTCTCGGCCCGTGGCCCTGGCGTCCGAAATTGGGGACTCCCGGGTTCTCGTGCATTGACCTGCCAATTCCGTGGCCCTCCAATTCGCGGACTACGGAAAAACCGAATGACTCGACATACGTTTGCACCGCGTGTCCGATATCGCCGGTTCTGTTACCGTCCACAGCGGCCTCGATTCCCTTGTAGAGGGAAGCTTTGGTCACGTCGAGGAGCTTACGGGTCTTCGCATCCACTTCCCCGACAGGGAAAGTGTATGCGGAGTCGCCGTTATAGCCTTTATACAACGTACCTATGTCTGCCGTGACGATGTCGCCTTCCTTGAGGACGTAGTCTGACGGAAAACCGTGGACCACCACATCGTTGACGGAAGCACAGATTGCTGCGGGGAAGCCGTCGAATCCGAGGAAACTGGGAATTGCGCCGTTGTCGCGAATGAACTCTTCGGCCACTCTATTCAACTTCGCAGTTGTCACACCAGGAGCGACCGCCTTACCGACTTCAGCCAAGGTCTTGGAGACCAATATGGCATTTTCGCGCAAGAGCTCAATTTCTTCCTCAGTCTTAGGCTTAACCATCTGACTTCAAAATTATTCAAAGAACTACATTCCTGAGCGGCCGGACAGACGACCGGTCTTCATCAGACCGTCGTAGTGGCGCATCAGCAAATAACTTTCAACCTGCTGGAGCGTATCCAGGACGACACCCACGAGGATCAGCAGAGAGGTACCTCCGTAGAAACTTGCGAAAGCGTCGGTCACGCCAAGAATCTTGGCGAACGCAGGAAGGATTGCAATCAATGCCAGGAAGATTGAACCGGGGAGCGTGACCCTTGACATGATGGCGTCAAGATACTCCATGGTCTTCTTGCCGGGCTTTACTCCGGGTATGAAGCCGCCATTCTTCTTCATATCCTCGGCCATCATCGTAGGATTGACGGTGACTGCCGTGTAGAAATATGTGAAGATGACTACGAGAATACCGAATATGAAGTTGTACCAGAATCCGGTATAGTTGCCGAGCGTAGCTGCAAGACCTCTGGTCGCGTCAAAGCGGGAGAAGAGGAGAGGGAAGAGCATCAGTGCCTGTGCGAAGATGATAGGCATGACACCCGCAGCATTGATCTTGAGAGGGATGTACTGACGGACGCCGCCGTACTGACGGTTGCCGATGACTCTCTTGGCATACTGTACGGGAACCCTGCGGACTGCCTGCACGAGCGCGATGGCTGCAACGATGACGAAGAACCAGATCACGAGTTCGACAGTGAGGAGAAGGGGACCGCCGTTGGTGGCAGTGAGCTTCTCACCGATTTCAGCCGCGAGGGCGTGAGGCAGACGAGCCACGATACCGATCATGATTATCAAGGAGATACCGTTGCCGATACCGCGGTCGGTTATGCGCTCACCGAGCCACATTACGAACATCGAACCTGCCATAAGGATTATGGTGGAGACGATGTTGAACCAGAAGTTGCTCCAACCGTGCTGAAGGGCGGTGAACGCCTGTGCAGGGATCTGAGCGTGAACGGATGCCATGTAAGCAGGGCCCTGGATGCAGATGATCACGAGTGTAAGCCACCTTGTCATCTGATTCATCTTCTTGCGTCCGCTTTCACCCTCCATCTGGAGTTTGCGGAAGTAAGGAACGAACACTCCAAGAAGCTGGATCACGATGGAAGCCGAAATGTACGGCATCACACCGAGCGCGAAGATTGAGGCATTTCCGAAAGCACCGCCCGAGAACATGTTGAGCAGGCCGACGAGGCCCTGCTGCGCTGTGCTGGCGAGATCGGAGTCTGCAAGCATCCTGGCATCGATGCCCGGGAGCACGATGAAGCACCCGAGTCTGTAGACCAGGATCAAGATGAATGTGTACACAATCCTCTTGCGCAGTTCTTCAATCTTGAAGATGTTCTTGATTGTCTCAAAAAACCTGTTCATGCGACTTTTACTCTATTACGACTGCCTTTCCACCTGCAGCCTCGATTTTTGCGATTGCTGATGCAGAGAATGCGTTTGCCTTCACCTCGACTGCAGCGGTGATCTCACCGTTGCCGAGGATCTTGACAAGCTCTCCCTTCTTTGAGAATCCAGCTGCGATGAAATCATCGAGGCCGACTTCCTTCAGACCGAGCTTCTCGATCTGAGCGACGTTGATGGCCTTGTATTCCACGCGGGTGGGGTTCTTGAAGCCGAACTTGGGAAGGATTCTCTGAAGAGGCATCTGACCGCCTTCGAATCCGATCTTGTGTTCGTAACCGGCACGTGCCTGAGCACCCTTGGTACCACGTGTGGCAGTGCCACCCTTACCGGAACCCTGGCCGCGGCCTACTCTCTTGCTGTTCTTGGTTGCACCTTTTGCGGGTGCGAGATTTTCAAGTTTCATCTCTACGGTCCTCCTTAGTCTATTTCTTCAACTTTTACGAGGTGGGCAACCTTTGCAAGCTGTCCCAGTGAAACCGGATTCTTCTCCACCTCTACGGTCTGATGCATCTTGCGGATGCCGAGGCAGCGGAGATTCTGCTTCTGACGCTTGTCGGATCCGTTCTTGCTAACTATCTGAGTTATTCTGAGCTTTGCCATTTCCTGTCCTCCCATTATCCGTTAAAAACCTTGGTCATAGGAACACCGCGAAGGCCTGCTACGGTATAGGCGTCCCTCATCTCGGTGAGAGCGGTGATTGTAGCTTTCACGAGGTTGTGAGGGTTTGAAGAGCCCTTTGACTTTGCAAGCACGTTCTGGATGCCGGCTGACTCAAACACTGCACGCATTGCACCGCCGGCCTTTACACCGGTACCGGGAGCTGCGGGCTTCATGAACACTCTCGAGCCACCGAATTTTGATTCCTGCTCGTGAGGGATGGTGGTGTTGATGACGGGAATCTTCACGAGATTCTTCTTCGCGTCCTCAACGCCCTTTGCGATAGCCGCTGTAACTTCGTTGGCTTTTCCAAGACCATAACCTACAACGCCTTTCTCGTCACCTACGACCACAATGGCTGCGAAGCGGAAGTGACGACCACCCTTCGTCACCTTGGTGACTCTCTGGATGGCGACCAATCTGTCCTTCAGTTCGAGATCAGATGTCTTTACTCTCTTTACATTTGTATTTGCCATAGTCTTTTCAATTAGAATACGAGGCCGCCTTCACGGGCAGCATCTGCCAAACTTTTAACTCTGCCGTGGAAGAGATAACCGCCGCGGTCGAATGCGATCGTGGTGATACCCTTTGCGAGAGCCCTCTCGGCGACAGCCTTGCCGACTATTGCCGCGGCCTCGATTCCACTCTTGCCCTTGCACTGTGCTGCAAGTTCCTTGTCGTTGGAAGCAGCGGCGACCAATGTCTTGCCCTGCTCGTCATCAATAACCTGTACGTAAATCTGCTTGTTGCTTCTGAAGACGGCCATTCTTGGTTTCTCAGCGGTGCCGTTCACATGTTTACGGATACGGTAGTGAATTCTTTTTCTTCTTTCAATTCTACTAAGTGCCATAACTTGGTCTCCTATTATTTAGCGGATGCAGTCTTACCAGCCTTGCGACGAAGCTGCTCACCGGTATACTTGATACCCTTGCCCTTGTAAGGCTCCGGCTTGCGGAATGAACGGATCTTGGCGGCCACCTGACCCACAAGCTGCTTGTCGCAGCTCTTGAGAACGAGCTTCGGGGCCTCACCCTTCTTTACATCAGGTACTTCAGCCTTCACTTCCTCGGGAAGCATAAGCTGGATCTCGTGTGAATAACCGAGGGAGAATGACAGGAGCTGTCCCTGCACTGCCACGCGGTATCCGACACCTACGAACTCTTGCTGGATCTTGAAACCCTCTGACACACCGACCACCATATTGTTGACGAGTGCGCGGTACAGACCGTGCATCGAACGATGTCTGGGCTGGTCGGTAGGACGGGTGAACTTGATCTGTGTGCCCTCTATTTCAACGGTGATGTCCGGGTCAACCTTCTGACTCATCTCACCAAGAGGTCCTTTAACCTTCACAACGTTGCCGTCGAGCAGCTGGGCTGTGACGCCGGCCGGAAGGTTTACAGGCAATTTACCAATTCTTGACATTATTTGATCTGTTTAAAATATTAATATACGTAGCAAATGATTTCACCGCCGACGTTGAGCTCCTTGGCTTCCTTGTCGGTGATGATGCCCTTTGATGTGGAGAGGATGGCGATGCCGAGGCCGTTGAGGACGCGAGGCATGCTGTCCACGTCTGCATACTGCCTGAGACCGGGGGTGGACACGCGCTCGATCTTCTTGATGGCAGCGGTCTTGGTCTGAGGATGGTACTTCAGAGCGATTTTGATGGTATTGTAAGGGGTGCCTTCGACTACCTTGTAGCTGAGGATGTAACCCTTCTCACAAAGGATCTGGGTGATGGCCACCTTCATCTTGGATGAAGGGATCTCGACCACTTTCTTACCGGCGAGATAAGCGTTGCGGATCCTGGTGAGATAATCTGCGATTGGATCAGTCATATATTCTTACTTTTTAATTTCTACCAACTAGCTTTCTTGACTCCGGGGATGAGACCGTTGCTGGCCATCTCACGGAACTGTATACGGCTGAGGCCGAATGCCCTCATATATCCCTTCGGACGACCGGTGAGCGAGCAGCGGTTGTGGAGGCGGACAGCCGAGGAGTTCTTGGGGAGCTTGTCGAGAGCAGCCCAGTCACCGGCCTCTTTGAGAGCCTTTCTTTTCTCTGCGTACTTAGCAACGAGTTTTGCGCGCTTCACTTCGCGAGCTTTCATTGATTCTTTTGCCATAGTATCTTATTTGTTATGTTTCTTGAAAGGAAGACCGAACGCTGCAAGGAGAGCGTGGCACTCCTCGTCCGTGCGGGCTGTTGTGGTGAAGCTGATCTCAAGACCGTGGATACGGGGGTTCTTGTCGATGTCGATTTCAGGGAAGATTATCTGCTCCTTGAGACCGAGAGTGTAGTTGCCGCGGCCGTCCATGTTCTCAGCGACTCCGTTGAAGTCACGGATGCGGGGGAGAACGACTCTGACGAGCTTCTCGAGGAATTCATACATCTTCACGCCGCGGAGGGTGACCTTCGTGCCGACCGGCATGCCCTTACGGAGCTTGAAGTTGGAGATATCCTTGCGGGAATAGGTGATGACAGCCTTCTGTCCTGTGATGAGTGCGAGCTCTTCCGCTGCCTCCTCGACAATCTTCTTGTCCTGGGTGGCGTCGCCGACACCTTCGTTGATGGTGATCTTCTCAAGCTTCGGCACCTGCATCACTGTGGTGTAGGAGAACTGCTTCATGAGCTTTTCGATGATCTGCTCGTTGTATACCTTCTTAAGAGTGGGTACATATCCTGCAGGCAATGCCTGAACCTCTGCGGTTTTTTTAGTCTTTGCCATAATTACTTGATCTCCTCCCCAGATTTTTTAGCGTAACGGATCTTCTTGCCGTCCTCGTTGAACTTGTATCCGACTCTGGTCGGCTTCTGGCTCTGAGGATCGATGAGCTGAAGATTGGAAACGTGAATGCCAGCCTCCTGCTTGATGATACCACCCTGAGGCTGCTTTGAATTAGGTTTTGTGTGCTTGCTGACAAGGTTGATGCCCTCGACGATCACGCGATCCTTCTCGGGGATGACGGTAAGGACCTTACCGGTCTTGCCCTTGTCGTTACCGGCATTTACATACACGGTGTCGCCTTTCTTTATGCGTAACTTTTTCATACTCTTATAATATTAAAGGACCTCCGGTGCAAGTGAAACGATCTTCATATAGTTTTCACGAAGCTCCCTGGCGACCGGGCCAAAGATACGTGTGCCGCGAAGTTCGCCGGCATTGTTGAGAAGGACACAGGCGTTGTCGTCGAAGCGGATGTAAGAACCGTCCGGACGGCGGATTTCCTTCTTGGTGCGTACCACTACAGCCTTTGAAACTGTACCCTTCTTGGCTTCTGCGCCCGGGATGGCACTCTTGATAGACACGACGATCTTGTCGCCTACTGTCGCATAACGGTGGTTTGTTCCGCCAAGCACACGGATGCAAAGGACTTCCTTCGCGCCGCTGTTGTCGGCCACCAGTAAACGTGTTTCCTGCTGTATCATTTTTACTTGGCTTTTTCTATGATTTCAACTAATCTCCAGTTCTTTGTCTTGCTAAGGGGACGGGTCTCCATGATGCGGACGGTATCACCCTCACCGCACTCGTTCTTCTCGTCCTGGGCAACGAACTTTGTGGTCTTCTTGACGAATTTTCCGTACAAAGGATGTTTCTCTTTGATCTCAACGGCAACGACGATGGTCTTGTCCATCTTGCTGCTGACCACGACTCCTGTTCTTTCCTTACGAAGATTTCTTTCCATAAGTCAACGAATTTTTAGTTCTGTTTTTCTTTTTCAGCAAGGATAGTGATCATGAGAGCGATATCCTGTCTGGTCTTCTTAAACTTGGATGTATCCTCCAATGGAGAGATGGCGTGATTGATCTTCATTGTCTCGAGATTCGCCTTCTCGACTCCGATACGGTCGCGCAGGTCTGCTACAGACATTTCGCGTGCTTCTGATGCTTTCATTGTCTTTTCTCCATTAATTATTCAACATAGTCCCTACGTACGACAAACTTTGTAGCGACAGGAAGTTTGTTGGCGCCGAGGCGCATTGCCTCTTTCGCGACAGCGAGTGAAACTCCCTCGGCCTCGAAGATGATGCGGCCGGGAGTGATGGGTGCGACGAATGCGTACGGATCACCCTTACCCTTACCCATACGGGTATCGAGAGGTTTCTTCGTGATAGGCTTGACAGGGAAGACCCTGATCCAGATCTGACCCTCACGGTTCATGTGACGTGAGATGGCCTGACGTGCGGCCTCGATCTGCTGTGCGGTAAGCCAACAATTCTCAAGGGTCTTGATGCCGAATGAACCGAAAGCAAGCTGATTGCCTCTCTGAGACATTCCCTTCATGCGGTTCTTCTGTTCCCTTCTAAATTTTGTTCTTTTAGGTTGTAACATTGTTGTATTACTTTAAAAATATAAATATTCATTTAAAATCCTGATAATCAGCACTATACGCACTTCAAAGCCGGATTTTGGGACTGCAAATTTACAAAAAATTCTCCAATCTCAAAGTATTTTTGTGAAAATTTTGCAACTTTTCGACACGAAATCCGCACAGTCAAACATCCGTTTTTCAACTAGTTACAGACATTGTTAAAATTTTTTTCGACCGATTTTCGACCGGAGGCGAAAAGGCCCTGAAAAAAGCGGAAATCCCAAGTTTCGCATCTGCACGTTTTTTGCTTAACTTTGCCGGCGTGAAAAAGATTTTGTGCATATCGCTGATGCTCCTCTGCGCGCTCGCCGCGGAGGCGCAACCCAGCCGTGAGGACATCCTCAAGGAGGCGACAGGCATTATGGAGGTCCGCGGGGTGCCGATGTATTTCGAAATCATCGAAGGCGACACGGTATTCTTCGACGTGCTCGACCCTGTGTGGGTGTTCCCCAAAGGCCGCAAGGCCCGTCGCGGCAATGACTGGCACAAGAAGTACAAGCTCGTCTACAATTTCAACAAAGTATACCCGTACGCGCTCGTGGGGCGCAAGATGATGGCCCAGGTCGACAGCACCATAGCCGCCGACGTCACCAGGAAATCAGAGAAGAACAGGTATGTCAACGACGTGGAGAAGGAACTGCTGCGCCTGTTCGAGCAGGACATCCGCCATATGACCATCTCCCAGGGGATGGTGCTTCTCAGACTGGTGGACCGCGAATGCGGGATGTGCGGTTATGATATCATCAAGACCTACGAGAACGGCCTGGCAGCCGCATTCTGGCAGCTTGTCGCAAAGATTTTCTCCCACAACCTGAAAACACGCTACGACCCCGACGGGAAGGACTCCGACATCGAGAAGCTCGTGGCCGTGTGGGACAGCGGCCAATGGGACAGCTTCTACTACTCCATCTTCATGGAGCCGCCTCCGAAGACGATAATCAAGACGGAAACCCTGTCAAGCGAGGTCAAAAAGAAATGACGCCGTCCTCGAGACGCGCGTGAGGCTGCCCTCCGTCAATCCAGTCCTTGAGAATGATGAACCGGGCCCCGGAATCCAGACCGAGGTCCACGAAGTCGTGATAATGCCCGAATATGAAGCAGTCCACGTGCCTTTCGCGCGAGACCTTTTCGGCATACTGCAGGACCGGCTCCTCCTTTCCGCGGAAATGATACGGCTTGTGCGAGCGCCTGTTGCTGCCCGACCACCCGTTGCCGAAGCGGAATGCAATCCACGGATGCAGCGTGGAGAACAGCACCCTGGCCACCTTGCTGTGAAACACCCCGTACATAAGCCTGACGCTGAATTTCTCCCTTATCAGGCCGTCGCCGTGCGCGAGACAGTATTCCCTGCCGTCTATGGTGAGGAAACAGGGCTGCTGCAGCTTCACTATGCCGAGTTCTTCGAAAAAGCTGTAAGCCCACATATCGTGGTTGCCTTCGAAGAAGTATACCTTGACGCCGCAGTCCATCAGGTCTATCAGCTGCGCGATGACCCTTGTCCCTTCGCGCGGCACGACGTCGCGGTATTCGTACCAGAAGTCCCAGATATCGCCCAGAAGATACAGGGAGCGCGTGGTGTCGCGCGGAATGCCCTTGAGGAAGGACAGGAAACGCTCCTCCCTCTCCTTTGGGTCACCGACCCTGAGGCCCAGGTGCACGTCCGACACGAAATAATCTACCCTGCGCTCAGCCATAAGCTATGAAAGAATGAGTACGAGGATACCTACAATTGCGCAGTAGAGCGCGAACCATTTGAGCTGCGCCTTCTTCACGAGGGCGATCATCACCTTGCAGGCGAAAAGCCCGGAGACAAAGGCGGAGAGGAAGCCCAGCAGGAGCGGCAGCACACTCACGGAAGATGCGGCGAAATCACCGCCCACAACGTCCAGGAACGCCTCGCCGAGTATCGGCACCAGCACCATCAGGAAGGAGAACTGCGCCATCACGTCGCGCCTGACGCCGCACAGCAGTCCCGTGCTGATGGTCGTACCGGAGCGGGAGAGTCCCGGGATTACCGCGAAAGCCTGCCCGACGCCAACGATGAACGCCTGCAGGTACGATATGCCGTTGCGGTGCTCCGCGGCGGCGGTCTTCATCGCCAGCCTTCCCTTCGAAACCATATCGGAGAAGAACAGCAGCAGCGCGGTCACAAGCAGCGCCACGCCGACCACCGTCAGCGATGAGAAAAGGTCTTCGACGTAATCCTTGAAGAACATTCCCACCACGAAGACAGGAATCATCGAGACACAGATTTTGAGTATGTAGTCCGTCTCGTCGTTGTATTTGAACTTGAACAGCCCGCAGAGGAGTTTCCATATCTGCTTGCGGAACACCACTATGGTGGCAAGCACAGTCGCCGCGTGCACGGTCACTTCGAAGACAAGGTCTTCAGCCGCCTCAACGCCGAGGATTTCCCTTCCTATGGCAAGATGGCCGCTGCTGCTGACCGGGAGTAATTCGGTGAGACCCTGCACCAGACCGAGTATTATCGCCTGAAACCACTCCATTATTCTTCCTTCTTGTTTTTGGGCCCCATTATGGCGACTATCTCCACCACAATGCCGGCAATTATCACTATCGGAGCCGCTACGGTCCTGCGGAAATCAAATATCGAATAATCGAAAGCCGTCCCTCCGGGCACGCCGCTCGGCTGTCCCGTCATCAGGATGAACCCCGCTATCATCACCACGAGCCCGGCAAGCAGCAGCCGCAGGCCCTTGGGTGTCATCGCCATCTTATCCATACAGTTGGTCTTTATTGAGTGAAATGAATTTGTTTACTATGAAGAATGTGCTCACGACGCAGATCAGCACGCCCACGACGACGATGCCGGCAAACACGCAGGCGACCATCCTCATCCGGAAGATCTCGAACAGGGGCGGGAACGACTGCTTGACCCAAAACAGCAGCCCTGCAATCCCCGCATCAGCAATCAACGCGGCGACAAGCCCCTGCCACACTGCATCCTTGATGAATGGCTTGCGGATGAAGGCGCTGGTGGCGCCGACGAGCTTCTTGGTGTGGATGGAGAATCTGTGCGCGAAGACGTTCAGACGCACGGTATTGCTGATCAGCACAGTCGATATGAAGAGCAGCAGCAGGATGAACACGCCGAGAAACACGGAAACCCTCGCGAGATTGCGGTTGAGGGCGTCTATCAGGGACTGGCGGCATTCCACCTCGTCCACAAGGGGCGACGAACTGATAAGGGCGCTCACCACTGCCACGCTGTCGGCGGACACGTAACCGGATTTCAGCGTCAGGTCGATCGACACGGGGATGGGCGAAGTGCCGAAGACGCTCAGGAAATCCTCCCCGAGCATCGACTTGAGCTCATTCTCCCCTTCCTCGCGGGTGACCAGCCTGGTGCTGTGTATGAACGGCAAGGTGTCCAGATGGGCGCGATATTGCTCCGCTTCCGCCTCTTTCACGTCTGTGCGAAGCATCACCGACATCTGGAGGCTCTCCTTGAAGTAATCGGAGACGCTCCTGGCGTTGGCGACGAGCAGCGCGGCGGTGCCGAAAAGCAGCAGCACGAGGCTGATACTTATCACCGACGAAGCATAGGCCCTGAAGAGCCTGCCTCTCATTGATTTTTTCTCCTTTCCGGCCATAATCCTTTGAAACAGACTTCAAAGATAGTGAATAATATATTTTTCCAAAAAAATAGTTATCTTTGTGCAATATGGCAGAGAGCGCAAAAAAAATACTTTTCGTCAATTCCGAGATATACCCTTATCTCCCGGAATCAGACATCGCCGACATCGGCAGATACCTTCCCCAGGGCATTCAGGAGCGCAAGAAGGAGATCCGTTCCTTCATGCCCCGCTACGGATGCATCAACGAGAGGAAAAACCAGCTTCACGAAGTGATCAGGCTGTCCGGAATGAACATTATCATCAGTGACCTCGACAGGCCGCTGATCATCAAGGTCGCATCCATTTCTTCGGCAAGGATACAGATCTACTTCATCGACAACGACGATTACTTCAAGAGGAAACAGATCTACGCCGACGCTGACGGCAAGTTCTTCGAAGACAACGACGAGCGCGCGATTTTCTTTGCCCGCGGAGTGCTCGAGACCGTCAAGAAGTTGCGCTGGGCCCCGGACATCATCCACTGCCAGGGCTGGATCTCCCATATGGTACCCGTCTACCTCAAGAAAGCCTACAAGGACGATCCCATCTTCTCACAGAGCAAAGTGGTCACATCCCTGTACGACGACATCCCCGGGAGCGCTTTCCGTGCGGATTTCGCCCGCAAGGCGGCGTGGGGAGGAGTCTCCGCGGGAGACGTCCCGTTCCTCGGCGAACCCGATGGCATAAATCTTGCTAAAACGGCGGTTCAGTACTCTGACGGCATAATCCTCGGCTCGGCAAACATTCCCGCCGACCTCACGGATTACTGCAAGAAGCTGGAGCTTCCCGTCCTTCCCTTCAAGGCAGAGAGCCTGAAAGACGGCAGCTACATCGACGAGTACAATTGTTTTTATGACCAGTTGTAGAAAATGAATCTGAAATTTCCCTCTTTCGCAGCGGCACTGCTGTGCTGTCTGTCATGCATCGACACAAGTACGGAACTCGGACAAAACTTCATCCCGGTAGGACAGACATACAACGTCTACTCCACGGAATTCCCCATCACGGACATAGATATGAAGATAGTGGACAGCCTGTCCGGTTTCTCCAAGAGCTATATCGCCTTCGGCTCCATTCGCGAGCCCGAATTCGGATTGACGACACGTTCGTCCTGCCTGTCCCTCGTGCCTCTCTACGACACGCTGGATTTCGGCTCCAACCCCCAGTTCATCGCGTTCCACTTCGCCGCCGCCTATGACACCTGCTCGGTGGCCGACCTTTCCCAGATGCCGATCATCCAGAGGGTGAAGGTGTATCCGCTGACCGACAAGGTGATGGGAAAGACTAGCTACAACTGCAACTCAACGGTTCCCCACGGCAGCAACATCATCGCCCAGGGCAATCCTATGGCCAACGGCAGCGACTCCCTCTCGTTCGACTTCACCGCCGAATACGGCAAGCAATATATGAACATAACCCAGGATGACCTGTCCAGCATCGACAAGTACCTCGCAAAATTCCCGGGCATCTACATCGAGACAGACGAGCCCGTCGCCGACGGCGGCCGCATCAACATCTACGACCTGCAGATGGACTACGACGAGGACTCCTACTACCTGGCCGGCAACTACGCCAAGCTTGTGTTCAGGTCAACCTACGACGGAGAGGTCAAGGACACGTCGTTCGCATTCTACTACAGTCCCCAGAGCATAATGCCGATAGACTCGCTGCTCGACAGCTACAGCACCGGTTCGTTCCCGCAGTACGCCCTCAACCTCACCGGCAACAAGGGCAACATCGACAAGCAGGGCAAGGCCGAGGAGACGATAATCTTCGAGGGCGGCGGCGGCATCAAGCCCAGGATTTCAGCCCAGGCTCTCGTGGATATGGCATACGAGGCCATCAGCAAGGCCGGCGAAGACCCGACCAACGCCATCATCAACAAGGCCACGATTACAATGCCCTTCGACTTTCCCGAGGACTACACGCAGATCTACAAATATCCTGACATCCTCAGCCCCACCTGCCGCATAATGTCCGACACACTGGCTCTGTTCATGGGTCTGACGGACGCAAGTTCCGAGTACGAGGACCAGGGCGACATCGACCGCTCCAACCTGGTCTACGCCCCTGACATCACGTACCATATGCAGGAGCTGATGAAGATGAAGAAGCAGAAGAAGGACACCTCCATCACCTCCGGCAACTACGACATCTGGCTCCTCCCGATGCACTATGTCACCACGACGACCACAACAGAGGGCAACGAGGAACTCGCCGACTACTACACCCAGCTCGCATACCAGAGCTACTACCAGAGCATGTACGGCGGCACTTCCGGCTACAGCGACTATTACACCAATTACTACACCTATATGATGGCCGCGCAGTACGCGAGCGGTTCCACCGAGACTTCCACCACAGCTTCCCTCGACAAGGAGAACTTCTACTGCATGTACCTGCACGGTCCCAAGCACCCTTCAGGCAACGTGCCTATGATGAGCCTCACGTTCTCGGTGCCGAAGAAATAGCGGCGAGCGCGCTTTCATATGACGAATAAAGGCTGTCCTTGCGGGCAGCCTTTTTGTTGTTTCAGGGAACGTATCCGATTAAGCGTTGAGCTTTTCCTCCACTTTGTCGACAGCGTCCTTGACGGTGACGATGGAACTTGTCTCCTCATCGGGAATCTTTATGCCGAAAACTTTCTCGAATTCCATGAGAAGTTCTACTGTGTCAAGAGAGTCGGCGCCGAGGTCATTTGTGAAATTTGCGGACTCCGTAACTTCTGACGGCTCCACACCGAGTTTGTCGACTATTATACTCTGGACTTTCTTTACGATTTCATCGTGCTCCATAGCGATTTGATTTTAGTTTATTATTAATATTTGATCGTATCAGGTAAATCTATGCAAAGTAACAAAAAAAACTTGAAATCAACAAAGTTTAGGCCCTTTTACTGAGATGCAGCCAGATACGCAGTCCGTTGAAGGAATTTATCAGGTAGAAACTGTATTTTATGATGTAGATTACGGCGTATGAATTGTCCGTACCGCTGTGCAGGGAGAAGGTCCACATCAGAATCGAACTTATGTTGACTCCTATCCAGAATATCCACTGCTCCATATACGCGGTGGACATCAGCAGCTGGCCGACTATGTTGCAGGCGAGCGGGATGACGTCCAGCACCACGGCCACCTTGATGAACGAGTCCGCAGCGGACTTATCGAAGCGGGCGAGAGCCAGATAGGCGACGACGGAGCCGGCGAGCATCGCGGCGCTCAGCAGCGCCCAGTGCTTGCCGTCGAGCCTGCGAGCCCGCACTTTCTCCCCTCCCGATGCGCCTCGTTTCCTCCACTGGAAAAATCCCACGAACTGCATCGGGACGAAATAGATGAAATGCAGCAGGGCGTTGCCGAGTCCCGAGCCGCCCCTCTGCCAGTTCACGAGACACACAGCCCCGTATAGAGCCACGTCAATCAGGCCGAAGAGGAACGTGATTATCTTTCCGTTGGCTGAGCACACCGTGGCCAGCACGCCCATCAGGGATCCGAATGCAGAAATCAGAAGCAGTGCCCTGCCCCCTTCGGAAGCCCCCAGTTTGACTGCAGTAGTCAGCAGCAGAGCGACGGTCATCCCCGCAAGGATGAACACGTTGAACCATTTGTTGAATCTTTCTTCCCTATCCATTGAGATGTTCCTTTATCTTCTTTGCCAGCGCGGGCCCGACCAGATCCGCAATCTGCGACTCCGTGGCGGCCTTGATTCTCGCGACGCTGCCGAAATGCAGCAGAAGCCGCCGCTCGGTCTGCTCCCCCACCCCCTTGATTTCCCTCAGCACCGAGGATATCTGCGCCTTGCTGCGCAGGTCGCGTTGGAAGGTGATGCCGAAGCGGTGCGCCTCGTCGCGGATGTGCTGCAGCAGCCTCAGCGCGCGCGAATTGCGGTCTATGAACAGCGGGTAAGGGTCTCCTACCCGTATCACTTCCTCCATCCGCTCCGCAAGGCCCACGACCGTCAGTTTGTCGATGATGCCCAGTTCGCACAGAGCCTCCCAGGCGTATGAC
>R18__coassemble_2074_pt1 | contig 14896 bp, 11 predicted proteins | sample R18__metabat2_low_PE_003 | metagenome-assembled genome bin R18 | reverse complement strand
CCTCTTCCCCGGCAAGACACAGTACTCCGACGAACCGGCCCCCGACGGGCTGAAAATCACCCGCGTGCTCAATTCGGTCAATCCATTCAACTGGCTGAAAGTCGGCAGCAGCATCCGCAAGGACTCTCCCGACGTGCTGGTGATCAAGTTCTGGATGCCCTTCATGGCCCCTTGCCTCGGAACCGTCGCACGCATCGCGCGAAAGAACGGGAAGACCCGCGTGGTGACCATCCTCGACAATCTCATCCCCCACGAAAAGAGAATCGGAGACAATCTGTTCATCAGATATTTCTGCGGTTCCGTGGACAGATACGTCGCGATGTCAAAGTCAGTTCTCGCCGACATCGACAAATTCGACACGGTGAAGCCCCGCACCTTCAGCCCTCACCCGCTCTACGACAACTTCGGGGAGGCTGTGAGCCGTGAGGAGGCCTGCGCGCATCTGGGGCTGGATCCGCAGAAAAAAAATCTGCTGTTCTTCGGTCTCATCCGCGACTACAAGGGGCTGGACCTGCTGCTGAAGGCATACGCGCCGCTCAAGGACAGGGCGGAACTGGTCGTCGCCGGAGAATTCTACAGCGGCTCCGAGAAATATCACGAACTTGCGAAGGAACTCGGCATAGAGGAGAAAGTGACCTGGCGCACCGAATTCGTGCCGGACAGCGAGGTGAAATACTTTTTCTGCGCGGCAGACCTCATCGTGCAGCCTTACAAGACCGCAACCCAGAGCGGCGTGACGCAGATTGCATACCACTTCGAGAAGCCGATGCTGGTGACCCGCGTCGGCGGCCTCGCTGAAATCGTCCCCGACGGCCGCGTGGGCTACGTCGTGGAGCCTCAACCGGAAGCCATCACCGCCGCACTGATGCAGTTCCTCGACGACGCCCCTGATTTTTACGAAGGAATCAAAGCCGAAAAGGCGAAATACTCCTGGTCAAAGATGGCGGAGGCGGTGCTGGGGTAACCTCATTGGATTCCCATAAAAACATAAGAAAAGTTCTCATTTTGGGGAACTTTTTGATTATTCGTATATTTGCACACCTATGGGTTCGGAGCTTAAAGACAAGACCGCCAAAGGACTGTTCTGGGGCGGACTCAGCAACGGCGCGCAGCAGATTCTCAGCGCGCTGTTCGGCATCGTGCTCGCGCGCATCCTCAATCCGGGCGATTACGGCACGGTCGGGATGCTCGCCATCTTTTCAGCCCTTGCCTCGACCATTCAGGAAAGCGGATTCACCAACGCGCTGATCAACCGCAGGGAGATCCGCCGCGATGACTACAACGCAGTATTCTGGTTCAATGTCATCCTGAGCGTATGCCTTTACGCGATACTGTTCTTCTGCGCCCCGCTTATCGCGAAATTCTTCCACACTCCGGTGCTCGTGCCTCTGTCCAGGTACATTTTCCTGAGTTTCGTGGTCTCGAGTATGGGCATCAGCGCCAACGCGTATCTCACCAAGAAGATGATGATCAAGGAGAAAGGACTCAGCACCCTCTCCTCGATGATCGTCGCCAACATAGCCGGCATCATACTGGCCCTGAACGGCTACGGCTTCTGGGGAATGGCGACACAGACGCTGCTCTACTCGGTGCTCTCGACCGGATGCCTAATCTTCTTCGCACGCTTCAGGCCTTCATTCAAGGTTGATTTCACTCCTGTAAGGGAAATGTTCGGCTTCAGCGTCAAGCTGATGATAACCAACGCCTGCGAGGTGGTGACGAGCAACGTCTTCTCTCTCATTCTCGGCAGATTCTACACGGAAAAGGAGGTCGGATACTACTCACATGGCAACAAATGGGACACGATGGGCTATTCGATGATCACCGGAATGACCTCGACCATCGCGCAGCCGCTCTTTGTGGAGGCCTCCGACGACAAGGACAGAGAACTGAGAGTATTCCGCAAGATGGTGCGCTTCTGCTGCTTCACCGCCTTCCCCGCAATGTTCGGCCTGGCGCTGGTCGCGCCGGAGTTCATCACCGTCCTGCTCAAGGAGAAATGGGCTGACAGCGCCACGATTCTGCGCATCCTGTGCTTCCAGGGCGCATTTCAGCCGCTCATAAGCCAGTTTCTGTATCTGATAATAAGCCACGGAAAGTCGTCGCTGCGGCTATGGATCACGGTCAGCCTGTGCGCCGTGCAGATTGCAATCGCCCTTCTGCTGCATCCTTACGGCATCACCGCAATGATCACGGCCTATACCGCAGTGAACATCCTCTGGGTGTTCGTCTGGTACCGGTTCGCCCGCCGCATCACCGGCTACAGCCTCAGGCAGTTCGCCCTGGACGTGCTGCCGTTCCTCCTTATCGCCGGAGGCACGATGGTGCTGACCCATTTCATCACCCTCTCAATCACGAACAACCTCATCCTCCTGATTTCCAGAATAATTATTGCAGCTGCGATCTACATACTCGCCAACAAGCTGCTTAAAGTGTCCATCTACAACGAATGCGTCAATTATGTTAAAGAAAGATATCACATTCATACACTCTGATACTTCCGAGAAGGAAATATACACCCCCATTGCCCGCGAAGCGGAGCGACGGGGCTACACAACGCATTTCACCGAGGACAAGTTCGCCAAATGTGAAATCGGATTCTACTGCCAGCACGACAATTTCCCCTCGGGCAGCAAGCTTTCCGTGATAATGCTCCACGACATAATCCAAGGCTACAGCCTCTGGCCGGACCTGTGGATCAGCGAAGCGTGGAACAAATACGACATCGGCATACTTCCGAGCACGCAGTGGGTGGAGAACTGGAACCGGTGCTCTCATCGGTATTATGCCAACCCCAAGCGGGGGATGTTCCTTGCAGGATGGCCGAAAGCCGATGTGGTCGACTTCGGCAATCTGGAGCAGGATCGTATCGGATTGTACGAAAAATATGGTCTGGACCCTGCCAGAAAGACAATACTCTACGCCCCGTCCTGGGAGAATGACGGCAAGCAGGACGATTTCGTGCAGGCGATGCTCCCCCTGGGAGTCAACATACTCATCAAGCAATATGACGCCAAGCCGGAGGATTATCCGGATATGTACAGATGTATGCAGGAGATGTACAATCTCCACAAGGACATACCCGGCGTGACGATACTGCCTCCGTCAACCAACATATTCGAAGCCATCAAGGCTTGCGACGTGCTCGTCTCGGAAGAATCCTCCACGATGTGCGAGGCGGCGATGCTCGGCAAACCCGCTGTTTCAGTGTCCGACTGGCTGGTCCCCGACGTCACCCCGAGCCGCTTCCCCGAATGCAACTACAACTTCGTGACAATGACACTGAAAGCGGATCTGGGCACGTGCGTCAGGGATATCGTCGAAAATTACGGAAAATATGCCGGAGAGGTTGAAAAATTCCGCGAAAAGAATTTCGAGAACATCGGGAAGAGTTCGCAGATCATAATGGACATCATTGACGACGTCGTGGAAGGGAAGGTCACAAGGCACGGAGCTCTGAAACCCGCAGCAAGGCGTCCTGTGCCTCTGAAAGACCTGTACAGGCACCTGAAGACAGATTTCTATCGTCAGTACCTGCACAACTGGAGCATCAACAAGCCTCTGCTGTACAAGACAATAAAGGCGGTCAAGACAGCCAAACGCAAGATCGTGAAATGAAAGACGTCTCGGTCATACTGGTGAATTACAACACTGCGCAGATGACTGCGGAGTGCATAGACAGCATCTTCGCGCAGACTTCAGGCGTGGACTTCGAGGTCATCGTCTCCGACAACGCCTCAAAGGACGGCAGCAGGGAGCGCCTCGGCGCCGACCCACGCATCCGGTACATCTACAACGACGGGAATCTGGGATTCGGCCGCGGCAACAACGAAGCGATAAAGATCGCCGAAGGCAGATATCTCTTCCTGCTCAACACTGACACCCTGCTCCTCAACAATGCGATAAAGACATTCTACGACTACGAGGAGGCCCACGGCGGCTCGCTGGTGCTGGGCTGTATGATGCAGGACCGGGAGGGACGTCCGACCTCGTCATTCGGCGACCTGCCCACCCCCTGCAACGCTTTGAAAGGAGTGCTTAAGGGCTTTATTTTCAATGAGTTCAAGTTCCCCGTCACCGATGCGGCGGAAAAAGATGTCGAGATGATCGTAGGCGCGGACATGTTCATCCCCCGCGCGGCATTCGACGCCGCGGGCGATTTCGACCCCGATTTCTTCATGTACTTCGAGGAGGCTGACCTGCAGAAGAGGATGGCTCAGGCAGGGTTCAGGGCCAGAATCATCGGCGGACCGCAGATAGTGCATTTCGGCGGGGCCTCCGACCCCTCCCCCGAAAAGGCCGCGAGAATGCGCTACAACTACTCCGAGAGCCTTTTCACCTATATGCGCAAGCACTGCAGCCGCATCGGCTACGCCGCATTCCGCGCAGCGTACGCCGCCATCCGGGTGCTCCCCGCCGCGATAAAGAGAGAAGACCGCGCCACCAAGCGCAAATTCATAAAACTGCTGTTTTCCTGAACACCGCCTGCACGATGAAGACTTTCCGCACCCTGACGCTGACATCCGACCCCGTGAACCTGATAAAGGACGTGGGGATGATACCATATGCCTTGCAGAAATGGTACGACACCGGCTTCGTCTCCTACATTCAGGGCGGGAACGGCAGGGACTTCAGGGACCAGGTGAAGAGCCTCAAGACAGAATGCATCGGAGACGACGGAGGAAAGAACCACACGCTCAATCTCCTGGACCGCAAGGCTCTGGGATACGTCTGGCGCAACGCGCGCGGCATCGATGTCCTCAACCTCTATTTCCTCAAGAATTCGATGGTCTACGGCATCCTCTACAAGCTCAGGAACCCTTCAGGCACGCTTTATCTCAAGATGGACGGCAACGCCCTCAAGATGGAGAAGGAGAACCGCGGCGTCCCCGGATTTCTGAGAAGGGCCGTGTTCGGATGGTATCTCAGACACGTCACCGACAAAGTCTCCATCGAATCGCTCAGAGGCTTCGAATTCATGAAGAAGACCTATCGCCTCACGGAAAAACGTCTGATATATCTTCCGAACGGAATGGACGATTCCAAGATCGGAGAGGTGCTCCCCTGGGAGAAGAAGGACAACGTGATACTCAACGTCGGACGCATCGGGTCCTGGGAAAAGCACACGGAGATGCTTCTTGAAGCGGCGGGAAAGGTCAACTGGCACGACGGCTGGAAGCTCAGGCTCGTGGGACCGGTCGCGGAAGGCTTCGAGGTGCCCCAGATGCCGGGCGTGGAATTGGCCGGGCCGATCTTCGACAGGGATGCCCTGTTCGGGGAATACAACCGCGCCAGGGCGTTCACCCTCACCTCACGTTTCGAGAGTTTCGGGCTCGTGTGCGTGGAGGCGCAGGCATTCGGCAATTACCTGCTGCTGACTCCCTTCTGCACCGCCCCCGACTTCACGGACAACGGCAAGGTGGGAACGATTGTGCAGACCGCGGACGAACTTGCCAGCGCGATGCAGGATATCATCGACAACCCCGAGAAATACTCAGGCAGGCAGTCGGAAATCCTCGCTCACTCCTCGCAATACTACTGGAGCGCCCTTTCAGGAAGGCTGCGCGATTTCCTGGAATCCTCCTAAAGTGGCTTGTACACCTTTGCAACGAGCCTCAGGACAGGATTTGATATGAATTTGGGGCACTTCTTCTTGAACGTGTACACGATGCGCTTGCGCCTCAGCTGGCTTCTGCTCTCCTTCTTCACGTCCACTCCCCTTCCCTCGAGAATCGCATACATCTCTCGCGCGGAAGCGTCATAATTTGAGACGGTCGTCCCTGACCGCATCTCCTCGGTGGCGATGGCCCTGTCGAAATGGACGAACGCCGCGCCGTCGTTCTTCAGGGAAGAAAGCTGCTCGAAATCAGCGGCATACCTGTAGCGGGTGTCGAATTTGTGTCCTCTCAGAAGCGAGGTCTTCGCGAAGACGGTCTGGTGGCTCAGGCCCATTCTCGTACCGAGAATCGTCGAAGGCTTCGACAGATAGGTGCCGTAGTCGTAGACCTTGTAACTGTTGCCGTAGACGACGTCGGAGCCGGGGTTCGCCGCGATGAACGCCGCTACGTCACCCACGACTTCATCGTCCGCGAAGCGGTCGCCGCAGTTCATAAAGATGACATAATCGCCCGTGGCGGCGTCTATACCCTTGTTCATCCCGTAATATATCCCCCCGTCGCGCTCGCTGACGAAGTGACTGACGCGGTCGGCGTATTTCTTCACGATTTCGACGGTGCCGTCCGTGCTTGCGCCGTCGATCACGACGTATTCCAGGGCGGGATAAGTCTGCCTGACGACTGATTCCATCGTGGCGGCAATGCAGTCCGCTGCGTTGAAGGAGACGGTGACGACCGTTATTTTCGGAAGTTGTTCCATATGATCAGAGGAATGGTAGAAATTCTCCGTTGAATTCGTATTTGAGATCGCGGCTGCGCTCGGAAATCTTGCGGGCGGGAATGCCGGCAACTATGGCGAAAGGCTCGACGTCCCGGGTCACGACCGCGCCGGCGGCCACCACCGCGCCTTCGCCGACGGTGACGTTGGGCAGTATGACGGTGTTGGGCCCTATCCAGGCCCTGTCCCCCACGGTGATGCCGGTGCGGACACGCGTATGGCATCTGAACAGCGGATCGTCGTGGTCGTGCTGCTCGGTCCAGAAGGAAGCGTTGCTGCTGACGTTGACGTTGCGTCCTATCCTCAGGCCGTTCCTGCCGTCCAGCACGGCGCGGTCGCCGATGACCGAGCCCTCACCCACACAAATATTGTACGGCGCCCTGACTTCCGCGCCGTAATAGATCACGGCGCCCTTGCCGAGCGACATCAGACACACTTTACCGTAAATGAAATCCCTCACCAGATGGGACGGGGTCTTCGACACCCGATAGAGATAGTAGCGCTCGAATCCTGCGGCCAGGGACATCGCGCGGGCCTTGAGGGAGCGGCCGGAGGGAGCGCCGCCCGCGGCGGCGTCCTCCGCGGCCGCGTCGGAAGGCCCCCTCTGCTTCTTGTGCCTCCTCATCACTCTCTCATAGACGGCGATGAAAGGGCATAAGAGCAGCACGAAAGTGAAACTGCACATCATCGCGACGAAGAAGGCGATGATGCATAGCAGAAGAATTGTCACAGAGCAAGGGTTCATAGTACAAAAGTAGATAATTTTTCGTACTTTTGGCAATCAAGCGGACAAAGCGATGCCGAAACTCTTATTCATCAGATACAAGAAATCCCGCAACATCCTCGAAGGCGGCGAGCAGGGTAGCCAGAAAAACCACGACGCCCTGTGCGCCCTTCTGGGTGAGGAGAACGTTGACACGATATACATCCACGACGAAACCAGGAAAAGAAGCGTCCCGGACTACGCGCGCGGCGCGTTCTGGTTCCCGTTCGGGTACTATTTCGGCCTGACCCCCAAGAGGGTGAAGGCCATCGTCGCGAAGGCGGCGGACTACGATTTCCTTTACATAGACCGCAGCGTGTTCGGCATCATCGCCCGCGAGGCCAGGAAGGCCGGCTACAAGGGCCGCATAGTGGCTTTCTTCCACAACGTGGAGAAGATCTATTTCGACGCGAAACTGTCAGGAAAGCCCTGGAGGGGCATAATTACCCGCTGCGCCGACCGCAACGACGCCTTCTGCTGCCGCTACGCCGACAGGATCATCGCCCTCAATGACAGGGATTCCTCCCTGATAGAGAAATTCTACGGCCGCAAGGCGGACGTGCTGCTGCCGGTGATGTTCCGTGACCGCTGCGAGCGCGAAACCTACCCTTCGGAAATGACCTCGCCGAAGCCCGCCTGCCTCTTTCTCGGGGCGTATTTCGCGGCCAACAACGAAGGCATCGAATGGTTCGTGCGCAACGTCTATCCCTATGTGAACGTCTCCCTGAGGATAGTCGGCAAGGGTATGGAGCGTCTGCGCGGCAGCGACTGGCTCACTCCCGACATCGAACTGATCTCCGACGCGCCGTCGCTGGAGCCATATTTCGAAGAGGCGGACATTATGATCCTGCCCATCTTCAAGGGCAGCGGGATGAAGGTCAAGACCTGCGAATCCCTGATGCACGGCAAGAACATAATCGCAAGCGACGAAGCCTGGGAGGGCTACGAACTCGATTACGCCAAGGCCGGCGGCCGCTGCAACAGCGCTCAGGAGTTCATCGACTGCATAAAAGAATTCGAGGCCTCACCGAGGCCCCGATTCAATCAGTATTCGCGCAGCGTATTCCTTGAAAAATATTGCGAGACTCTCGCCCCGGAGAAATTCAGGACCGCGCTTTTCGGTTAGGATTCCTTTTTCACGAGTTTCCTGACACCGAACGCGATTCCCGCGGCGGTCAGCAGATACATAAGGACGATGAAAGCCATCGACAGGGCGTCGCCTTTCCTGACGCTGTCGGGGTCGAACTCGAAATGTATCTGATGCAGTCCGGCGGGCACGTTGAGCGCGCGGAGCATATAGTTGACGCGGAAAATGTCAGCCGCCTGCCCGTCTATCGTCGCCTTCCAGCCGTACGGATAATAAATCTCTGAAAACACGACCGTGCCGTCCTGCGACGATGACGCGATGTAGTCGAGCGTCTTGGGGGTGTACTTCGTAAGCCGCACCTCTGCGTCGGGAGCGACCCCGGGCTGCGGGTTGCCGGCAAATTCGGCGAACTTCCTGTCCAGCACGGCCGTCGTGCGCAGGTCTACCTCCATCAGAGCGTCGCTCTCCTGCGTGGCATTATCCACTATTTTCAGATTCTCCACCCACCAGGCGTTGCCCATTGCGTCAGGATTGCGCTGCACCTGCGGCTGGCCGTCCTCGCCCGGCACGATGAAATATTTCGCATTGAGCATATGGATCACCGGCATATGGAACTTGGACAGATGCTCGTCGATGAGGTCCTGGTAACGGCGGAGCTTAGCGGCGTTGTAACCGCCCAGAGACTTGAAATAATATGACGTGCGTGCGTCGCTGAAAGTGCTTGTTGTAAGGTTCAGCACCCTGAAATCGGGGTCTTCGTCCTGCAGCAGGATCCTCTCGTATGGATAGGTCTGGAAAGTCTCCGCGCCGCGCTTGGGCGACACGAAGAAACTGTCGTTGAAATATCTCTTGTCCACCGGCCACATATCCAGCACCACCAGGACGCCGAGCGCCGCGGCGAGGATGCCGGTCTTCAGTTTCCCCTTCTCATATAGCCACAGCGTGAACGCGGCGGCGAGGATGAACAGCGCGGAGCGCAGGCTGTCCGAGGCCATCAGCGCGGCCCTCTGGTCGATGATGGAGCTGTAGATCTGCTCCGGGAGGTTGCCCGACCAAGCAGCATCGTAGGATGAAGTAAAGGTCATCAGACCGCGTCCGAAAAGCGCGAAGAACAGGCAGATTCCGGCGGTGATGCCGCCGGCGATGTATATGCCCTTCACTGCCTTGCGCTTCTCCACGGTGCCGTCCATCATCTGCTTGACCGCGATGAATCCCAGCAGCGGCATCGCCACTTCGGCGACTATCAATATCGACGACACAGCCCTGAACTTGCTGTACATCGGGAAATACTTGAAGAAGAACTCCGTCAGCCCCATCCAGTTGTGTCCCCACGACAGAGCCACGGAGAACAGCGTGGAGGCCAGCAGAGCCCATTTGTAGGGGCCTTTCACCACTATGAGGCCCAGCACGAAGAGGAAGCAGATTATCGCACCGATATAGACGTTGCCCGCGGTGAAGGGCTGTTCACCCCAATAGAGCGGAGCCGCAGAGCAGAAGTCCGCCGCGCTGCGGGCGGGAACTCCCATCGCGGTGAGATCCTTGTAGAGGCGGGAGTCCTTTCCGAGAGGATAACCGTTGCAGCCGCCCTTGAACCCGGGGATAAGGAATGACATCGTCTCGTCGATGCCGTAGCTCCACTGGGTGGCGTATTCGATGTCAAGGCCGCTGGATTTTTCCTCTGATGCCGCCGTCTCGTCGCGCACTATCTCCGACGAGCCTCCGCGCATCGTCTCGGCGACGAACTCCGAGTTGGCGAACACGTTGGAGGCGCTTGTGCCGATGCCGACGAGCATCGCGAGCGCGAACACGCCGGTGGCGATGCCGAGGTCCTTGAAACGCTTCTCCTTTATGTGCAGGTACACTTCGGCGACCCACAGCAGACCGATCATCAGGCAGTAGTAATAGAACATCTGCGGATGCAGGCTGAATCCTCCAGCGACGAAGAGCATCGTGAGGATGCCGCCGAGTATGTATTTCTTCCGGAAAATCAGGTAAAAACCTGCCACTACCACAGCCGTGAGGGCGATTGTGACGCACTTGGTGTTGTGCCCGGCGCCGATGATGATAATGAAATACGAGGAGAGTCCCATCGCGAGCGCACCGGCGATGCTGACCCAGCCGTTGACGCCGAAGGCGCGCAGCAGGATGAAGAAGCACAGGAAATAGAAGATGAATTTCCACACCGTGCGGTCAGCGCCGGCCCTGAGCACCTTGTAGAGCGGCGAAAGGGCGGTGTCGGACTTGTAGTGCCCGCCGCCGACCTGATAGTTCGGCATTCCGCAGAACATCGAGCCGGTCCACCAGGAGTAGTCGCCCGTCTCGTCGTGGTACTGCACGCACTCCTGTGCGGCGGAAATGGCGTTGTTGGTATCGCCGGCATTGATCACCTTGCCCTGAAGGACCGGAAAACAGTAGATGCAGGCGGCGACCACGAAGACGGCCGCGGCCACGATGTCAGCGCAGTGAGAGCGAAGTATCTCCTTGAATTTCATAAATTATTCTATCTCTTTCATATAAGGGAGCATGAACTCCGCCATTCTCCAGAATACCAGATCGGTGAGGTGGGTTCAGTCCACGGCGGATACGTTGTCTGGACCGGATGCCGAGCCTTCCATCGTGTCCTCGGGGTTGTGGGTGCCCGCTATCTCGATGAACTGCACGTTGTCGTATCCCCAGTCCTTGAACTTCTGATACCATCCGTTCCAGGGCTCGTACTGCGCAGGCTCCGCCTCGGGGTTGTAGTACACCCAGTCGTACATATATGGATAGTTGCTCAACAGTATCACCGGCACGTCCGGGTGGGCTTCCGCTATGGTCTTGATGAAGTATTCGGTGTTGTCCTGCACGGCCTGCACGCTGCAGTTGCCCAGGCAGTCGAGGATGTATGCGCCTGCGTCGATGCGGGCGATCTCGTCAGCAAGTTCCGGGTCCATCCTGCCGTTGCCGCTGAATCCGAGGTTGATGCATTCGCGGCCGAGCCAGCGCGAGAGGATGCTGGTATAGACCATTCCGGGACGGCTGGCGCATCCGCCCTGGGTGACAGAGGTGCCGTAGAACACCAGAGGCTTGGTGTCCTTCTGCCCGCCGAGGAGGTTGGCGCCCAGCTTGCAGGGCTGCTCGAGCACTGCCGTCGAGTCCACTCCGATCTCCACCTTGCAGACTCCGTCATATAGCGGGAAATACATCATATACTCCCTCATCGTGCCGTACATTCCCTTGCGCATTATGGTAGCGGAATTCTTGCCGCTCGGCTGGGCGAGGCCCACGAAGCGCCACTTCTGCCCGTCCCAACCGTAGAGGTCGAAGCCACAGATGCCCGCGGCGGTCATATGGTTCATCCTGAAATTGCTGATCAGCGTCCACTTGAGTCCGATGGTCTTGGAGTCCGTGCGGAAGCGCACGGCGATGCCGGTGCTGTTCTGCGCGAGGTTCCAGACCGGCTTGCGGACCTTGCTCTCCGCACTGGCGGCCAGACGCGTGTAGTAGCCGTCGTTGACAGGTTCCTGCGCGACTTGCGCGGTGTCGGGGCGGACGCAGTCCTTGAAACCCTGGTTGAGGAGAGGGAGTCCGAGTTCGCGTACGTCGTAGAATTTGAGTTCGTCAAGCTTCTGAGCGGAAGCGTTTGTCGCGGCGGCTGTCAGGACGACTGCCAGCGAAAGGATGGAGATTATCTTTTTCATAAATGCAAAGTTAATTTTTTAGCGGATACTTTTCCCCATTATCCGAAATTTTCTTAATTTTGCATCCGCACTGCGGGATTAGCACATCGGTAGTGCATCGGCTTCCCAAGCCGAGGAGGGGGGTTCGACTCCCCTATCCCGCTCAGAAAAGACGGAGACCGGATTTTCCCGGCCTCCGTCTTTTTTTTTATGGGACACCGGAATCCAATGCAAGGAAAGTCGCGTATAGGGGTCCCTCCAGAGGGGGTCCATAGGCGACTTTCGTGTGCGAGGAGGGCATGGGAAGGTGATGTGCGGAAGGTGGGGGCGGAATTCCGGAAATTATTCCTAAATTGCGGAGGTAATTGCTATCTTGACACAAAAACGATGAAACATCCATTTATCATTCTGGCATCCGTGATGATATTTGCCTCTTGCGGCAGAGAAGAAGTTCAGCCGGAAGCGTCCTGCGGGCATCTGGACAACATCAAGGACTTTCAGTCGGCATACGTCCCGGCACGGACAGTCCGCGTCTGGACTCCTTCGTGCTACAATCCGGACGGACTATACGACGTGCTCTATATGCACGACGGCCAGATGCTCTTTGACGCCACGACATCCTGGAACCATCAGGAGTGGCGCATTGACGAGACGGTCGATTCCCTGATAGAAGCAGGAGCGATACGGCCCTGCATCGTCGTCGGCATCGACAACGGCAAGAAGCGGATAGGTGAATACTGTCCGGACGACGTCGCGGAATTCCTGCCGGAGGGAGAGCCCGTCTACGAGAAGGCCGAGCCGTTGGGAAACAATTACCTGAAGTTCCTCGTCGAGGAAGTCAAACCTTATATTGACAGCACTTATTCCGTCTACACAGACCCCGCGCACACCTTTGTGATGGGCAGCAGCTGCGGAGGCCTGATTTCGTCTTATGCTCTCTGCAAGTATCCCGAAGTGTTCGGCGGCGCCGCCTGCCTTTCCACGCACTGCACTTTCATGAGCAATCCGCTGACGCAGGAAGGCAAGGATGATTCCGCCGAAGCTTACATAGAGTATCTGAAAGCACATCTACCCGCCGCCAATTCCGGACTTTTATACTTCGACAGAGGAGGCCGGACAATAGACGCCGGTTATCAGGAGCAGCAGGACAAGATCAACGCCGCAATCATTTCCCTCGGATGGGACGGTGATTACTTCCTGTACCGTTTCTATCCAGGTCACGCCCATTGCGAGGACGACTGGGCAGCGCGCCTGCATATCCCGCTGGAGTTCCTTTTGGGAAACTAAACGGCTTTATAAAAATTATTATGAAACATTTTCAATTTATCTTCACGGCGACGGCCCTGGCGCTTGTCGTTTCCTGCCAATCAACAAGAGAGGTTGACATTGATTCCCTTTGCCCGCCGAGGCCTGAAACGGCGGCGGTCTTCACCCCCGGGACCTATCCCGACAAGGTGAAGGGCTACCGCGAGGCAGCGCTCGATGCGTGCAATTATATGATGTCGATACCCGACATGACCTGGCTTGCGGATCACGGGGAGCCATACAATCTGTACCAGCACAACGCATATGTCTCGAAAACTCACGCCGCACACATCGAAACGATGATTGCGCTTGCTCAGAAGGAGCCTGCCCTCAGGGAGGAGGCGATGAGGCTTGCGCGGGCGTCCGCCGAATATCTTCTCAGTGAACTTGAGCCGGAAGATGCGCCGCTCGCCTTCTGGCCGCCGACATACATCCGCGAACCCCTTCCCTACAATCCGGACACTGACGGCCCGTACATCAAGTTCGCGATGATCGGCAACGAGCCCGAATCGGCGGTCAAATGCCGCGGCGAGGTGATGCTCCTCTATCCGGCCGATGTCGGAATCTCGTTCGTCGAATATTATCTTGCCACCGGCGACAGACGCTTTCTTGACGCCGCCTCGGGGATAGCCGGCACTTATCTCAAAATCCGCGGCGAAGACAACAGTTGGCCGCTCAAGCTGACGCTCGCGACAGGCGAAACAGTCGAGGGCAACACCCTCATCCCCACCCGTATCCTTCTGCTTTTCAGCAGACTGGCATCCGCGACGGGAGAAAGAGTCTGGCGCAAGGCTGAAAAGGAAACTTTCCGCTGGATTGCACGCAACACCCTTCGCGACTGGAACTGGGACGGCCAGTTCGAGGACATGTCCTCCGAGGAAGCATATAAGAATCCCACGAAGCACAACGCGGTGGACGTGATGCTCTACCTTATGGAGAAATATCCCCGCAACCCGAAATGGATGGCAACCTGCCGCGACATAATGGATTTCTGCGAAAAGCGTTTCGTCGTATGGGAGACGCCTGAGAACCATCACGAATGGCCGGCCCCTTCCGTCCTCGAACAATATTCCTGCTTCACGCCGATAGACGCCTCCGCGGCAAAGATGATCAACGCATACCTTGCAATGTACAAGCGCTTCGGGTCCGGAACGGACCTTGAGAAGGCGGAGGCTCTAGCCGCGACAATCACGCGCGTACAGAAGCCTTCCGGCCGCATCCCCACTTTCTGGGCAGGTTCCGCAAAGGATCTGGGGACATCTGTCCGGAAATACGACTGGCTCAACTGCATGGAGGCCGCGGTCCTCGCGCTCTTTGCCGTCAGCGAAGAGTCGGAGCAGTGACCGCGCGGGATACGCGGCTTTCATTTTCCGGGCGGAATCCGGACGGCCCGGAGGGGTCAGAAGTCCAGGTCGAGCGAGGTACCGCTGCCGGTCCAGTCCGCATAGGTCAGCCCTGAAACGGAGGGTATGTTGGAACGGGCGGAGTTCATCACCGCGGATGAAGGCGAATCGCTGCGCTTCTTGCAATAATTGAATGTGCCATAGCCGTTTGCGCAATAATCCGATGCCGCGCCGCCGCTGATGCCCAGGGCTGCGTTGCCGTCGACGGTCTCGCCTGTGTTGGCGCAGCAAATCACTTTGGTCGTGTTGTTGTAGCACCAGCCCATAATGCCGCCGGAGTAAGAGG
>R18__coassemble_2069_pt1 | contig 14925 bp, 12 predicted proteins | sample R18__metabat2_low_PE_003 | metagenome-assembled genome bin R18 | reverse complement strand
TCTGAAAGTCCTGCCCCTGGGTGACAACCGCTATGACATTTACGCCGACACGGACGACATCCCCGCCTCGCTCGCCCAATCCTTCATCGATGGCGACGACATCACTTTGGGTGGTTATGTACGTGCGTCGCTCAACGCCAGAGGCCCTCTGGACAGCCTGAGGATCAGCGGCAGCGTGACCCCTCAGCAGCTCGCGATAAATTATCTGCCGTACGACGTGGCCCTGCGGCTGTCGGACGTGCCGATAACCCTGGACGACATGGACGTCACCGTGAGTGACCTGAAAGTATACGCCTGCGACAGCACTTTCGCCGTCATCGACGGTGTCTGCGACCTCGACAGCATGAAGTTGGACTTCGGCATCAAGAGCAGCCGGTTCATACCCTCGCCTCTCGAAAAGAAGGACAGCATACCCTTCTACGGCAACCTCGCGGCGGCGCTTGACGCAAAGGTGTACGGCACTTTGCAGAATCTGAAGGCAAGCGGCCGCGTGGACATCCTGCCTGAGACGGACGTAACCTATATGATTGACAAGAAGAACTATGTCAAGGCGAATGCCGACGGTTCGATGAAATTCGATTACGCCCTCGGCTCCGACGTCCTCCTGTGGGGAAAGGTCAACGTGAACGAAGGGCGCGTCGTATATTCGCCTCCGGTCTATCCCCTACAGCCGTTTGACATAAAGAAAGGCAGTTGCGTGACGCTGGACGGTCCCTTGAGCAGCCTGAACCTCGACATCACCGCGACCCAGCCGGCCAAGGCGATAGTGAGGACAGGCGGGGAAAGGACGCGCGAAGTCGACTTCATCGTGGGACTCAAGGTCAAGAACGGTCTGGAAGACCTGGGTCTGGACTTCACGCTCGAAGCCCCTTCGGACAGGAAAATCCAGAAGGAGATATCTCATTTCACGCAGGAGGAATGCAGCCGCATCGCAGCCGCACTGCTCACCACAGGAATGTATATCTCAGACGACAACGTCGCCATGTCCGAGTCCGGCTATGCCCTCACCAGCCTGCTGCAGCGAAGCGTCAACACGCTTGCCAAGAATAAACTGGGGAATTTCGTCGACATAGACCTTGGCGTCGGAAAGACCGAAGGCACCACACAGTACACCACCAATTACACGATGGCCGTGTCGAAAAAATTCTTCGATGACAGGCTCAAAGTCACGGTGGGAGGACGCTACTCCGACAACAGCAAGAGCGGCAGCGATACGAAATCGACCGCAGGACTTGACAACGTCTCGGCCGAATTCCTGCTCAGGAAAGGCGGGAAAACCAGCCTGGAACTGTTCCACAAGCACGACTTCGAGAGCATCATGGACGGCGAACTCACCAAGGACGGCCTCGGAGTGAACTCCAGCTTCGAATGGTACGGAAAGGATTCCGACCTCGACCCTTTCAGAGTTGACCTGCAGGGAAATGTCTCATATCGCAGCAACAGTCAGATCGGGCCGCAGCTCTCGGCCACGTTCAGCAAGGACAACATCTTCCACCGTGGCGAAACCTTCACGACAAAGCTCCAGGGAGCTTATTACTGGAAGGTCGGCCCCGAGCGGGAAAGCCTGCTCTCGAGCGGCGACACGCATCAGATAGGCGCGGATTTCACTTTGTCCTTCCCCGAATTCCTGCGTCTCGGAAAATCGCGCGGCAAGGGCGAAACATCCGTCAGCACCGACTTCAGCCTCGGGCTCATGCACGAGAAGATTCCGGGGTCAATGACCAGGAAGAAGCTTTCAGCGGACATCAGCTACCGTTTCCAGACAGGCCGGAAAGTCACTCACCTGTTCACCCCGTTCTCCCTGTCGCTCATAGACACGGAAGCCACCGACGAATACATTCTCAAGATATATGAACAGAACGGCTCTTCGATGATAACTCATCTTGCAGAGGACGAGTACATACCGTCCATCCGCTACAAGTTCATCTACAGCGACCTGTTCGACAAGGACAGAACGGTAGGCACGCAGCTGGAACTGACGCTCAAGGAAGCAGGCAATGTCATCAGCGCCGTCCAGGGGCTGTTCGGCAAGGATATGAACGAGGTGGGAAAGAACTTCATTTTCGGCAAATACTCCCAGTTCCTCAAATACAACCTGGAACTCCGCAATCATTTCCGCCTCTCGGACAATGTCACCCTCGCAACAAGGCTCCTTTCAGGAATGAATTACTATTACGGCAATTCGGATTCATCCCCCTTGTCGGAATACTTCTACACGGGAGGCCCCAACAGCATCCGCGCATTTGCGGCACGCTCGATAGGTCCGGGTGAATACTACGACGACGAATACAACGTGCCGATGGTACACGGAGGCGACATCAGGGGAGAAGCCAACCTGGAACTGCGCTTCCCCCTGTTCTGGATGCTTGAAGGCGCCGTCTTCGTGGATGCCGGCAACGTGTGGATGCTGAAAAACTACAAAGACTACTTCACCGAAGAGACGCTGAAACTCGCGTGGGAATATTTCGGAATAAAAATCGACTACGACGACGGCTTGATATGGAACAAACTGTGGCAGCAGACTGCGCTCGGTACAGGATTCGGTCTGAGACTGGTGTTCCAGAACATCGTTGTGCGCCTTGACACGGGTATCGCAATCCACGCCCCTTACAACACGGGCGTGGACGGATACTACAATATTCCGAACTTCTTCAAGGACGGAATCCGGCTGAATTTCGGTGTCGGTTACCCCTTCTAGCGGAAAAAGCTATTTCTTCCCGCACTTGTACAGGGCCAAGCAGTAGATCAGGAAGTTGCGGTCTGATTTCCAGGCCTCCTGATAGTGGTGTGCCACCACGTCGAGCCATTTGAGGTCACGGTGCTCGTCGTCGCCGACGTTCTCCTGTCCTCCGGCGGCATAATACATCTGCCTGTTGGTGCTGGCAATTCGCGCGTAGCGGCCGGTATAGTCCTTCAGATCGTCGTTCGACATCTCGTTCACGTAGAACTGGAGCAGTTCCTCGCCCGGATGGGCGTCCGCGGACTTGTGATGCTCCTCATCCTTCATATAGACAGTGACGCCGTCCTTGAAGATGTAAGGATAATATCCGTCGCCGTACATATCCTCATACACGACGCCCTTCACGGGGAACTGGGCGCCTGACTGCCACATTATATGCTTGCGCACCGCCTCCAGGTCGTCCGTCTTCACGTCGCCGGTAGCGTCCCACACCGCGTTGATTATCCACCTTGCGAGTTTGTCGGCATCAGGATTGAGCATATACACGAGACCCTTCTTCGGCTGCCCGGTCACCTTGTCGGGGCCGGTGTAATATTCGTAAAGGCTCACAGGATAACCTTCCCAGCCGGGGATCGAGTCATTCGTGCCGAGGAACTTGTCAGCCATATACGCTGCGTCCAGGGTCTTCTGGCAGCGCTCCTTGAACACGTCCAGCGAGTCGCGATAATAATCTCCGAGAATGTCCTGCTTCGTGATCTTTTCCTCCTTGGCGGGGATGACGGCGGTGTCAAGGACGTTGCCGCTGCGGTCGAGCAGGGCGATCGTGATGCACTGCGGGTTGACCTTCATGCTCACCGCGCTGACGGTGTGACGGCCCTCAGTCCAGCGGTATTCTATCAGGTCGGCGTTGCCCATAGGGGTGTTCACGTTGATGAGCTCCCCGCGCTCGTCGTCGCAGGAAGAGGTCTGGAGGTACACCGTGCCGCTGCCGCCGTCGGTCTTCACTCCGTCGAATATGGCTCCGGTGCGCACGTAGATGTGGTTGTTGCCAGCAATCGCGAGGTCGACTCCCAACTCGTCGAAGAAGTCGTGCCAGCGCCTGTACTGTGAGATGGCGCCGTTGCCGCCGTAGAACCACTGGTAGTGCTCGCAGACAATTATGTACTTGGGGGCGTCGGCCGACTGCCTTGCCTTGGTGACGACGTCCTTCACCCAGCGCTGAGCCTTGAGAAGCAAGTCGTTGCTGCGCATGTTCTCATTGTTGAGCATTATGAAGAGGGCCTCGCCGTAGCGGAAATGATAGCAGACTCCCTCCTCGCCTTCGTAGCCATTGCGCGGGTAGTAGTCGGTGTAGCGGAAGAAATCATTGGTCAGACGGTACTGACGGGTCATATTGTCGTGGTTGCCGTTGACGCCTGCCCAGAAATAATCCTCGAAGGGCTTCTCCTCGTACATTCTCTTCCAGAACGAATAACTGCCTCCCCAGGCGCACACGTCACCCACGTGCAGCACCCAGTCGATGGAAGGGTCGTACGCCTTCACCGTGTCGAACATATCCATCGCGACGGAGAGGCGGTGACCAATCGGAGGATAGCTGTGGAAGTCGGAAATCACGCAGCAGGACCACTCCGACGCGCCCGCCGTCTTGAAGCGGCGCACCTTGGAGAGTATTCCCTTGCGGTTCATCCTCTTTCCGGAGCAGATTGCATATTTGTATTCCGTGTCGGGAGCAAGGCCGGAGATGGAAGCGCCGCACTTGAGGAAACGTGCATTCTCGTAGAAATTTTCGTTTTCGGCCGTTTTGGAATACACCCCGTCGAATACCGTGCAGAACTCCTGCTGTTCGGGACGTATGAATTTCGCCCTGCGCCATTTCGTATCAGCGATTTCGGAGTACATCACATAGGTGTCGGTGAGCGTGCTGTCCGCAGCCCAGCTGACGTTGATGCATTCGGAGGCATCCTCACCAGGGCAGGAAGTCACTGAATAAATGTTTTCGGCAGTCTGAGCCGCCGCGCTGATGCCGGCCAGCAAGACGGCAAGGGTCAGAAATTTCTTCATATTACTTCTTGAGATAATAATCGACATATGTCACCACCCTGACCTTCTTTATATAAGGGGTGTTGGAATCGCGGTCCTCGATGGAGAAGGTGCCCTGATTGGCGGACTTGATCTTGCCCAGTCGGCTGTCGGAGTCCTGCGCGAACTTCTGCGCGACCTCGCGGGCGTTCTGCGTAGCCTCCTGTATCATTTCGGGCTTGACAGCGTTGAGTCCCTCGAAATAGAATTTCGGACCGCCGTCCCACTCGTTCTCGGGCGCGATGCCGCTGTGGATGAGCTCTGACTGACGGCTGAGAAGCTTGAGCGCAGCGTTCACGTTCGCAGTGCACACCGACACGGTACTCGTGGCGACATATCTGTATCTGCGGTCATTGGAGCCGTATTCCTGAGTGTATTTGTCGGAGACTGTCGGCACCGACACGGAAATCTCCGAAGCATCGAAACCGCCGGAGGAAAGAAACTCGGTGACTGCGGCATTCTTCTGTTCGATCTCGGCATACACCTTCGCGAGGTCGTCCCCCACCACCTTGTACTTGATGGGCCAGATGACCTTGTCTGCGGGCAACTCCCTCTCGCAGAGGCCCTTGACAGACACAGTCCTGTCGAAAGAGCGGTATTCGCTGACCGCACGGGGGAGCATGAGCCCCATCACGACGAGTCCCGCCATCACGGCAAGACCGGCAAAAAAGTTGGATTTATTTTCCATATCGATCCTCATTTGAAATTTTCGTTCATACAAAAATACAAAAAAGGATGATAGAATGGCATTTTTTCGTAAATTCGCAACTCGTGAAAAAAGGAAAGCCATACATCATCGCCGGACCCTGCAGCGCTGAATCGCGGGAGCAGGTGCTGTCCGTGGCCGGGAGCCTGAGCGACTGGGGTGTTGACGCGCTGCGCGCCGGTGCCTGGAAGCCACGCACGCACCCGGGCTGTTTCGAAGGCGTGGGAGAGAAGGCGCTTGCGTGGCTGGTCGAGGCAAGAGAGAGATTCGGGCTGAAAGTCTGCACCGAAGTCGCAAGTTCGCATCACGTGGAATGCTGCCTGAAGGCAGGCATAGACATCCTCTGGATAGGCGCCCGCACCACGGTCAACCCTTTTCTGGTGCAGGAGATTTCCGACGCACTGCGCGGCACTGACGCGCACGTGCTGGTCAAGAATCCCGTGAGCCCCGACATCGAATTATGGTCCGGCGCAGTGGAGAGGCTCTCCGCCGCAGGACTCAAGCGTATCGGATTGATTCACAGAGGATTCACCTCATCGTCGCAGAAACGCTACCGCAACGATCCGCAGTGGCACCTGGCCATCGAGATGCGCAGCCGCTTCCCCGGTCTGCCGATAATCTGCGACTCTTCCCACATCGCCGGCAAAAGCTGCTATGTGGGAGAGTTGTCCCAGAGGGCGATGGACCTGGGCTTCGACGGCCTGATGGTCGAATGTCACGACAACCCCTCCTGCGCCCTGAGCGACGCCGCGCAGCAGCTCACCCCGGAGAGTCTCAAGGAGATGCTCTCGTCGCTGACACTGCGCAGCGAAGTCTCCGACAACGCCCTTTTCAACGAAAAGGTGCGCTCGCTTCGCTCTCAGATCGACTCGCTTGACGACGAACTGGTCTCGACCCTTGCAAGGAGGATGGAGATCAGCCGCGAGATCGGACGCTGCAAGAAGGAAAACAACGTCTCAATAGTCCAGCTGGGCCGCTGGCAGGATCTGCTTGCCGACGTCCTCAGGGAGGGTGAGAGCTACGGCCTTGACCGCAAGTTCCTCTCGGACCTTTTCAGCCTCATCCACGAGGCCTCGATATCACAACAGGATTCTAATTCATAAACATATGATCAGCAACACCAGGGCAGAACTCATGAAGTACTGCATCGACAACAATGTCGAAGTCATCAATTTCCATTACTGCGGCTGGGACGGACGTCTCAAGACCCTCAATTTCGTGGTCCGCGACCAGGAGCATCTGGAAAACATTCTCGAAGCCGGAGAGCGCGTGGACGGATCAAGCCTCTTCCCGTTCATCGAAGCCGGCAAAAGTGACCTATACGTGATACCGAAGTACAGAACGGCATTCCGCAATCCATTCGAAGAAGTCCCCACCGTAGACGTGCTCTGCCGCTTCTGCAACCGCGACGGCGAGCCCTACGAGAGTGCTCCGGAATTCATCCTCCACAAGGCCCACGAGGCCTTCAAGGCAGCCACAGGCCTCAAGATGGAGGCTATGGGCGAACTCGAATACTATGTCATCGCCGACGAGGAGGAACTCTACAAGGTCGCCGACCAGAGGGGCTACCACGAGAGCGCCCCGTTCAACAAGTTCACCGACTTCAGAGTCGAGTGCATGCGCCTCATCACCGCCGCAGGCGGAATGATCAAGTACGGCCATTCCGAGGTCGGAAACTTCACCCAGGACGGCAAGATCTACGAGCAGAACGAAATCGAATTCACTCCCGTGGACATCGAGGAGGCCGCCGACCAGCTGGTCATCGCCAAATGGATAATGCGCCAGCTCGCCTACAACTACGGCGTCACCCTCACTTTCGCTCCGAAGATCACCGCCGGAAAGGCCGGCTCCGGAATGCACGTGCACTGCCGTTTCAGCAAGGACGGCAAGTACGTGATGACCGAAAACGGCGAGCTCACCGACATCTGCCGCAAGGCTATCGCAGGCTATATGGACGCAGGAACATCACTCCCCGCCTTCGGCAACCCGCATCCCCTCTCATTCATGAGGCTCGTCCCCAACCAGGAGGCCCCGACATCCCTGTGCTGGTCGTTCTCCAACCGCAGCGCCCTCGTGCGCGTGCCTCTCGGATGGACAAGCAAGACCGACATGGCCGCGAAGTGCAACCCTCAGGAAGAATCCTGCTACAAGGATTTCTCCGCAAAGCAGACCTTCGAATGGCGCGCCTCCGACGGATTCGCCGACATGTATATGCTGATGGCCGCACTCTGCTGCGCCGCACGTCACGGTTTCGAGATGCCTGACGCCCTCGAGGTCGCCGAGAAGACATTCGTCGGACTGGGAGTCAACATCCACGCCGCCGCCAACAAGGAGATCAAGGACCGTCTCGAGCAGCTTCCCGCAGGATGCTTCGAAGCGGCCGGCGAACTCGACAAGGACAGGAAGATCTACACCTCGCAGAACGTGTTCCCCGAGGACATCGTGGACTACCTCATCGCCTATTTGAAGGGATTCAAGGACGTCGTGGTGGACGCAGATTACGTCGCCGCCAACATCAACAACGGCTAGGCCGCCGCTGTAGCATACAATAAAAGGAAGACCGGTCATATTCAGTGGCCGGCCTTCTTTTTTATTCGGTATAGAAACGGATGATGCGCTCGATGGCGCGGCGGCAGACAGCGCAGAAACCGTCGGCTCCGTTGGTCTTCATACGGCAGTTTTCCGCACCTCTCCAGACCCCCTTCGACTGATAGCCGCCGCCTTCGAAGACGCCGGCCGTGCCTTCCTCCACCATATCCTGCCACTTGGAGGCGAAATCCTTCATCGTGGTGATGTTGGGCTCCCAGGGCTCGGTGTCGGGATAATAGTACTCCGTGTACTGGTCATCATAGTAATATTCGTCTCCGAGTCCCGCGAAGCTGTGGCCGAACTCGTGCACCACCACCGGCTTGAAGGCGGAATGGTGCGCCGTGGTGAGGGTGTAGGAGTTGAATATTCCCCCGCCGCCGTAATTGTCAGTGTTGGCGAGGATTATGATGTGCTCGTACGGGATGCCGCAGAGTGCGTCGTGAAGGTCCTTCACGTGCAGCGTGGTGAGATATCTGTCGGAGTAGAACGTGTTGAAATGCGAGGACAGCGGGGTCTTTTTCCACACTCCCTTGCCGGGAATGCTGACGCCGCTCTCCTGAGACGGGAGCGCCACCGCGACGAAGTTGAAGCGGTCGGCGAATTTCCCGAACGGCTCGTGCGAAAGTATCGCGTCGACCGCATCCTTGGCATCGCGGTAGAAGCGCCCGGACTCCGAAGCCTTGTATCCTTCCGCCACTATGGCCACGTCGATGCAGGTGGCGGGGTCTCCCCCGCGGCGGATGTATTTGTACGGTGCCTTGGAAGCGGGAATCTTGCGGATCAGTATGTCCTGAGGGTCCACCATATGCACCAGCGAGGCTGCCGTGGCTCCGTGGAAATCATACAGTTCGACCTTTATGTCGGCCTTGCCTTCAGGCATAGGAAAGAGGAAGACGGCCTCGAAACTCTTGCACGTCCTCGTGGCCTCCTCCGTGGCCTGCCACTCCTGGAAAAGGGTGCTGAAAGCCTGCCTGTACAGGGTGTCGCCCGTCTCGTGCGAAGTCATCAGCACCTGTCCGTTGCCCTGCAGCGGCACATCGGCGAGGTTCACCCTTCTGCCGGCCCAGCCATCAAAGCACTTGAGTTCATCCACCGCGATGGATGCGCTGCGGTCGGTGCCGGTGAAAGTGTAGTCCACTCTGAGAGTGCGCTCCTGCGCAAAAAGATTCTGGCCGCACAGGAAGGCGGCCAGGATCAGAATTGTCATCTTTCTATTTCCCATACCTGAAAATTTCACCTAAATCCTTGAACAGAGGATGATTGCTGTCCTTGGCCGACAAGATCACCTTGTCCGCGGGGACTCGCCAGTCGATCGCGAGCTGCGGGTCGTTCCACGCGAGGGCACCCTCCGACTGAGGGGCATAGAATTCGTCGCACTTGTACTGGAATACGGCGGTCTCGCTGAGCACCGCGAATCCGTGGGCCATTCCCTTCGGGAGAAAGAACTGCCGGTGATTCTCGCCGCTGAGTTCCACGCCCACGACCTTGCCGTAGGACGGGCTGCCGACCCTGATGTCCACCGCGACGTCCAGCACGCTGCCCTGCACCACCCTCACGAGCTTGCTCTGCGCATAGGGAGGCTTCTGGAAATGCAGTCCCCTCACCACCCCGTACACAGACTTGCTCTCATTGTCCTGCACAAAGTGCACGGGCCCCACGGCCGCCTCGAAGTCCCTCTGCGAGAAGGACTCGAAAAAATAACCGCGCGCATCCGCGAACACCCTGGGCTCGATGACCACGCAGCCTTCTATCTCTGTCTTTATTACTTTCATTTCAATCTCTTTATGCAATCCTCGAGCGACGTGCGCCAGTACGGGATCTCTATGCCGAAAGTGTTCTTGAACAGCGACTTGTCCAGCACAGAGTAATGCGGACGGTCCACCTTTGAGGGGAATTCTGCGCTGAGGCAGGGCCTTATGTCGCAGACGTTGCCCCCGAGGGAGCAGATGGCCTGCGCGAAGTCGTACCAGGAGACGGCGCCTTCGTCGGTGAAATGGTAGACGCCCTTCTTGTGCAGCTGCCCCTCGTCGATGATACGCACTATCGCTGCCGCAAGATCGGCGGCGTAAGTGGGGCTGCCGACCTGGTCATAGACCACCTTTATGGTAGAATTGACCTCAGTGAGGTGAAGCATCGTCTTCACGAAGTTCTTGCCGAACGGAGAGTACAGCCACGCCGTGCGCAGGATGATGTAGTTGCAACCGGAATTGAAGATTTCCTTCTCGCCGGCGAGCTTCGTGCTGCCGTAGGCGCTCCCGGGATCGGGAGTTTCGTCCTCGCGGATCGGAGTGCAGCCGTTTCCGGGGAAGACGTAGTCGGTGGAGATGTGGATGAGACCGGCCTTGCGCGCGCTCGCCACGTCGGCAAGATTGCGCACTGCCTTGCGGTTAAGCAGGTCGGCCATGGACAGATTGCTCTCGGCGGCGTCGACGTTCGTGAACGCGGCGCAGTTGACGATCAGGTCCACGTTTTCCGATTCGGCGACCAGCGCCACGGCGGCCTGGTTGGTGATATCAAGGTAAACCGTCTCGACGTCAGGCACTTCCGACACGTCCGTAAAGATGAAATGATGCGGGCTCCCGACACTTTTCAGCCTCAGTTCGCACCCCAGCTGACCGTTCGCTCCTGTGACCAGAATATTCATCGCTTGAATTCAAAAGTTCTATATTATCGCAAATTTAACTATTTTTGTGAAATGGAACAAAGGGAGAAGATATATCTTTACACCGACGGCGCCGCAAGCGGCAATCCGGGACCCGGAGGATACGGGGCGGTGCTGGTATGCGGACCCCTTCGCAAGGAAATGTCCGGAGGCTTCCGCCTCACGACCAACAACAGGATGGAATTGCTGGCGGTGATAAAGGGCCTGGAAGCCATACGCTGGGAGCACGCCGTGGTGGAAGTGTACAGCGACTCCACCTATGTGGTCAAGGCGGTCAACGAGGGATGGCTGCGCAAATGGGTGGCGGCCGGATGGAAAAAAAAGAAGAATCCGGACCTGTGGCAGCGCTTCCTGCCCCTCTACGAGCGGCATCAGGTCAGCTTCCACTGGCTGAAAGGCCACGCCGGACACCCGGAAAACGAGCGCTGCGACGCACTGGCGGTGGCGGCATACGGACAGGAGGCCCTGCCGGAAGACGAGGGCTACGAAGCGGAAATGAGAAATACAACAGAATAGATATGCAAGACAAGAAACTCATAGTAGGCATCACTCAGGGTGATTCCAACGGAATCGGATACGAGGTCATAATCAAGGCCCTCTCGGACCCCAGGATCCTTGACTTCTTCACTCCGGTGATATACGGCTCGTCCAAGCTTTTCGGCTTCTACAAGAAGACCATACCCGAAATAGACCAGCTGGACACCAACATAGTGGCAAGCGCAAAGGACGCCCACGCAAAGCGCATAAACATAGTCAACTGCCTTCCTGACAACGTGTTCGCGGAGCCCGGCGCGCCGAGCCCGGAAGCTGCCAAGGCGGCGATCACGGCTCTGGGCCGCGCCGTGGAGGACATCAAGAAGGGCGAACTCGACGTGCTGGTGACCGGTCCAATCAACAAGAAGGCGATGTCCGGCGAAGGATTCGGATACCCCGGACACACCGAGTACCTGCAGAACGCCTTCGGCACGAAGGACGTGACCATGTTCATGATAAGCGACAGGCTCAAGCTCGGAGTCGTCACAGGCCACATCCCCCTCAAGGACGTGCCGGGATCGCTGTCCGTGGACAAGATCCTCAGCAAGCTCAGACTTATGAGCACCTCGCTCACCGAGGACTTCGGCATCGACCATCCGCGCATCGCGGTCCTGAGCCTCAACCCCCACAGCGGAGACGGCGGTCTGCTCGGCGACGAGGAGCAGTCTGTAATCATTCCCGCAATCAAGGCGGCGCAGGAGGAAGGTCTCCTGGCGTTCGGTCCCTACTCCCCCGACGGATATTTCGGCCTCAGCCACTTCGAGAAGTTCGACGCCACGCTGGCGATGTACCACGACCAGGGCCTGGCTCCCTTCAAGGCGATTGCATTCGAGGACGGAGTCAACTACACCGCCGGTCTGCCGATCGTGAGGACATCCCCCGACCACGGCACGGCCTATGACATGGCCGGACGCGACGAGGCGGATCCCCGCTCGATGAGGGCGGCAATCTTCACTGCCATAGACATCTTCAAGCGCCGCCATGCTTGGAAGACGCTGCAGGAAAACAAGATGCCCGAGCGCCGCATAAGCGAAGACGAAAAACCGTCAAGACCGGGAAGACCGCAGATAGCATGACGCCACCGGGAGCTCCCACCGCGTTGAGAGTGTTCTCCCGCAACTGTACGGTCCGCCGCATCGACAAGGATACGGCGGATTGTTTTCTGAGCGCCTGCCACGACCTCGGCACCGCCTCCTGCCGTTACCGCTACGGCCTCTTCGTGTCCAGGACCACCGGAGCCGCGGAGTCAAGGCTCGAAGCGGGGACGCTTGTCGCCGTGGCGACCTTCTCCGCCGCGCGAAGGATGCGCGACGGTTCCCGCTCGTTCGAATGGATCAGATACGCATCCCTCCCTGACGTGCGCGCCGTGGGCGGAATGGGAAAGTTGCTGCAGACATTCGTGGACGAGGTACATCCCGACGACGTGATGACATACGCCCAGGCCGGCACGAGGGCAGGCGCGGGTGAAGTCTATGTCACGCTTGGTTTTGAAAAGGAATCAGAGGTCAGGCTCCCCGGAGGCATCGTCAATCTCAAGTTCCGCAAGAAGTTCTGACACCTTGTCATATTCGTATCCCCTTGAAAGGGCGAATTTTATGAGTTTGAGCCGCCACTGGGGGTCACCGGCGAGCGACTTTTTCTTCGACTGCATCAGCCTGAGCAGCTTCGACCGGGCATTTCCCCCGTCGATTTCCTGCAGCGCCTCGTCCACGACATTCCTGTCTATCCCCTTCCCGACAAGGGCGAAGCGGATCTTGACCGGACCCCAGCCGGTGAGCGTCGCCTTGTCGCGGGCGAAAGCGCAGGCATAGCGCAGGTCATCCACGAAGCCGTCGGCCTTGAGGGACTCGAGCACCTCGGCGGCCTGTTCCGCATCAAGTCCCGCCTTCAGGGCCTTGTCAATAATGTCCCTGCAGCAGTATTCCCTGCGGGAACAGAGCGACTGCAGGCGCAGAAGTATCTTTTTTGCCTCAGAATCCATTGTGCTTGCCTGCGAGAAGGCCGCAGGCGGCCAGAATATCCTCCCCGCGGGACGCGCGTATAGTGCACGTCACACCGTTGTGGCTCAGACGGTCGCGGAACGCTTCCATCACGGCCTGGCTTGAGGATTCGTACGGGAAATCGGGAATTTTGTGGAAACGGATAAGATTGACCCTGCATTCCAGCCCCTTGAGCAGGCGGATCAGGGCGTCGGCGTGACGCTTGTCATCGTTGAAGCCTGCGAACATCGTGTACTCGAAACTTACGCGCCTCTGTCCGGTGAAGTCATACCTGCGTATCAGCGACAGCACGTCCTGCAGCGGCCAGGCCTTCTGCACCGGCATCATCTGAAGCCTCTCTTCGGGGAAAGGGTTGTGCAGGCTTATCGCCAGATGGCAGGCGCAACCGTCGAGATAGCGCTTCAACTGCGGGATGACGCCTATCGAAGAAAGGGTTATGCGCTTGGGGCTCCAGGCGAACCCCCAGTCGGCGGTGAGCACTTCGATGGCGCGGGATACCGCGTCATAGTTGTCGAGAGGCTCGCCCATTCCCATAAACACGGTATTTGTGAGTTGCTGCGAACCTTCGATGCTTATGAACTGATTCAGAATGTCGGCGACGTCGAGGTTGCCGTGGAATCCCTGCCTGCCGGTCATACAGAAGCGGCAGCCCATCTTGCACCCGGCCTGGGAGGAGACGCAGAGCGTGCGTCTGTCGTCATCCGGGATCACCACCGCCTCTACGGCATTGTCTCCCACCGGGAAAAGATATTTGCGCGTGCCGTCCGTGGATTCAGCAAAGCCGACCGGGGCGGCGCATCCGAGGTCATACGCTTCGGCCAGTTTCTCGCGCCCGGCCTTGGAGATGTCGGTCATCTCGTCGATGCCGCGCACCCTTCTCACGTACATCCAGCGGGCCATCTGCTTGCCGGTGAAGGCGGGCAGGCCGAGAGATTTCGCGATTTCGGTCAGTTCCGCGGGGGTCTTGCCGAGAAGTTTCTCCTTCATCGCTGGCCGTAAATGGGAGTGACAGAATCGTAGGAGATGCGTACGAGCGTCTTGCCGTTCTTGTCGATCACGCCGTATTTGCCTCTCGTCTCCACTATGGCCTTGCCGTCACGGAAGATGTCCGCGCCGTCATAGCGGCACTGGATGACGAACTTGCCGGCGGGGTTCATGAAGCCCCACTTGAGACGCACTTCAACCGCACCGAGACCTTCGGAGAAAGCCTCCACGGCATCGTAGCGGCAAGGAATCATAGGTTTGCCGTCCTTGGTGGCGTAGCCCCATTTGCCGTTTATCCTCACACGCGGGTAATCGGTGTTCTGATAGTCCATCATATCGAACTTGCCCGTGGCCTTGAACTCGCCGCCCTTGCCCATCACGGCATAGATTTCATTGAGCTTGGCGACAGTCTGGCCGTTCTTGAACGGGCTCACGAAGGAGTAGATGCAGGGGATGACCTGCTCGCCGGCAGTGTTGACGAATCCCCATTTGTACCCGGTCTCCACCGCCGCGAGGCCTTCGGAGAACTCCTTGACCCTCACGTACTTGCAGTCGAGCTGGATTTCGCCGCTCTTCTCCACGAGACCGTATGCGCCGTATTTGATGACCGCCACGCAGCTGTCGTCGCCGAGAGTCTCCACCTTGTCGTATTCGCAAGGGGCGAGCAGTTCTCCCTGAGGGCTCACGAGGC
>R18__coassemble_2052_pt1 | contig 15080 bp, 9 predicted proteins | sample R18__metabat2_low_PE_003 | metagenome-assembled genome bin R18 | reverse complement strand
ATTCTTCTTCCGTCCTGCAGATCTCCCGGCCTTGTCGAGGCCGGCTGCGATGAGGCCGGGCGCGGTCCCCTTGCCGGCCCCGTCTTCGCCGCAGCCGTGATCCTGCCCGAGGACTTCCATCATCCGCTTCTCGACGACTCGAAGCGGATGAGCGAAAAGTCCCGCGACATCCTCCGCCCCGTCATCGAGAAAGAAGCGGTCTCGTGGGCGGTCGAGGCTGTCAGCGCCGAAGAAATCGACACTCTGAACATTCTCTGGGCATCCGTCACTGGGATGCAGCGCGCGGTGCGGCGCCTCTCGGTCCGCCCCGATTTTCTGCTGATTGACGGCAACCGCTTCCGCCCCTTCGACGGCTACAGATACGAGACCATAGTGCACGGCGACGCCACTTACGCCTCCATCGCCGCAGCCTCGGTGCTTGCGAAAACTCACCGCGACGAGCATATGCGCCGCCTTGCCCTCGAATACCCGCAGTACGGCTGGGACCGCAATATGGGCTATCCCACGCCGGAGCACATCGCCGCGATAAGGGAATACGGCTTCACGCCCCATCACCGCAAAAGCTTTCACCCGAAGGAACTTGAACCGACATTGTTTTGAATATGACAGAAGAAAAGATACTTGAAGCGCTGCAGGAAGTGAAACATCCTGCCAGGCAGGAGCAGTCGCTCGTGGAACTCGGAATGGTCCACGATCTGGAAATCACGGACGGAAAGGTCATAATCACCCTGGCTTTTCCGAAGAGAAGGGATCCGCTCGCGGAATACCTCATCGGAGCGGCACGCGCCGCGGTGATACGCAATTCTCCGGCGGGCATCGAAGTCGAGGTGAAGACGGTCGTCGTCGATGAACCGGAGCACAAGAAAAAGACCCTCGACCTCGACAATTCCCAGCTGGAAGGCATCAGCCACATCATCGGCATCGCCTCCGGCAAGGGAGGAGTGGGCAAGTCCACCGTGGCCGTCAACCTTGCCTGCGCCCTCGCGCGCCTGGGCTACAAGGTCGGTCTCGCCGACGCCGACGTCTACGGCCCTTCCGTGCCGGTGATGACAGGCACCGAAGGCGAACAGCCCTCGGCGGTCGAAATCGACGGAAAGGAATTCATCCTCCCGATAGAGAAGTACGGCGTCAAGTGGATGTCGATCGGCTATTTCGCCGCCGCAGACCAGGCCCTCATCTGGCGCGGCCCGATGGCCTGCAACGCTCTCAAGCAGATGATCCTGCAGGTGAAGTGGGAGGAACTTGACTTCCTTCTCATCGATATGCCCCCCGGCACCGGCGACATCCACATCAGCCTCGTGCAGGAGATACCGATGGAAGGCGCCGTGATAGTCACCACTCCGCAGATTGTCGCGCTCGCCGACGTGGCCAAGGGAGTGAATATGTTCCGCAACAAGAGCATCGACCGCCCCATCTACGGTCTGGTGGAAAATATGGCCTGGTTCACCCCCGAGGAACTGCCTGACAACAAGTACTACATATTCGGCCGCGACGGCGGCGTGAACATGGCGGGCCAGCTCGGGATAAACCTGCTGGGCCAGATTCCTCTCGTGCAGAGCATCCGCGAAGGCGGCGACGACGGAGTCCCGGCTGCCCTCAAGGACGGTCCCGACGGCAAGGCCTTCGTCCAATTGGCCGAAAGGCTCGCAAAAATCGTCAGCGAGTGATACCGAATCACTATTTTTTCTACTTTTGCAGTTCGGAAATATAAATCACATCAGATATGTACAGAACTCATACTTGCGGACAGCTCCGCATTGGCGACGCAGGGAAGAAGGTGACCCTTGCAGGCTGGGTACAGAAGGTGCGCAGCCTCGGCAGCATGACCTTCGTGGACCTCAGGGACCGTTACGGCATCACTCAGCTGGTGTTTGACGGCGACGCGGACCTCGGCCGCGAATACGTGATCCAGGTAAGCGGCGAGGTGCTCGAGCGCCAGAGCAAGAACCCCAGAATTCCCACCGGCGACATTGAAATAAAGGTCGAGAGCGTCAATATCCTCAACAAGGCGCAGACCCCTCCCTTCACTATCGAGGAAAACAGCGACGGCGGCGAGGATATCCGCGCCAAATATCGCTATCTGGACCTCCGCAGGGGACCTCTCCAGAGGGCTCTCGCGCTGAGGCACCGTCTCGCCCAGGAAGTACGCAACTATCTGGACGCCAACAACTTCATGGAGATAGAGACCCCGTACCTGATCAAGTCCACCCCCGAGGGAGCGCGCGACTTCGTGGTCCCTTCAAGGATGAACCCCGGCCAGTTCTACGCCCTTCCGCAGTCTCCCCAGACCTTCAAGCAGCTGCTGATGGTGGCGGGCTATGACCGCTACTTCCAGATCGTGCGCTGCTTCCGCGACGAGGACCTGCGCGCCGACCGCCAGCCCGAATTCACGCAGATCGACTGCGAAATGTCCTTCGTGGAGCAGGAGGACGTGCTCAATATGTTCGAGGGAATGATGCGCACGATGTTTAAGAACGCCCTCGGCGTGGACATCCCCAACCCTATGCCGCGCATGACCTGGTACGACGCGATGGACAATTACGGCTCCGACAAGCCCGACGTGCGTTTCGGGATGAAAATCCACGAGATCACGGACAAGGTGAAGGGCTTCGGCTTCTCCGTATTCGACAATTCCGAATACGTGGGCGCCATCTGCGCCGAAGGCTGCGGCGAATACACCCGCAAGCAGATAGACGAACTCACCGAGTGGGTGAAGCGCCCCCAGGTTGGAGCGAAGGGCCTTATATATATTAAGGTATCTGCAGACGGGGTCAAATCCTCCGTCGACAAGTTCTACACTCCGGAGCAGCTGAAGGCAGTTGCAGAGCAGATGGGCGCAAAGGCCGGAGACCTCATCCTCATCCTCTGCGGCGCGAAGCGCAAGACCCAGACCCAACTCGGCGTGCTCCGCATAGAGATGGGCAACCGTCTGGGATATCGCGATCCCAAGGTGTTCGCTCCGCTGTGGATCGTGGACTTCCCTCTCCTCGAGTGGGATGACGAGACTCAGAGGTTCTACGCTATGCACCACCCGTTCACCGCTCCCAAGCCCGAGCACGAGAAGTGGTTCTACTCCGACAAGAAGGAAGACCTTGAGAGAGTCTGCGCCAACGCCTATGACTTCGTGCTCAACGGCACCGAGCTCGGCGGCGGCTCCATCCGTATCCACAACGCCGATATGCAGAGCCGTATGTTCGAGGTTCTCGGCATCGGCAAGGAGGAGGCCGAGTACAAGTTCGGCTTCATCATCAACGCGTTCAAGTTCGGCGCCCCGCCTCACGGCGGCCTCGCGTTCGGCTTCGACCGCCTCTGCGCCCTGTTCGGCGGTCAGGAGACCATCCGCGACTTCATCGCCTTCCCCAAGAACAACCAGGGACGCGACGTGATGATCGACTCTCCTTCCGAAATAGACCAGGTCCAGCTGGACGAACTCCAGATAGATATCCGCAAAAAGGTGTAGTTTTTAAAATAATTTAATAAATTAAAAGGGTTTTTCGATGTTTTTTTAGAAAAACTCTTTTTTTATTTGGAAAATACTATTACTTTTGTGGGTATCCCTTAAAATCCCATTTTAGGGGGACAAAAAGAAAAGAGAAAATTAACTCATTATTAATTTATCTATGATGTCAATTCTATTAACCAAAAAAGCTTGCACAAGCAAGTTGCTCGCGGCTTTAGCAGTCATCTGCCTCTGTGGCAGCTATTCTGCTTACGCTGCTCAGTCTTCCAGACCCATGGAAGCTAGTGTACAGGCTCCGGTAGCAGTCTCTGGTGTCGTTGTTGACGCTCAGGGACAGCCTGTTGTCGGTGCCAGTGTTGTTGAGAAGGGCACAATGAACGGTGTCATCACCGATTTCAACGGCAAATTCTCAATCTCTGTCAAGGAAGGAGCATCTCTCGAGATCTCCTGCATCGGTTACAAGACAGTTACCGTAGCTGCAGCTTCCAAGCTCAACGTCGTCCTCGAGGAGGATTCCGAGATGCTTTCTGAGGCAGTGGTCGTCGGTTTCGGCAGCCAGAAGAAGGAAAACCTCACCGGCGCCGTGGGTTCAGTGAACGTAGCCAAGGCTCTAGAAGCACGTCCTATCGCAGACGTGGGCCAGGGTCTTCAGGGTTCAGTACCTGGACTTAACGTCCGTCTCGGATCTACCGAAGTCGGTTCCGACGCTATCATCCGTATCCGCGGTCAGGTCGGTTCTTACCAGGGTTCCGCTTCTCCTCTCATCCTTTTGGACAACGTCGAGATCCCTTCACTCACCCTCCTCAACCCCGAGGACATCGAGTCGATCTCAGTGTTGAAGGATGCTGCTTCCGCATCTATCTACGGTGCAAAGGCTGCATTCGGTGTGATCCTCATCACCTCCAAGAAGAGCGCAGAGAAGGACAACGTGCACGTGTCTTACTCAGGCAGCGTTTCATTCCAGAACAACGTGTTCGGTGCTGAGGCAGTCGCAGGTGTCGACGCTCTCCACTATCAGGTTGAGGCTATGGAGCGTCTCGGTACCTACACTCCGACCGGCGCATTCTGGTATGTTGACCGTGCTTCCTGGCAGGCAGCTATCGCCTGGAAGGAGAAATACGGTGACCTCGATCCTTCAGATCCTATGACCTACGGTCGTGACTGGTATGCACAGGGCAACTACAAGATGGGTGTCCGTACATACAACCCTTACGACTACATGGTCCGCAAGAACGCCCCCACCACCTCACACAACGTCAGCGTTGCAGGAAACAAGGGCCGCACCAACTACAACATCTCCGCAAGCTATCTGCACCAGACCGGTATGATGAAGGTTGCGAAGGACGACAGCTTCGTACGTTACAACGCAAGCGCACGCGTGAGCACCCAGATCACCGACTGGCTCAATGTCCACACCGGTTTGATGTTCACCCGCACGAAGAAGAGCTGGGCTTACGCCACCACATCCACCACAGCTGACCAGTGGTACTACCTCTATCGTTGGGGACCTACCTATCCTCTGGTACCTGTTGACGAGTACGGCAACAACGTCCGTACCCAGGCTTACGAAATCGCTACCGCCAACACCGCTACGATCACCACGACCTACACCAGCGTGAACGTCGGTACGACCATCACTCCTCTCAAGAACTGGAACATCAACTTCGACTACACCTACGCTGTCAACAACAGCCAGGAGTGGGATCCGGGTATCCGCTACTATGCAGGCAACACCTGGACAACTCCTAACACCGTCACCAACGACGACGGTTCAGTGAAGTGGGTTGCCAACGAATGGAACGCTTACAACAAACTCGGCGACCAGATCCAGGCAAAGGTTCTCAACCAGGAGAGCTACACCTCATCTTATGACCTCGTGTACCAGGATTCATACACCTCTACCCGCGGCACATACAACGCAACATCTACCTATGACCTGAACATCGCTGACAAGCATCAGTTCAAGTTCATGGTCGGTCTCAACGCAGTTGACTACAAGTACACGGGCGTTTGGGGACAGATCAAGGGCACAGGCTCAGGTATTCTCGACCTCAGCAACCCTCAGTTCGCCCTTACCACCGGTACCCAGACCTCAGGCGGTAGCAACTCTTGGAGCTCCACCCTCGGTTTCTTCGGCCGTATCAACTACAACTACAAGGAGAAGTATCTCCTCGAGGCCAACATCCGTTACGACGGTTCTTCAAAGTTCCCTACAGCCCTCAAGTGGAGATGGTTCCCTTCATTCTCCGCAGGTTGGCGTGTGACCGAGGAGCCTTGGATGGCAGGTGCTAAGGACGTTCTCTCTTCAATGAAGATTCGTGCATCCTGGGGTACCATCGGTGACCAGTCAGTGTCATCTTCACTCTATATCCCTACCATCAGCTCTTCTACTTCATACTGGATCCACAGCGGCGCCAAGGATCAGACCTTCGGTACCCCGGGCCTCGTCGACTCCAACATTACCTGGCAGGACATCGAGACCCTCGACTTCGGTATCGACTTCGCTCTGTTCAACCAGGTCAACGTGACGTTCGACTGGTATCGCAGAACCACCAAGAACATGCTCGTGGGTATGGCAGGTCTGTCATACAACATCGGTGCTTCCGCACCTAACGGCAACTACGGCCAGCTCCACACCGACGGTTGGGAACTCTCCATCAACTGGGGTCACGTGTTCGACAACGGCATCGGTCTCAACCTCACCGCAGGTCTCGCTGACGCAGTCTCCACCATCGACCAGTACGGTTCAGCCACCTCAATCAGCGGCTGGTACAACGGCAAGACATACGGCGAAATCTGGGGTTACCAGGTGGACCGCCTCTTCCAGAACGAAGACTTCGCTTGGGAGAACGGCAACCTCGTGAAGAGCTCAGACAAGTACGGTGTCGTCTACAAGTATGCTGACGGCAAGAACTACGCTACCCAGGGTAAGTTCACCTCTGGTTCAGCGATCTCAATGCCTGGTGATATCAAGTACGTCGACCAGAACGGTGACGGCGTCATCGATCCGGGTCTCTCACTCATCGACGATCACGGTGATATGGTTGTCATCGGCAACACCACTCCTCGCTACGAGTACTCATTCCGTATCGACGCAGACTGGAAGGGCATCGACCTGTCAGTGTTCATCCAGGGTATCGGCAAGCGTGACATGTGGGGTTCTTCACACCTCTCACTCCCCGGCTTCGACTGTACCGGTGGTTGTATGGCTGAATCATTCGCCGGCGACTTCTGGTATGAGACCAAGGACGACAACGGCAACGTGACCGATTCCAACTACGACGCTTACTATCCCAGGGCTTACAACCTCGGTACCTCATCATCAGGTGCAGTGTTCCAGGTCAACGACAGGTATCTGCTCAACATGGCATACCTCCGCATCAAGAACATCACCCTCGGATACACCATCCCCGCCAAGATCACGAAGAAGATCGGTATGAACAAGTGCCGCTTCTACGTCTCCCTTGAGAACTTCTTCACCTTCGATCACCTCAACGGTCTTCCTATCGACGTCGAGGAAGTTGCAGGTTACTCAGTTCTCAACTCGAGCAACTACAACTCAAGCCGCGCCGGTGTCGGTGCTCCTGGTTACAAGACAGCAGCTATCGGTGTTCAGGTTACATTCTAATTTAATTTGAGAATATGAAAAAGATATTATACGCTTTGATGTCGCTCGCAGCAGTGATGACCGTCACCAGCTGTGCAGATTTCCTTGAAAGAGGTTCTCTAACATCAATGGACGATGACAACTTCTGGGCTTCAGAGACCAACGTCCGTATGTATGTTAACGACTGCTACGGTTCATATTTCTGCGGTTACTCCGACTCTTGGGGTTCGGTATATGCACCGGGTGTCTATACTGGTGAGTACAGTGATGACAAGACTACCACAGGTACACAGTTCAACACCATCACATCTGTTCCTTCTGACAACTGGTATCGCGCAACTCTCGGATACCGTGGCTATTGGCTCCAGAGAAGGGCTTCAGGTCCCTGGAACTTCGCTTACATCCGCAAGTGGAACCACCTCATCGCGAAACTTGACGTGATGAAGGACGGTGGCAAGATTGAGACCGAGGCTTACAACCACTGGATGGGCGTCGCCCGTTTCCTCCGTGGCTGGGAGTACAGCCGCTTCGTCGAGTCTTTCGGTGACGTTCCTTGGTATGCCGAGGAAGTCAAGACCGGTGACCTCGATGCTCAGTACGCAGGTCGTGATCCTCGTACGACCGTCATGGACAATGTCCTTGCAGACTTCGAGTTCGCATACAACAACGTGCGCTCCAACGACGGCACCGACTACATCAACAAGGACGTGGTCGCCACCATCGCTTCCCGCTGCCTCCTTTTCGAAGGCTCCTGGTATATCTTCCACAAGAATGACAAGGCTCTCACCGCTACCTGCTCAGGTACCGATGCTTTCGCAAAGAAGTATCTCGAGGCTGCAGTGAAGCTTGCCGGCTATGTCATCGACAGCGGCAAGTACGGCTTCAACACCGATTTCCGTACCCTGTTCGGAACTTGCTACAACACTCTTACCGGCACCGCCAATGAGGTCATCCTCTACCGTGCTTACAACAAGAGCGTCATCTCAGGTGCACAGCACTGTATCGCTTCTTACTCAAACGGTGACGAGTCACAGTCAATTAACGGTAACCTCACCACTCTCGAGGCTTTCGTCTGCAACGACGGTAAGATCTACAACTGCACAGAAGTTGCAGGCGCTGAGAGCTGGAGACTTCAGGATATGGTCAAGACCCGTGACCCTCGTTTCGAGGCTACCTTCTGGGATGAGCCGAAGAACAGCTCTACCGGACTTTACATCGAGAAGTTCTGCAACCGTGAAGGTGTCACCTACGCTTACAACGGCCAGTCACGTCCGACTTGGTGCGGTTCCGATACCAATGAGAACGGCTTCCCTTGCGTCCGCTACGCTGAGACTGTCCTCAACTGGGTCGAGGCCAAGTGCCTCCTCGCCGACTACTTCGGCGGCTCAGCTGTCACTCAGGCTGATCTTGACAAGTCCATCAACGCAATCCGTACCCGTCCTCTTGATTCAGAGGCTACCGCAAAGGGTGTTCAGAAGACCGCTCCTCTTACCCTCGCAATGGCTGCTTCTATGAACGATCCCAAGAGAACCTCCGGTGCAATCACCATCTGCACAGGTTACAAGACCGCAGGTGCTGCTTCTCCTCTCCTTTGGGAGATCTGGAGAGAGCGTCGTATGGAGTTCGTGGCCGAGCAGGTACGTCCTCTTGACATCCGCCGCTGGGGTCAGCTCGAGCTTCTCGACTACGACACCAACGTGAACGGTCACATCGGTGGATACGTAGAGCTTGACCTCGCACGCACAACTGCTGACGGTCAGGTCACCAACCTCAAGAAGACGAAGAACAACGCCGGTTACGACGTGCTTACCGAGGCTCTCAAGGGTGTCACCTGTGTCTATCCTTTCGAAGGCTTCAACGCTGACGGTTCTCTCAAGCTCGGCAACCCGATCTACTGGGGCAAGGTTCCTTCAGCCAATGCAGTTCCCAATGCAACGGCTACCGACGATGTCACCAAGATGCGCGGCTTCCTCCTTCCTAAGAACTACGTCAACCGTAACGCAAAGACCTACGCTGTTGAGAACTATCTCGAGCCTATCTGTACTGACGTCATCGCTCAGTATCAGGACCACTACCAGAATGTAGTCGGTGACGAGAGCAAGAACCCTCTCAAGCAGACTCCGGGTTGGGAAGAGTAATAGATAAATTGATTCTCTCTATATTCGCAAGGAGACCCCTCGGGGTCTCCTTGTTTTTTAATTCAGACATTGTTATATTTGTCACAATGTTAAACAATTACATACTATGAAAAAGATTTTTTCCATTGCGGCTTCGATGCTGCTTCTTTCCTCCGTGTGTTTCGCTCAGACTGAAATCACTGCCAAGGTCATTACCGGAGACGAACTTCCTGACAGTCTGAAATATGCCGTTTCGGAATTCAAGCCCGGCAGGATAATATTCAAGAACGGAGCATATTCCAACGGCGTCTTCAATATCGCCACCCTCGACCAGGTCGTCCGCTATATTGATGAAAACGGTCAAGTGTTGGCGCTCAACAACAACGCTGACGTGGACAGAGTCACGATTGGAAGAAACATCTTCATTCACATCTCTTCTGGCTATATGGGTGTTTCCTCGGATTTCGATGACATCTATCTCGGAGCCGTCAAGAATGTCTCCCTCCTTTCCGGCGTAAAGACAGGCGCTTACGGTATGGAATCCCAGACCACAAACATCAAGCAGTTGTCCTCAATCTATTCCGACAGCTCAAACGGCGCTCCCCAGACCTATGACCTCACCCAGACGATAAAGACTCCTTTCAGATACACGGTGATTCCCTTTCTGTACAAGAAAGGCGCTGCCTATCCGGCGACAATCAACCGTTTCAAGAAGTTCTTCCCCGCCCAGAAAGCTTTCATAGAAGATTTCTGCTACGAGCACAAGACCGACTTCGAGAACTTCAATGACGTCTACGACCTCTTCGAAGCCCTGAAGCAGCAGAAGTAAAGAGAATTTATTACATAAAAGGTTATCTGAATTCCTCAAACTGGGGCATCACGAGCTCGGAGAGGAATTCTTTTATTTCTGATTCGTTGCGGGGGCAGATCATCAGGACGTCCTCGGAATCCACGACGACCATATTGTCGAGGCCCTTTATGGCCACGAGTTTGCCGTCCTTGTTGCTGAAGACGAGGTTGTTGGAGTCTTCCTTGAGCAGAATCTTTCCACGCACGCGGACTGCGTTGCCGCTGTCGTCGAGGTCGGAAACATTCTCGTACAGGGTGTCCCAGTTGCCGATGTCCGCCCATTTGAACTTGACGGGAAAGACCATTGCCCTGTCGGTCTTTTCCATCACGGCATAGTCGATTGAAGTGCGCGGGCAGTCGGTGTAGATCTGGAAGATGCTGGCGTTGCCGTCCCAGAGCTTGGCTATGAGAGGGGCGTGCTTGTGCATTTCTTCGAGGATGACGGACGCGCGGGTGATGAAAATGCCGGAGTTCCACAGGAACTCGCCGCTCTGCAGGAACACCGCCGCGGTCTCGGCGTCGGGTTTCTCTGTGAAGGTCTTGACTTTCACAGGTTTGTCGAAGCGGATATGGGCGCCGCCGCTGACCTGGATGTAACCGAAATTGGTGTCGGGGCGTGTGGGGACGACTCCCAGTGTGACCAGATTGTCGTGGGCGGTCGCATAGTCCAGAGCCTTCTGCACGGATTGTGCGAAGAGGGCGGTGTCGGGGATGAGGTGATCGGAAGGGGTCGCGATCATCACTGCACCGGAATCGCGCTCGAGCAGGTAGTGCGAGGCGTAGGCGAGGCAGGGCGCAGTGTCGCGGTTGTAGGGTTCGACCAGGATGTTCCTGTCGCTGATTTCCGGCAGGATATCCTTGACGGTTTCCACATATCTTTCGAGAGTGACGACGATGACATTGTCTTGAGGAATCACCGACAGCATCCTGTCGTAAGTCTGACGCAGGAAACTGCTTCCCTGATTCTTGAGGTCGAGAAATTGTTTGGGCCTTACCGCCCGGCTGATCGGCCAGAATCTCGTCCCGAGACCTCCGGCCATTATTATACAGTAACAGTGTTCGTTCATTATGTGTTCATCTCCCGTAGTACATCGGTATGAATGCCTTCGGGAAGTAGGTTATCTTTGTGTCACATTCATCAAAAAGCACCGATATGACGTCGAAGAAAACTTCTTCGGCGTCCGGCGCGTGGAGTTTCTTGTCCTCGCTGTGCAGGTAGCACAGGGCCGCCCTTACGACTTTCTCCCGCTTGCGCGAGGTTACGTTGTACTGCGGCTCGATGAGGGCCGGGGCCTTGCGGCTCTTGACCTCCACGATGTGGAGCCCTTCGGCATCCACGCTTATTATGTCAAGTTCGAGGTGGGAGTTACGCCAGTTGCGTTCCGCTATCCTGTGACCCAGTGATATCAGGTACGCGCAGGCGGCGTCCTCGCCTCTTTTTCCAAGTTCAGTCTTTTCGTTTTCCATAGTTGTTTGAATTTTTCGTCATTCAAATGTCACCACGGTCACTCCCGTCCCTCCGTGCCTGATGTCTTCGTCGACCGCGGAGGCCACGCCGGGCACCGTCTTCAGGTATTTCTGTATCTCGTCCCTGAGCACTCCCGTGCCTTTGCCGTGGATAATGCGCACGCTGTGCATATCGAGCATTATAGCGTCATCTATATAATGGGACACGATGCCCAGAGCGTCCGAAAGCCTCTGGCCCCTGATGTCGAGTTCGGGGGAGAAGTTCAATTTTCGTTCCCTTATCGATGAGTCCACCTTCTGATATACGGGTTTGAAAACGGTTTTGGACGCTTCCTTGAATTCGTTGGAGGAAATCCTTTCGGCCTTGTCGGGGGACATCGTGCTGGAAATGTTGCCGATGATCACCGTGATGGACTTGCTGGAGACTTTCGACACTTCGCCGACCATTCCGCTGTCCTTGATGCGCACCTTCTCGCCGACGTTGAGGGCGGCGCTGCGCTGCTGCTGCGGGGTGGAAGGCTTTTTCTTGGTGCGCTTCTGTATGAGTTCGATCTTGTGGTCTATGTATTCGTCGCGGACCTTCTGCTCCTTCTGCTTGCGCTCCTCGATGGCTTTGACGAAGCCCTGGAGTTCCTGGCGGGCCTGCTTGGTCTTCTCTTTCTCGGCCTGCGATTCCTTGATGTCGCGGATCGTCTTCTCCACCTGGCTTCCCGCGCCCTTGACGATATCCTCCGCCTGCTGCAGGGCCTCGTCGAGGATGGCTTTCTTCTTGCCCTTGATGTCCTCGAGTTCTTTCTGGTACTGCTCCGTCAGCGTTTCCAGCGCCTTGTCGGTGTGCTTTATCTTCTGGAGTTTCTCGTCCAGCGCGCGGCGGTTGCGGGCGATCTTGCGCAGATTGCGCTCGATGCCAACGTAACCCTCGCCCGCGCGCGCCTCCGCGTCCTTGACTATATGTTCGGGCAGACGCATCTTGCGCGCGAGTTCGAACGCGAATGAGTTGCCGGGCAGGCCTATCTCGAGTTTGAACAGCGGCTCTATGCGGGCGGCGTCGAAGAGCATCGCGCCGTTGGTGACACCGTTCTCGCCGGAGGCGGCGAACAGTTTCAGATTTGTGTAATGGGTGGTGATGACTCCGTAGGTGCCGCGCCCGTCGAGTTCGCTGAGAATTGCTTCGGCAATCGCGCCGCCGGCCGCAGGTTCAGTGCCGGAGCCGAATTCGTCTATGAGTATCAGCGAATCTCCCGACGCCATGTCCAGCATCTCCCTCATATCCGCGAGGAAGGAACTGTAGGTACTGAGGTCGTCCTCGAGCGACTGGTCGTCGCCTATGCTGACGAGAATGCGCTGGAACACAGGCAGTTCCGATGTTTCGGAGGTAGGGATAAGCATACCCCACTGGAACATATACTGCAGCAGGCCCACGGTCTTGAGGCAGACGGACTTGCCGCCGGCGTTGGGGCCTGATATGAGAAGGATGTGCTTTTCCGGTGTGAGAGTCACCGACAGGGGGACAATCTGCCGCCCCTCTTTGTGGAGCGCCTTTTCCAGCAGGGGATGGCGCGCCTTGCGCAGCGACAGAAGCCCGTCTTCGGAGATTACAGGCATTCCGGCGATGAAGTCCAGCGCCGTCTGCGCCTTGGCCATCAGGAAATCCATCTCTCCGACGAACCTGGCGCCGTCGATGATGTCCGGCAGATAGGGACGCAGGAATTCGCTGAAAGCGAAGAGTATCCTCGCTATTTCGCGGGTCTCGTCGAAGCGGAGTTCGCTGATTTCGTTTTCGAGATTGATTATTTCCGCCGGTTCGATGAATATTGTCTTGCCTGTCGCGGACTCGTCGTGCACGAACCCGCTTATCTTGCGCTTGTTGGCGGCGGAGACGGGAATTAGGAATTTGCCGTCGCGGATGGATACCGACGCGTCGGAGTCCACCAGTCCTTCCTCCTGCGCCTTGCGCAGAATTGCGGCTGCCCGCTTGGACATCACGCTCTCCTTGTCGCGGATGCTGCGGCGGATGGAGAAAAGTTCTTCTGACGCTGAATCCTTGATCTCCCCGTATTTGTCGAGTATGGTCTCGATGCGGCGGAGCACTTCCGGGAAGATGAGTACCGACGAGGACATAGCCTTGAGGCGGGGGTACACCCCGTCCTTGATGCCTGCGAAGAAGCGGGTGATCTTGCGGACGGTGTCCAGCAGGGTCTTGAGCTTGGCGAGCGAGAGGGTGTCGATGCTGCTGCCTTCGGCCTTCAGCGGCTCGAGGAAGGGGAGAGCGTCGATGTAGCCTGTGGTCGGGAAATTCTCCTCGAACATCATCACCAGGCGCATTTCGTCGGTGAGTTGCAGCCTCGCCCGGATTAGCTCCGCGTCGGTGATGAATTCTTCTTCAGCGACCCTCGCGGCGGCGTATTCGGTCAGGCATCTGTCCGAGATGATCTCGCGTACCTTGTCAAACCCCAGCTTTGCTTCCAGCCTCTTGTCCATTTTCCGTACCCTCCAGGAGGAGTTTGAGTGTGTTGATGTTTGTGATTGTGGTGATGGTGCCGGCGCGGAAGAACGAGATGTGCCCGGTCTCCTCGCTGACCACTATTATATCTGCGTCGGAACGCTCTGACATCCCCATCGCGGCCTTGTGCCTCATACCGTACTGCGGCGGAATGTCCGCCCTGTCCGACATCGGCAGCGTGCACCGCGCTGCCACTATTCTGTTGGAAGAAAGTATCATCGCGCCGTCGTGCAGCGGTGAATTCTTGAAGAATATGTTCATTATCAGGCGCTTGCAGATATTTGCATCCACCACGTCGCCGGTGTCGATTATGCTCTGGAGCGAATCGCTGCGCAGCAGCACCATCAGCGCGCCGGTCTTCTGCTCGCCCATCTCGCTGCAGGCCTTGGTGATCTCGTCCACGGTGTCGCTGGTCATCGACTGGACATTGCGCTTGAACAGCTTGCGCAGGAATGCAGACTTGGTGCTGGACTGCACCGCGTTGCGGCCGAGACGGTTGAGGGACTGCCTGATCTCCGGCTGGAACAGCACGATGATCGCTATCACGCCGACGTCCATCAGCGTGCGCAGTATCGCTGAGAGCATCTTCATATCCAGCGCGTCCGCAATGATGCGGATGAACACAAGAGCCAGGATGGCGATGAAGATGTTCATTGCCGACGAGCCGCGGATCCAGCGGATCACGAAAAATATGACTGAGGCCACCGTCAGGATGTCCAGTATGTCCGCGAAGGACAAGTGGATGAAGCCGAGGAATTCCAGAAGCATAAGCATACAAAGGTAGCGCAGAATTAATTGTAAATCAAGTCTTTGATATTTGAATAAATAGTTGTATATTTGCAGCCCGCAAATTTGCGCGGATACTTATAACTTATTAACAAACAATTAATTATCAAACCAATGCCTGGATTAATTGGAAAAAAAATCGGAATGACTTCCGTTTTCAGTGCCGAGGGTAAGAACATACCATGCACTGTTATCGAGGCTGGTCCGTGCGTTGTTACGCAAATCCGTACAGTAGAGAAAGATGGTTATGCCGCTGTACAGCTTGCCTATGACGAAACCACAGAAAAGCAC
>R18__coassemble_2033_pt1 | contig 15342 bp, 11 predicted proteins | sample R18__metabat2_low_PE_003 | metagenome-assembled genome bin R18 | reverse complement strand
GCTCAATACATAATGTTCAACTACTAGTTTGTTTTAAAATTACAACAATGGGTAAATTTGAAATCAAGACCGCGAAAGACGGTCAGAACTACTTCAATCTCAAGGCCGAGAACGGAGAAATCATCCTTCGTTCAGAGATGTACACCACAATGAAGGCCTGCGAGAATGGAATCGCATCCGTAAAGAAGAACGCTCCCCTCGAGGCCCGCTACGACCTCAAGCAGAGCGAGAACGGAAAATGGCACTTCAACCTCAAGGCCGGCAACCATCAGGTTATCGGCACCAGCCAGATGTACGCATCCGAGGAGTCCGCAAAAAACGGCATCGAGTCCGTCATGAACAACGCTCCCGAGGCTGAGGTTGCAGTTATCGAAGCTGAAGCAGCACCTGCCAAGGAAGAGGCTCCCGTGGAGGAGGCTCCCAAGGCCGAGGCTCCCGCAGAGGCCGCTCCCGTGGAGGAGGCCCCCAAGGCTGAGGCTCCCAAGGCAGAGAAGAAAAATACTGCCGCTCCCGCAAGACTCAACGCTTCCATCGCCCCCGAGGATTTCGACTGGGACGCATTTGAAGGCGGAGACGTTTACGGAGACGCAGACAAGGCAAAGATCCAGGAAGCTTACGACGCAACCCTTTCAAAGGTTGGCGAGAACGAGGTTGTGGAAGGCGAGGTGACCTCCATCAACAAGCGCGAGGTCGTGGTGACCATCGGCGGAAAGAGCGAGGGTGTCATCAACGTCGCTGAGTTCCGTTACAACCCCGAGCTCAAGGAAGGAGACAAGGTCGAGGTTTATGTGGAGAACGCAGAGGACAGGAAGGGCCAGCTCCTTCTGAGCCACCGCAAGGCCCGCGCTCTCAAGTCCTGGGACCGCGTGAACGAGGCTTATGAGAACGACGAGATCGTGAAGGGCTTCGTGAAGACCCGCACCAAGGGCGGTATGATCGTGGACGTGTTCGGCATCGAGGCTTTCCTCCCCGGCAGCCAGATCGACATCAAGCCCATCCGCGACTATGACCAGTTCGTCAACCAGACGATCGAGTTCAAGATCGTGAAGATCAATCAGGAGGTCCGCAACGTGGTCGTGTCCCACAAGGCTCTTCTCGAGGCAGAGCAGGAGCAGAAGAGGGCCGAACTCATCGGCAAGCTCGAGAAGGGACAGATCCTCGAAGGCGTCGTCAAGAACATCACCAACTACGGCGTGTTCGTGGACCTCGGCGGCGTGGACGGTCTCATCCATATCACAGACCTCTCCTGGGGCAGGGTCAACCATCCCGAGGAAGTCGTCACTCTTGACGAGAAGATCAAGGTGGTCGTGCTCGACTTCAACGAGCAGCAGAAGCGCATCGCCCTCGGTCTCAAGCAGCTCACCCCTCATCCCTGGGACAAGCTCGACGAGAACATCAAGGTCGGTGACAAGGTCAAGGGCAAGGTCATCCTTCTCGCAGACTACGGCGCATTCATCGAGAGCGAGCCGGGCGTGGAAGGTCTCGTGCACGTGTCAGAGATGTCCTGGTCTCCCAGGCTCCACAGCGCTCAGGATTTCCTGAAGGTCGGCGACGAGGTCGAGGCACAGGTTCTCTCAATCGACCGTGAGGCACGCAAGATGAGCCTCGGTCTGAAGCAGCTCACCGCAAATCCTTGGGAGAGCATCCGCGAGAAATACCCTGTCGGCTCACAGCACAAGGCAGTCGTCCGCAACATCACCAACTTCGGCGTGTTCGCAGAGCTCGAGGACGGTGTCGAGGGTCTCGTGCACATCAGCGACCTCAGCTGGAACAAGATCAAGCATCCTTCAGAGGTAGTGGCATCAGGCGACGAGATCGACGTTCAGATTCTCGACTTCGACGAGGCAAACCACAAGCTCAGCCTCGGCCGCAAGCAGCTCACCACCAACCCTTGGGACGAGATCGAGGCCAAGTACCCCGTAGGCAGCACTGTTGAAGGCACTGTCGCCGCTATCACCGACAAGGGCGCAACCATCGCTCTCGAAGGTGAGGCAGAAGGCTTCGCATTCACCCGCGAGATCATCAAGGAAGACGGCAAGGCCGCAATCGCCGGCGAGACCCTTCCTTTCAAGGTCGTCGAACTCCGCCGCAGCACCCGCCGCATCCTCCTCTCACACCTTCGCACATACGCCGAGGTGAAGGAGAAGGAAAAGGCTACCGAGATCGAGAACACCAAGAAGGCTGTCAAGAAGGTCAATGCAAACGTCGAGAAGACCACTCTCGGTGACATCGACGCCCTCGCAGCCCTCAAGGACAAACTCGAGAAAGGCGAATAATAAATGAACTTCCAACTCCAGATATTGGGCACGGCTTCGGCCATGCCCTTTTCTGACAGAAATCCAAGCGCCCAGGTACTCACCGTACAGGGGCGCTTGTTTCTCATAGACTGCGGCGAAGGCACGCAGCAGCAGATGCGCCGGATGCATCTGTCGTTCCTCAAAGTGGAGGCCATTTTCATATCGCACATCCACGGGGACCATCTCTTCGGCATCTTCGGCTTCCTGTCCACGATGGCGATGTACGGACGCACGGAGCGGCTCACGATTTACGCGCCGGCATCCTTCGGGCCGATACTCAAGTTCTTTCTGTCATATTTCGGGGAGGGTGTGGAATACCCCATCGAGCACGTGCCGCTCAAGATGAAGGAGCCGGAGACCATCCGCGAAAGCCGCAACATCCGCGTCAGCGCGTTCCCGCTGCAGCACAAGATCGAGGCGTTCGGCTTCCGCTTCGACGAAAAGCTCACCGAGCGTCAGGCAGAAAAGCACGCCCCGCGCAGTTTCGCGTATTGCAGCGACACGGTTCCGTTCCCGGAACTCGCGCAGTGGGTCAGCGGCGTGGACGTGCTCTATCACGAAGCCACCTACCCCGCCGCCCTCGCCGACAAGGCGGTGAAGCATTTCCACTCCACCACCACGGACGCGGCCGCCTGCGCAAAGGCCGCCGGAGCCGGCCGTCTGCTCGTCGGCCACGTCTCCTCGCGCATCACCGACTTCGATGCGTATATAAAAGAGTGCCGGGAAATCTTCCCCGACACCACTCTGCTCTCCGATGGAGATGTGATCGATTTCCCCTGCAGGACTATCTGATACCGTATTTCCTGAGGATTTTCAGGACCGGTTTCTCTATCGACTTGTACCACAGATAATATCCGTAATCGTCCGGATGCGTGCCATCCACCGAACTCTCGTGCGAGTCGGAGGCGTCCGGACGGATGAAATACACGTCCTTGTACTTCTTGTCCTTGAGTATCTGCGCAAAAAGGTTTTCGGCCATATCCTGCTTGGCCTGCTCCACCTCTTCGGCGCGGACGTTGAAGTTGCGTCCCTCGCGATAGATCGTCTGCTGGAATATCAGCGGTTTGCCCGGATGGGCGGCTACCAGCCTGTCGATGAACGGGATCAGGCGCTCCTTTATCATCGCGGCGTCAGGGTTGGAGAAGGTGTCGAATATGAACGCTTCTGCGTCGGTATCTGCCAGCACGTCAGCGAAATAAGGCTGCAGCTTGCAGTTGCCGCTGCACCCCAGGCCGAGTATCTGCAGGCCGGTGGCACGCATGAACTGCATCGGATAACTCATACCCGGACGGTTGGTGCTTATGCCGTGGGTGTAGCTGGAGCCGAAAATGGCGATCCTGTGGCGGAACGGCGACGACATCGGCTCGATGAACGCGCCTTCGTCAATGCCGATCTCGCAGGAGTTCACCTCCGCATAAAGCGGCATATACATCATACATTCCTTGACGCTGCCGTCCATATTCTGCACCAGAGTCACCGTACTGCCGTCGAACGCCGAAGTCTCCGCGCCGTCACCCGCCCAGATCCATTTGCCGTCCTTCCTTATATACAAGTCATAGCCCCTGAGCGAATAGCTCTGCGTATGGTTCGGCTGATAGCCGTGCCACCCCCACTGAGTCTTCACGCGGATGTTCTTGGAATCGGTGCGGAAGAGCACTGCCAGTCCCGCCGGACAGCGTACCTGGTTGTTTTCCGAAGCGGTGAATCCCTTGTATTTCACCGTGTCCACGCGATGGTAGGGGTTGGGCGTGCCGTCCATTATCTTGCCGATTATATTGAGTTCGCTCGCCTCGGTGAACACCGTCCCCTGCGCGAAAGACGCCACCGACGCCAGAAGCCCCAGCGCCGTCGCAAAAATTCTTACATTGAATCCCATTTCTGACGTTATTGATTGATCAGGGCAAAATTATAAATTAATTTGCAATTTGCACAGATGGAGCGGAGACAGGACAGGGCTTTCGGAAGACTAGCCGCCCTCGGCTCTAGAGGGAGGGGCCCGCGCCGCAAGGCGTGGGAGGGCCTGGTCTGGAGAAAGCCCTGTCCTGCGAAGCGCTGTGCAGATTGCAAGACAGACTGAATTTTTTCTATTATATTAATGTGTGTCAGTGCTGTTGGAGAATAAATTTGATTATATTTGCAGGCTGACTTCTCCGTGCGGTCAGCTAACCCGTAAGTATAACCCTTCCGACATGAGTGCCGGGAATAACCAGGAAGTGGTATGATCAACATTTTCTACAGACAGGGAGATGAAATATTTTCCGCAAAGTCTGAAACGGAGTTTGCTGCTATCAGCAAAGAAAAGATGCTCTGGATAGACCTCATTTCCCCCACGGGAGATGAAAAAAGAGCAGTGGAAGCGTACCTCGGCACAGAGGTGCAGAGCCGTGCGCAGGCGGAAGAGATCGAAAGCTCATCCCGCTATTCAGAAAGCGACAAAGCGATATTCATCAACACCAACTTCATCTCGCCGGCAGACGACGAGATGACGATGGATCCCGTGTCCTTCATCCTCGTGGATGACACCCTGACCACGCTCAGGGAGATTCCCCTGCTGTCATTCACGCAGCTTCAGCGCAAGATGCTCGCCCGCCCGCAGCTGTACAAGAACGGCTTCGCCGTGTTCGCGGCCATATTCGACCAGAGAGTCGACCGCGACGCAGACATCATCGAGCTGATGAGCAAGGACGCCGCCCAGTTCAGCAAGCGCATCAACCAGCAGGAGGACATCAACGAAGAGTTCCTCCTGGACATCAACCAGCTGCAGGAAAACGCAATGACCGTGCGCGAGAACGTGGTGGACAAGCAGAGGGTGATCTCCAACATCCTCAAGAGCGACCGCTGCCCCGAAGCCCTCGAGCCCAGGCTCACGATTCTCCTGCAAGATATCTCCTCACTGATCAACCACATCAACTTCACCTTCGAAAGGCTCGAATACCTCCAGGACACCGTGGTCGGTCTCATCAACCTCGACCAGAACAGGATAATGAAGATATTCACCCTGATCAGCGTGCTGCTGATGCCTGCCACGCTCGTGGCAAGCTTCTACGGAATGAACGTCAACCTGCCGCTGTCCGGCCTGAACTGGGCCTGGGCGCTGATAATAGTATTCATGATCGTGATGGTGGCGGCGATCTGGTTCACATTCAGACACAAGAAACTTCTGTAACAATGAGAAAACACATACTGACACTTTTAACACTGATGACAGCCGTGGCATGCAACAACAACAGCGTCAAACTCTTCGACGCAGCAGACTTCACCGCCGAACTGGACGGTAAGCAGATATCCCTCTACACCATCAAGAGCGGAGACATCACCGCTCAGATCACCAACTACGGAGGCCGCGTGGTCAGCCTCTGGACCCCCGACCGCGACGGCAACGCAGCCGACGTCGTGATAGGCTACGAGAACATCGACCGCTACATCCACAACACGGGCGAGCGCTTCTTCGGCGCCAGCCCCGGCCCGGTGGCCAACCGGATCGGCGGAGCCTCGTTCAAGATCGGCGACGAAGTATATGAACTCTCCAAGAATGACGGCAACAACACACTGCACGGCGGCTTCACCGGCATCGACAACCTCGTCTGGGACGTCGTGGCGCTCAGCGAAGACAGCATCACCTTCAGTGTCCTGCATCCCGACGGCCTCGACGGTTTCCCCGGCAACAAGACCATCACGATGACCTACTCCATTGCGGACAACGCCCTCAAGGTGGAATTCAAGGCCGTCACCGACAAGGCCACCCCGATAAATCTGGCGCACCACTCATTCTTCAACCTCAGGGGCTGCGGCAACGGCGACATTCTAGGTCACATTGTGACCATCAACGCCGGCAAGACCACTCCGGTCAACAGCGAGCTCATCCCCTCCGGCGAAATCGTTGACGTGGAAGGCACTCCGCTGGATTTCCGCGAGCCGCACGCAATCGGCGAGCGCATCGACGCCGACAACGAGCAGATCCGCTACGGCCACGGCTACGACCACAACTGGGTGATCGACCGCAAGACCCCCTCCGACCTCGAATTCGCCGCATCGGCCTACGAGCCGGAGAGCGGCCGCCTGCTGGAAGTCTACTCCGACCAGCCGGGAATGCAGTTCTACAGCGGCTACTTCTTCGACGGCTCATACAAGCTGAAGAACGGCGCTCCCGCATCGAGAAACTGCTCGTTCGCGTTCGAGACGCAGAAATTCCCCGACAGCGTGAACCACGACAACTTCCCGGGCACGATTGTTGCCCCCGGTGAGGAGTACACGCACACCTGCATTTACTCATTCAGCACAAAATAATGACAATGACCAACAGATTTGCTGCGCGGCTCACAATGCTTTGCGCAGCATTTTTCTCTTTCGCCGCCATTGCGGCAGCCCAGACCGAAGACTGGCAGAACCCTCAGGTCAACCAGCGCAACCGCCTCGAGATGCAGGCATACTGCAAGAGCGACTGCCCGGTGATTTCACTCAACGGCGACTGGAAGTTCCAGTGGTTCGATTCAGCGGACCTGCGCTCGGGCGACTTCTTCCTCCCGGAGACTGACGACAGCGCCTGGACGACGATGCCCGTGCCCGGAATGTGGGAACTCAACGGCTTCGGCGACCCCGTATACGTCAACATCGGCTATGCCTGGAGGGGGCATTACGTCAACAATCCCCCGATCGTCCCCGTGGAGCACAACCACGTGGGACAGTACAGGCGCACGTTCACCCTGGACAAGGAACTCCGCGGCAAGGACCTGATACTCACCATCGGTTCGGCCACCTCCAACGTCCGCGTGTGGGTGAACGGCAAGGAAGTGGGCTACAGCGAGGACAGCAAGTTAGGAGCGGACTTCGACATCACGAAGTTCACCAAGACGGGCGAGAACCTCATCGCGCTCGAAGTGTTCCGCTGGTGCGACGGCTCATATCTCGAAGATCAGGATTTCTGGGCGATGAGCGGCCTTGCGCGCGACACTTACATCACCGCAGTGCCCCGCGCCTGCATTGAGGACGTGAACGTGATGGCAAAGGCGGACGGCAGCTACAAGTTCCTCGCCTTCCTCTCGAGACCCGCCCTGACTGCAAGGTACGTGCTCTCCGGCCCCGGCCTGCTCACGCAGGAGGTGCCTGAAAGCGGCGTCATCGAGAATCCGAAGCTCTGGAGTGCCGAGGAGCCCAATCTCTACCATCTGGAAGTGTCCTGTATGGAGGGCAAGAAGGCCACGGAGACGGTCAGCATCGACTTCGGTTTCCGCGACGTGGAAATGCGCGGCGGACAGCTGCTGGTCAACGGCAAACCCGTGCTCATCAAGGGCGTCAACCGCCACGAGATGAGCGCCACGGGCGGATACGTGGTGAGCGAAGAGGAGATGATCGAGGACATCAGGATAATGAAGAGCCTGGGCATCAACACAGTGCGCACCTGCCACTACCCCAACGACCCCCGCTGGTACGACCTCTGCGACCGTTACGGCCTCTACGTCATCGACGAAGCCAACATCGAATCCCACGGAATGGGTTACGGCGAGAAGACCCTCGCCAAGGTGCCCGAATGGGAACTGTCACACCTGCAGAGGGTGTCGCGTATGGTCAAGCGCGACTTCAACCACCCGAGCATCATCATATGGAGCCTCGGCAACGAAGCCGGCAACGGAGTCAACTTCCACAAGGCCTATGAAGTCGTCAAGAACCTCGACAAGAGCCGTCCGGTGCAGTACGAGCGCGCCCAGCTGGACGACAACACGGACATCTACTGCCCGATGTACACCCGCTACGACAAGCTTGTGGAATACGCGCAGTCACATCCTTCGAGGCCCCTCATAATGTGCGAGTACGCGCACGCAATGGGCAATTCCGAAGGCGGTCTCAAGGAATACTGGGACCTCATCCGCAGTTACCCCGCCCTGCAGGGAGGCTGCATCTGGGATTTCGCCGACCAGGCTCTGTGGAACGGAAAGGTGTTCACATACGGCGGCGATTACAATGACTACGACCCTTCCGACGCGTCATTCAACTGCAACGGCCTCATCGCGGCCGACAGGATCCTGCACCCTCACGCCCTCGAAGCGGCATACCAGTACCAGTCCATACGCACTTCAGCGACTCCGGAGGAGGCGCTGAACGGCAAAATCAAAGTCTTCAACGAAAACTTCTTCATCGACCTCGACCGCTACAGGATGCTGTGGGAACTGGTGGTCGGCGGCAACACCGTGCTTTCAGGCACCGTGGACCACATCGACGCCGCCCCCCAGCAGACCGTGACCCTGGATCTGGGCTTCCGCGAGACGGTGGTGAACGCCATCAATGGCAGTGCCTGGATCAACGTCAAATACATTCTCAAGCACGATGACGGGCTGCTCAAGGCCCGCGAACAGGTGGCTTACGACCAGATAATCATCCGCGAGGAGCCCTGCGCTCCGGCAGCCGCCTCCAAGGCTCAGGTCGAGGTCGGATTCGACCCCGAAAGCGGTGCTCTCAATTCATACAAAGTGGACGGCAAGGAATACCTCGCCGAGCCCCTTATGCCCTGCTTCGGACGCGCGGTCACCGAAAACGACCTCGGCGCAAGGCTTGACAGCAAGATGGCCGCGGCGCTGTATCCCGATTGGCGCAAGACCGGTTTCAAGTCCGAAAACGGCACAACCACGGTCACCTGCACCGCAGAAGGCATAGGTACGGTGGAAATGGTCTACAGCCTCGCTTCCGACGGCAGTCTCACCATCACCGAAAAGGTGACGGAACTCTGCGAGGGCGACTGCGACTGGTTCCGTTTCGGAACTGAATTCGCCCTTGACGGCAGTCTGGACGAGATCAGCTTCTACGGTCTCGGACCGATGGAGACCTACGCGGACCGCAAGTCCTCCGCCACGAAGGGCGTCTGGTCCGGCAAGGTCGCCGACCAGTATCATTACGGTTATGTCCGTCCGCAGGAATCGGGCACCCACAGCGACCTGAGCTGGTTTGCCATCTCAGGCTCCGACGGGAGGGGCCTCGTCATCACTTCCGGCTCCACCTTCAGCGCGTCCGCGCTCCCGTTCGGCCGCAAGGCCTTCGACATGACCTCCATCGGCAGGCAGACTCATTCGCTGGAGCTCAGGGGCGACGGCAAGACCCACGTCAACGTGGACCTCAGGCAGATGGGCCTCGGCTGCATCAACTCCTGGGGCGCGATGCCGCGTGAAGAATATATGATTCATCCCGAAAAACTCACGTTCACATTCACGCTTACTCCGATCGCGAAATGAAACGCATTCTCACACTGATTGCACTTGCATCCGCCACGCTTTGCGCGATGGCGCAGGCGCCGCACAACGCCGCCTACCCTTCCGACCCGGCTTTCAAGCCCCTGCCCGAGGAAGAGCGCGGAGTGATTGTCGACGCCGAATGGAACGATTCCAAGATATATCCGGGCACCGCGCGAAACATAAAGGTCTATGTGCCGAAACAGTATGACGGCAAGACGCCCGCCTGCCTGCTCGTCTGTATGGACGGCATCCTGTATCAGGCGACTACGGTGATGGACTACCTCATAAAGACCGGCGAAATGCCCGTCACAATCGGCGTGTTCATCAACCCCGGAGTCATCAAGGGAGAGGACGGCAGCGTGCTGCGCTACAACCGCAGCAACGAATTCGACCGCACGGACGCGGTCTTCGCATCTTTCCTCGAGCAGGAGATTCTCCCGCTGGCGGAATCCCTCGTCACCCCCGACGGGCGCGCGATAATCCTCTCCAAGGACCCTGCCGACCGTGCAATCACGGGTGCCAGCAGCGGCGGAATCTGCTCGTTCACGGCAGCCTGGGAGCGGCCGGACCTGTTCAGCAGGGTCTACTGCACCGTGGGCACGTTCGTTTCGATGCGCGGCGGCCACGACTATCCCGCGCTCATCCGCAAGACCGAGCCGAAGCCTCTGCGCATCTATCTCCAGGACGGCAAGTACGACGCCTGGAACCCCCTGTTCGGCGACTGGTGGGAGGCCAACCAGCTGATGGAATCAGCCCTGGACTTCGCCGGATACGAACTTTTCTTCAAATGGGACCGCGGCGGCCACAGCATAAAGCACGGCACGATGCTCTTCCCCGACGCAATGCGCTGGCTCTGGAAAGGCTGGCCGGAAAAAGTCGGCACGGGCGTCTCCAACAACGATATGCTCAGGAGCGTGCTCGCCGGTGCCGGCGAATGGACCGAACTCGAGGTGCCTCTCGAGGAGAACGCAGTGCTGTCAAACTGCTCGGACAACGAGATCTACATCCGCTACCCGGACAAATTCCGCAAGGTGGACACCACAGGCAACGTCACAATGCTGATGAAGACCCGCAAGGGCGCGGCTCCTTCCTATGACAGGAAGATAGCCTACTACCCCGGCGGCAAGATCATCGCAAAACTGGACGGCGACAGCAATTGGATAAAGCAGGCGGTGCTTCTGGACGGCACATATACCTGCGAGGAGGAATATTACTGGATACACGGCAAGCCGTACCAGATGTATTTCGACACTCTGGGCAATCTCTTCGTAGCCAGCGACCTTGGCGTGCAGATCTGCGACCAGAACGGGCGCGTCCGCGCGATTCTGACGCTTCCTTCCGGACCCGTGACCTCGCTCGCATTCGCGTCAGACCATCTTTTCGTAATCTCCGGCGGCAAGCTGTTCGTGCGCAGACTCGGTCACGGCGGCTTTGTCGACCCTTTCATCACACCGATTCCAAAATCACAGGGACAGGGCTAGAATATGATACGTTTCGATTCCGATTATCTGGAAGGATGCCATCCTTCCATCCTGAAGAGGCTTCAGGACACCAATTTCGAGCAGACTCCGGGCTACGGGCTCGATCCTCACTGCGAGCGTGCGGCAGCGCTCATCCGCACCGCCTGCGACGCCCCTGAAGCCGCAGTGCACTTCCTCGTGGGAGGCACCCAGACCAATGCGACGGTGATTTCTTCGATTCTGCGGCCGTATCAGGGTGTCATCGCATCATCCTGCGCCCACATCAACGTGCACGAGACCGGTGCGATAGAGCATTCCGGCCACAAGGTGCTGGCGCTTCCCGCAACGGAAGGCAAGATCTCAGCGCAGCAGATAAGGCAGGCTCTCGAGGACCACTACACCGACCCCAATGCCGAACATATGGTCCAGCCCGCAATGGTGTACCTGTCGTTCCCCACGGAACTCGGCACCATCTACAGCAAGGAGGAGTTGACAGCCATAAGCGCTGTCTGCCGCGACTGGGAGATTCCCCTCTTCATCGACGGCGCAAGACTTGGCTACGGACTTGAATCTTCTGCAAACAACCTGCTGCTCAAAGACATAGCCACGCTTGCAGACATATTCTACATCGGCGGCACCAAGCAGGGTGCCCTCTTCGGAGAGGCCGTGGTGATCGCAAACAAGGACCTTCAGAAGGAATTCAGGTACAACATCAAGCAGGGTGGCGGGATGCTCGCCAAGGGACGTCTGCTCGGCATACAGTTCGAGACTCTGTTCGAGGATTCGCTGTATTTCAAGCTCTCCCGCCAGGCCGACAAACTGGCGGAGGATCTCACCGAAAGGCTGCGCAGGAAGGGATATTCATTCCTCGTGGAAGGACACACCAATCAGGTGTTCCCCATCCTTGACAACGCCACCATCGACCGTCTGTCCGAGGATTTCGGCTTCGAAGTATGGCAGAAAGTCGACGAGAGCCATTCGGCGGTACGCTTCTGTACAAGTTGGGCCTCCACCCCTGAAATGGTGAAGGCCCTCCTTGCAGCTCTGTAGTTACAGATTATTTCTCAGGAATCGCCTCGAGCACTGCCTTGAGGAAATCCCAGGTCTTCTGGACCGAAGGGATGTGGCACTTCTCGTCCGGAGAGTGAGGGTACATCACGGTGGGTCCTATCGACACCATCTCCCAGTGCGGGTACTTGGCACCGAGAAGGGCGCATTCGAGACCGCCGTGCGTGGCCTTGACATCCATCGGCTTGCCATAGAGACTTGTGTGCACGTCGTTGAGGAGCTTGATCATCGGAGTGTCAGGCTTCGGCACCCAGCCGCAGTAGCCGCCCTTGAAGGTGATCTTTGCGCCGGCGAATTCGAATATGTACTTCACACGGTTCGCAAGTGCTTCCTTGGCTTCGTTGATGGCGCTGCGCAGAAGGGATTCCACTGTGAGGTGGCCCTTGTTGCAGCGGACGACGGCCAGGTTGATCGAGGTCTCGGTGAGGCCTGGCATGCTCTGGCTCATACGGATCACGTTTGAAGGACACACCATTATGGCCTTGAGAGCATTGGCGATGACATCTTCGGCGATGTACCAGCGGGCCGCGGGCACTTCCTTGCTGATGATCACGTCGAAATCGGGGTCGCTCTCCTTGAACTGCGCCTTGTCGATCGCGAACATCTTGCGGACAGCGCGGACAGCTGCAGTCACCTTGTCTGCGGGCAGGACGACAATAGCCTCTGATTCGAAGGGAATCGCGTTGCGGAGGCTGCCGCCGCTGAGGTCGGCGATCTTTGCGCCGTACTTGCCGGTGATGGCGAGGAGGTAGTTCGCAAGAATCTTGTTGGCGTTGCCGCGATAGAGGGAAATATCCATTCCGGAGTGGCCGCCGCTGAGTCCCTTGACGTTGATTTTCAAGGTCTTGTAACCGGCGGGAGTGCGGAATTTGCGATATTTGAAATCAGCGACTGCATCCAGACCGCCGGCGCAGCCGATGCACAGTTCCATATCGTCCTCGGAGTCGAGGTTGAGGAGGATGTCACCCTTGAGAACGCCGGGCTTGAGGCACTCGGCGCCGGTCATACCGGTCTCCTCGTCATAGGTCACGAGCACTTCGATCGGGCCGTGCTTCACGCTCTTGTCCTCTGCCACTGACATCGCCAGGGCGACTCCGAGACCGTTGTCGGCACCGAGAGTGGTCCCGCAGGCCTTCACCCATTCGCCGTCGATGACGGTCTTGATGGCATCCTTGAGGAAGTCGTGGTCGGTGGCTGCGGTCTTCTGGGGCACCATATCCATATGGCCCTGGAGCACCACGCCCTTGCGGTTTTCATAACCGGGAGTTGCGGGAATGCGCATTATCACGTTGCCGGTCTCGTCGGCGAAAGCATCCACCCGGTGCTCTTCAGCCCATTTGAGAAGGTATGCGCGAACGATTTCCTCGTGCTTTGAAGGACGGGGGCACTGTGTCAGACCATAGAAATTGTTCCAGACGACAGTTGGTTTGAGTTCTTTGATTGTCATGGTTTCTTGTTTTTATATGTGTTACATCAAAAATTGCGTCACGTCACGTCCCTCGGCGATTCCCCGGCGGATTTCGGTCGAAGAGATGTCCACCATAGGGGCGTCTGTCAGCTTTATCCTGCAGAGCAGGCCGGTCTCCTCGTCGAGACGGCGGCGGATGGAATCGAGGTCGTAGCCTCTGCGCGGGTACACCGCCACCCCGTATTCGCACAGGATTCTGCGCCAGTCACGCCACCTGCCGATGCCGGCGAGACTGTCGGCGCCGATCACAAGAGTGAATTCGTTGTCGGGTTCACGCTCCCGGAGCGCGTCCAGAGTGTTTATGGTGTAATGCGGAGGCTGCAGGGCGAATTCGATGTCGTCCACCCGCACCTTAAGTTCCGGATGCCTGCGCACCGCCTCGACCGCAGCGGCCAGGCGCCTGTCGGCACTTCCGATATTTTCCCGGGATTTGAGCGGATTCTGCGGAGAGACGACCAGATATGTAAGGTCGAACTCCTCCCCGCGGGAAAGGTGTTCCATAATGGCCAGGTGGCCGATATGCAGGGGGTCGAACGACCCCGAATACACCGCTATGCGCATAAGAATCCGTCCACCACGTCTTCAGCTTCCTTGAGAGTCACTTCCAGTTTGTCGTTCACAAGGTCGTAATCAAATTTGCCGGCGGCGAAATCCAGCTCCCACTGCGCCTTGTCCAGCCTCTCGGCGATGGCCTCGGGCGAATCGGTCCCGCGCCCCTCGAGCCTTGCCTTCAGCACTTCGATGGAAGGAGGCACGATCAGCACCGACAGTGCCGCCGCTCCGAAATATTTCTTGAGATTCACGCCCCCCTTCACGTCCACGTCGAAGATTATGACGTGGCCCTTGGCCCAGATGCGCTCCACTTCACTCTTGAGTGTGCCGTAGAAGCGGTCGTGATACACTTCCTCGTGCTCCACGAAGGCGTCCTGCGCTATCAGCTCGCGGAATCTCGCGGCGTCGATGAAATAATATTCGACCCCGTCCTGCTCGCTGCCGCGCGGCTCGCGGGAGGTCGCGGAGACGGAAAATTCGAATTCCGGATGCAGTTTCAGCAGGTGTCCGACCACCGTGCTCTTGCCCGCTCCGGAAGGGGCTGAAAATATGACTACTTTACCTGACATTTATATTCCATATTTTTACAAAAATAACTAAATTTGCGACGCTTTCGGTTAGAATATTGTTTTAATTTCAAATAATTATGGTTTCTTACAAAGAATTGGGTCTTGTAAACACCCGTGAGATGTTCGCAAAGGCTGTGGCAGGCGGTTATGCCATCCCTGCATTCAATTTCAACAACATGGAGCAGCTCCAGGCCATCATCCAGGCTTCAGCTGAGACAAAGTCACCTGTCATCCTTCAGGTCAGCAAGGGCGCCCGCAACTACGCCAACCAGACACTCCTCCGCTATATGGCACAGGGTGCCGTCGAGTATGCAAAGGAACTCGGCTGGGAGAAGCCCCAGATCGTCCTTCACCTCGACCACGGCGATTCATTCGAGCTCTGCAAGAGCTGCGTGGATATGGGTTTCTCTTCTGTGATGATCGACGCTTCTTCTCTTCCCTATGAGGAGAACATCGCCCTCACCAAGAAGGTTGTCGACTACGCTCACCAGTACGACGTGACCGTGGAGGCCGAACTCGGCGTCCTCGCAGGCGTTGAGGATGAGGTTGCCGCTGAGGAATCTCACTACACCCGTCCCGAAGAAGTCATCGACTTCGCCACCCGCACCGGCTGCGACTCTCTCGCAATCTCCATCGGCACAAGCCACGGTGCTTACAAGTTCAAGCCCGAGCAGTGCACCCGCGACCCCAAGACCGGCAAGCTCGTAC
>R18__coassemble_2017_pt1 | contig 15530 bp, 11 predicted proteins | sample R18__metabat2_low_PE_003 | metagenome-assembled genome bin R18 | reverse complement strand
ATTCTGCGCATCCTGTGCTTCCAGGGCGCATTTCAGCCGCTCATAAGCCAGCAGGGCGGCTTCAGCGTCACCGGTCTGCGCACGGAATATCAGGACGGCATCAGAAGCGACAAACGGGTGCGGAACAATGCCTTGGCGCACCGAAACGGCATCAGAAGCGACAAACGGGTGCAAAATAACACCTGCACACCGTAAATGGAATCCTATTCGCCTTACTGCGGCAAAACTGTAGCTGTTTTCTTGCACCGTTTGACGCTTCCGTAGGCGGCAACGGTCATTGATCCTGTCGCGAGTGTCAATAATCTGGCGAAAATTATTACTCGCGACACGTATCAAGAGGGAAACAGGCGAAACAATGTCGCGAGTGTCAATTAGTTAGGGACATAAACGCACGTAAGAGGCCGATTCGCTCCCTAACTCTCCCGTAAATTAAGTAATTCCGCCGCTCAGCCTCCGAGTTAGGGATAAAAACGCGTCCAGGAAGCCAATCCTGTCCCTAACTCGCTTGGAAACTACACGAATCTGCCACTTCGCCTCCGAGTCAGGGATAAAAATAGCACTTCCCCGAAAAACAAAGGGATACAACACTTCTTCTGAAATCCCTTCCGCCTAAGGCTCTTCAAGGTCGTAAAAAAAAAGAAAGAGACCGACCCTTTTTTTGTCGGCCTCTTTTTTTATTATCTTTGTGTGACGGAAAATCAGAATAATTTGTTTCAGAAGTTTCAGAATATGAAAATCGCGGTTCTGGTGGCAATGGAGCAGGAAATGCAGCGCATTGCCGGTCTGAGTGAATTGTGTCGCGAAAGCGGTGCGCAGGTGCTGTGCGTGCGCACGGGCATCGGCAAGGTGAACGCCGCACGCGCCGCCGCGGAGGTGATTCTGACACAGAAACCCGACGCCGTGATAAACAGCGGCTGTGCGGGCAGTATGAAAGCCTGCGTGAAGCAGACGGACTGGGTCGTGGGAAATGAATGCGCCTGGCACGACGTCTGGTGCGGAGAACCGGGCCCCCGGGGCGTCGTCGAAGGCGAGCCGCGTCGCTTCGCTTGCGACCCGCGCCTTCTCGCCGCCGCCCGCCGTGCGGCAGAAGCCTCCGGCGCCCGCGCCCACGATGGCCTCCTGGTAAGCGGCGACCAGTTCTTCGTCAGCCTCGAGGAGGACCGCCGCATTCTCGGACTCTATCCCGACGCCCTCGCCGCCGATATGGAATCCGCCGCCGTCGCGCAGGTCTGCCGCCATTACGGAGTACCGTTCCTGTCCGTCCGCATCATCAGCGACGAACACCTCACTGAAGAGGGGCAGAAAGCCACCTACAACGACTTCTGGTCCACGTTCGGACAGGCTGAGTGCGAATTCCTGAAAAACCTGATAATTTCACTTCAAGATGAATAAGATACCCAGTTTCACGATCAACCACGAACTTCTCAGACGTGGAATATATGTCTCCCGTCGCGACGACCTCGGCGATGGCCGCATCGTCACTACCTTCGACATCCGTATGAAGGAGCCCAACCGCGAGAGCGTGATCGACGGAGCCGCGATGCATTCGATAGAGCACCTGGCGGCGACTTTCCTGCGCAACGACCCGGAGTGGGCCTCCCGCGTGATCTACTGGGGGCCGATGGGCTGCCTGACAGGATGCTATTTCCTCGCTGCAGGCAGGCTCGAGCCGGAAGACATAGCCGACCTGATGCGCCGCACGTTCACGTTCATCGCCTCCTACGAGGGGGAGATCCCCGGCGCCACCCCGAGGGACTGCGGCAACTATTCTTATCAGAACCTTGAACTCGCCCGGGAGGAGGCCGCCCGCTACCTTCACGAAGTCCTTGAATGTCTTACAGAAGAAAACACGAATTATCCTGTTTAGAAATCCGTATTTTTCGTATATCTTTGTGAGATAAATACAACTGCATGATCAATATCACCAAACGACAACTCCTTTCCGTATTTGCCGCTATGGCGGCGCTGTGCCTGACCGCCTGCAAGGCGGAGGAGGAGCAGGCAGTCGTCCTCGGAGACGAGAGATTCGAAGAATATCTGCCGCTGCTTGAAGGCAGGAGAGTCGCGGTCTACAGCAACCACACCGGCATCGTGGGCGACCGCTCCGAAGGCCTGAAGGTGCCCGCCGGCACCCCTGTCACCGACGAAAACTGCCTGGTTCCATTCGGCACGCCCGCAAGCGCTGACGCGGAGGTGACTTACGGCCCGCACATTCTGGATTTCCTGATAGAGAAAGGCGTCAACGTCACCGCCATCTTCTCGCCCGAGCACGGATTCCGCGGAAGTGCGGACGCCGGCGAGAACGTGCAGAGTTCGGTGGATCCCGTCACGGGTGTGCCGATCCTCTCCCTCTACGAGCACGGCACCCATCTGCCCTCGGCCGAGGCGATGGACAGCTTCGACGTGGTCGTGGTGGACATCCAGGACGTTGGACTGCGCTATTACACTTATTATATCACGATGCACCACCTGATGGAGGCCTCCGCCCGCTACGGCAAGAAGGTGGTGGTGCTCGACCGCCCCAACCCCAACGGCTTCTACGTGGACGGCCCGCTGCTCGACATGCAGTACAAGAGCGGCATCGGCTGGCTGCCGATAGCGATGGTGCACGGTATGACGATGGGCGAGCTTGCGCTGATGATCAACGGCGAAGGCTGGCTTCCTGACGGCAAGCCCTGCGACCTCGACGTGATACCCTGCCTGAACTATACTCACCAGACGAAATACACCCTCCTTCTCCAGCCTTCCCCCAACCTTAAGGATATGAAGAGCGTGTATCTCTATTCATCTATGTGCTATTTCGCGGCCAGCGTGGCCACGGAAGGACGCGGCACCGGATTCCCCTTCGAGGTGTACGGGCATCCTGATATGAAAGGCTGCGATTTCAGTTTCACTCCGAGGAGTATGGAAGGGGCGAAGACTCCCAGGTTCCAGGACGTCACCTGCTACGGCCGCGACCTTCGCGGCATCCCGCTGCAGACCATCTGGGACGAGGGCGCCACGATGAAATACATAATGGACGCGTACGACAACCTCGGCATCGGCGACGACTTCTTCCTCGGCGAGGACAGACATTTCGAGACCCAGATCGGCCAGGGATGGGTGCGCGAGGCCATCGAGGCCGGCAAATCGGCCGAAGAGATCAAGGCCGCCTGGGCCCCCGACGTGGAGAAGTTCAAGGAGCAGCGCAAGCCGTATCTGATCTATCCCGAATAGGACATCATTTTATTACCAACCTATATTATTAACCAACAAAACAAAAAACAATGGTTCTAAAGAATCTTTCCATCGCAGTGGCGATCGCCCTGTCCCTTTCAATGGGAATGACGGGCACCGCTTATGCGGCCGCTTCAACGGCAGGGAGCTATTCGCAGGATTCAAAAGTCAAGGTATCCGGTACGGTCCTCGACGCCAAAGGCCAGCCCGCAGTGGGCGCCAGCGTCGTCGAAGTCGGCACAACCAACGGTACGATGGCTGACGTTGACGGCAAGTTCCTCCTTACGGTGAATGAAGGCGCGCAGCTCGAGTTCTCGTCCATCGGCTTTGTCACCAAGACATTGGCCGCAACTCCTCAGATGAAGGTCATCCTCGAAGAGGATGCAGAATTCCTCGAGGAAGTAGTAGTCGTGGGTTACGGCAAGCAGAAGAAGGCTGACCTTACCGGTGCGGTCGCTTCAGTCGACGTGGCCAAGGCAGTCGACAGCCGTCCTATCACCGACATCGGCCGTGCTCTCCAGGGTATGGTTCCGGGACTCACCGTGACCACAAACTCCGGTGAAATCGGCGGCGCTCCGTCAATCAAGATTAGAGGTGCGGTCAGCTCACCTAACGGCGACGGCAACCCCCTCATCCTCGTGGACAACGTCGAGATTGACGACATCTCCCTCGTCAACCCTGACGACATCGAGAGTATCTCAGTGCTCAAGGATGCGGCTTCATCATCCATCTACGGTGCACGCGCTGCATTCGGTGTTGTCCTCATCACCACGAAGGCAAGAGTCAAGGCTGACAAAGTTACCGTGAAGTATTCCGGCAACGTCTCTCTCAGGACTCCTACCAAGACCCCGACCCAGCTCCCCGGCTGGCAGCAGGGCCAGATCAACCTCATCGGCGCAAAGAACGCCGCAGCTGATCCCAACAGCGTGTCGTACTACAACATCGTAGGTAACATGCGCGTCGACCAGACCAGCATCGACAAGATGAAGGCTTACTGGGAGGCTTACGGCTACGGCGACCAGTTCGGCAGCGAGATGGTCGAGGGCCGTGACTTCGAGTTCCGTGACGGCGGTATGTTCTTCATCCGCACCTGGGACTGGTACAATATGTACATCCGCAAGTGGACTCCCCAGCAGAATCATTCGGTGTCGGTCAACGGCGGCAACGGCAAGACCAACTACAACATCGCCATCGGTTACCTCAACCAGGAAGGCCAGATGAAGATCAACTCCGACAAGTTCAACCGCTTCAACGCCAATGTGTCGGTCAACTCCCAGATCACAAAGTGGCTCAGCGTCCGCGCAGGCTTCATGTTCACCAAGGGTGAATATTCCAAGCCCATGACCTACAACTCAGATCTCTACGATCCTATGTACTATCTCTATCGCTGGCAGGCTATGTATCCGTATGGAACATACAATGGACAGGAATTCCGTAGCGGTATCACCGAAACCAAGTACGCTCCGAGAACCACCACTGAGACCGAATATCTCAGGGCCAACGGCGGCGTGACCATCAAGCCCATCAAGGACCTCTCAGTCGATCTCGATGTCTCTTATACCTCCAAGAACAGGTTCTCAAAGAAGTACGGTGACATCAAGGGCGTAAGCGCGATCAACGTCTTCACTGCCATGAACAGCTCAGCTGCATTCGTCGCAAACCAGTACATCAGCTCTTCTTACGACTATGTACAGGAGACTTCAGCACGTACCCAGGGTATCGTATTCAACGCGGTCGCCACTTATGACAAGCAGTGGGGCGACCACGGCTTCAAGGCAATGGCCGGTACAAATATCGAGAAGAGCGAATACCGCTATGCTCTCGCAAAGAGAATGAACCTTCTCGACGCCTCCAAGCCCGAGCTCAACCTCGCAACCGGCACCCAGACCACTGACGCAAGCCACACCTGGTGGTCAGTCGCAGGTTTCTTCGGCCGTATCAACTACAACTACAAGGAGAAATACCTCCTCGAGCTCAACGGCCGTTATGACGGTTCTTCACGTTTCCCTTCAGGACACAAGTTCGGTTTCTTCCCTTCAGCATCAGCAGGCTGGCGCGTGAGCGAGGAGCCTTGGATGGAGAACCTCAAGTCTGTGGTTTCATCCCTCAAGCTCAGGGCTTCCTACGGTATGGTGGGTAACCAGGACGTGGGTACCGACAGGTTCGTCTCTACACTCTCCACCTCCACCAGCACCTGGATCATCAACGGTGAGAAGGTGCAGGCCGCGAGCAGCCCTACCATCGTGTCAGACGCTCTTACCTGGGAGAAGGTCACCACTCTTGACTTCGGTGTTGACTTCAGGACTCTGAACGGCGACCTCGGCGCGACATTCGACTGGTACAGGCGTACCACCAGCGACATCCTCACGGCAGCGACTGTCCCGAGCACCCTCGGCGCCACCGCTCCTTACGAGAATACCGGTGCAATCCAGACCGACGGTTGGGAACTTGCCATCGATTATCACCATCAGTTCGACAACGGCCTCTACCTCGGCGCCACCGCAACTCTTGCAGATTCCAAGACCAAGGTGACCAAGTGGACATACAACACCGCCATCCCTACCTATTCAAGCGGCTCAGGTTGGTACAGCACGACCTACTACAAGGAAGGAATGGTTCTCGGTGACATCTGGGGCCTCCAGTTCGACAGGTTCCTCACTTCCGACGACTTCAACGCCGACGGTACCCTCAAGGACAACATTCCCGATATGACCACCATCTACAAGAGCGGCCACCGCTTCGCTCCCGGCGACGTCCTCTACAAGGACCTCAACGGTGACGGCAAGATTGCAAAGCAGTCAGGTACCGACGTGGAAGGTGATTACAGCGTCATCGGCAACTGCTTCCCCCGCTTCCAGTACGGTCTCAACATCGACCTCGCATGGAAGGGATTCGACTTCACCGTATTCTTCCAGGGCGTAGGCAAGAAGAACATCTGGGGCGCAGGTAACCAGGTTCTCCCCGGCTTCACCAGCGGCGAGCCTTACTACACAGGCGCTGAGGATTACTGGACAGAGGACAACCAGGATGCGTTCTATCCCCGTCCTTACGTCTATGGCCAGAGCACATCGGGCAATTACGCCATCAACGACAGATACATGCTCAACATGGCTTATCTGCGGGTGAAGACCCTCACTTTCGGCTACACTCTTCCCACTACCTTCACCCAGAAGGCAAAGATCCAGAAGGTCCGCGTTTACTTCACGGGCGAAAACCTCTTCACTTTCGACAAGGTAAGAGCGGCTATCGATCCTGAAACCGGAGTCCGCACCGTCAGCGGTTCAGCCGACCAGCGTAACTTCGGACGTAGCTATCCTTACGCGACTTCGCTTTCATTCGGTGTTCAGCTTACCTTCTAAAAAGAACGAGATATGAAAAAGATATTCTATTTGACCAGTATCCTTGCTCTTGCAATCCTTGCTACAAGTTGCGAAAAGTTCCTTACCAGGGATCCTCAGAACAAGCAGACCAACGATACCTTCTGGCAGAGCGAGACATCCCTGCGCACATACGCCCAGGGCTTCTATTCCACATATTTCACCGGCTACGGCACAGATTATACCGTGTTCGGCGGATATTCCTTCGGTGACGACTATGTCGATGACTACATCATCATCGGCGGCGGCTACACCTATTTCCCGACCTCTGCAATCACCGACTACAACGCGGTGACCAGCACCTGGAGCAACAACTACTCCATCATCTACAAGGCCAACGTGATGCTTTCAAAGATTCCCGATATGACCATATCGGATGAAGCCAAGAATCACTGGACCGGCGTGGCTCGTTTCTTCAGGGCAATGGCCTACAGCAACATCATCAAGATCTACGGCGGCTGCCCTCTCATCAAGGACGTCACCGACCCTTCAGACCTTGACGGCCTCTATCAGGACAAGTCAGACTTCCTCACCGTGGCCAAGTTCGTCCTCGAGGACTATGACTATGCCATCAAGAACATGAGGGCTGACGACACCAAGCTCCAGGTCAACAAGTATGTTGCAGGTGCCTATATGTCAAGAGACCTCCTCTTCCAGGCCACCTGGCTCAAGTATCACGGAGCAAATGTCGGCAGCACCCAGAATGTCGCCGACTCCGAGATCAAGGCTCTCCTGCAGGGCGCGATCGACGGTGCCAACACCGTGATCAACTCAGGCAAGTTCGCCATCGGCAACACTTACAACGAACTCTTCGCTACCGACGACCTCGCAGGCAACCCTGAGATCATATTCTATCGCGAGTATGTCTACGGTGTGCAGTGCAACTCCCTCATCTCCTACTTCTGCAAGGAAGACCAGAGAGGCGGTGTCACCGAGAGCGCGATGGAGAGTTTCCTCTGCGCAGACGGTCTCCCGATCTGCCAGTCTCCGCTCTACACCGGCGGCAAGTATCACGAGGCCAACAAGGGAGCGCTGAAGAACCGCGATCCCCGTATGTATGACAGCTTCGCTGATACACTCCGTATCACAGGCGCTACCGGCGTTTCTTACAACGCAGGCAAGTCTCCTACCGGATATGCCAGCAAGAAGTTCCTCAACGAGGAGTGGTATGCCACCAACTCTCTCTACGTGTCCAACACCCTCCAGAGCCCTGCAGACGGCCCTTGCATCCGTTACGCAGAGGTGCTCCTCAACTATGCTGAGGCACGCTATGAGATCAGCAAGGTCGGCGGCACCGCATTCGCTCAGGAAGATCTGGACAAGTCCATCAACGCAATCCGCAAGCGTCAGCTCACCAAGTACGGCGAGACCGCGCCTCAGGCAGTTCTTCCTGACGTGAAACTCGCAGGCTCAAGCCTCTCCGTCGGCGGCACCGTCATCAACGACACCGCCCGTGACGCGGACGTGGATCCCATCCTCTGGGAAATCCGTCGTGAGCGCCGTGTCGAGCTTATGCTCGAAGGCCGCCGCGGTGATGACCTCCGCAGATGGGCCAAGTACGAGAACCTCAACTCAGAGGACGAGACCGGCGCTCCTTCAATGGAGTTCCGCGGCGCCTACATCAACCTCGCAGAGGCTCCGTTCAACAAGATCACCGGAGGTATCCAGCTCTATGATCCCGAGAACGGCACCGTCTCCGCATCCAACACAAAGGGCTACCTGATGTACAATTACAAGAAGGCTCTCCGCGTGTTCAAGGCAGGCGACATCAACTCCGAGAGGTACTATCTGAGGGCTCTCCCCAACGCTCAGATCACCCTTTACAAGGACAAGGGCTACACACTCACCCAGAACCCCGGATGGTGATAGTTCTTATCTGACAATATTGACGAAGGCGGCAGTCCACGAGGGCGGCCGCCTTTTTTTTGCCGGAAAATGATTATATTGCAGAGATTTTGGAAAAACGATGTCTGTTATGAAAAAGAAAGCTTGTAAGATAACCCTGTGGGTTGTGGCCGGCCTTGCGGCACTGATTCTCATAATGATGTTCGGCGTGGGCAATTATATGCTGAAATATGCCTTGCAGCCTGAGATGAAGACCTATGAGGAGTTCTCGGCCCTCGACGGCGCCGACAAATGGACTCCCGGTATCGGGGAATGGGGCAAGCAGATGCTGGCCCTCAATCTGATGAAGGACACCGTGATGACGGTGAACGGCGCTGACATGCAGACTTATTATGCGTTCCCCGGCGACGGCACTGTCCCGTCAGGCAAGACAGCGGTCATAGTGCACGGCTATACCAGCAACCCTATGTCGATGATGATGATAGCGAGGATGTACCGCGACCATTTCGGCTACAATGTGGTGCTCCCCACGCTGAAATACCACGGCCGCAGCGGCGGTGACGCCATCCAGATGGGCTGGCTCGACCGTTTCGACGTGCTCGAATGGTCCGCCTGGGCCCACGAGCGTTTCGGCGACACCCTGCAGGTTGTGCACGGCATTTCGATGGGAGGCGCCACCACTATGATGGTCAGCGGCGAGGACACTCCCGAATACATCCGCGCGTTCGTGGATGACTGCGGCTACACTTCCGCCTGGGACCAGTTCGCATTCAGGGCCAAGGTTGAATTCCATATGCCTCCCTTCCCGGTGATGACAGGCGCCAACATCCTCTGCCGCAAGCGTTTCGGCTGGGATTTCAAGGAGGCTTCCTGTCTCGAGCAGGTGGCGAAGTGCGAGAAGCCGATGCTCTTCATCCACGGTGACAGCGACGATTACGTGCCTACCGAGATGGCACAGCAGTGCTACGACGCCAAGACGAAGGGATATCGCGAACTTTGGATAACGAAGGACACCGGTCACGCCAGGTCATATTCCAACCATCCGGCTAAGTACACGATGACCGTGCGCAAGTTCCTCAAGTATAACGTTGACGCTGACCTTTAAAATTTATCCCATATGAAAGCAGGAAAATGGATTGCCGCGGCCGCGGCAGTATGCGTGGTCGCTGTGGCGGCGGTACTTGTAGTCCGCAGCGAAAAGCAGAAGAAAGCGGAAGAGGCTTTCGTCACCGAGATGCAGCAGGTGATGGACAAGTACAAATGTCCCGGAATGAGCTGTGTGGTGGTGAAGGACAACAAGATCATCTACAACCACAATTTCGGCCTGAAGGACATCGAGGCTGGCATTCCGGTTGACGATGAGACGATGTTCCGCATAGCATCCATCTCCAAGTCGTTCACCGCGACTTCTATGATGCAGATGATAGAGCAGGGCAAGGTTACGCTCGACACTGACGTGAGCACCCTTGCGGGCTTCCCGATCCGCAACCCCAAGTGGCCCGATACGGTGATCACCCTCGAGATGCTGATGTCGCACACTTCCAGCATCAATGACTCCCAGGGCTATTTCTCGATAGATTACATCAATCCCGACGTCAACCCCGACTGGGCGAAGTGCTACAGCGACTACGAGCCCGGCACAGGATACAGGTACTGCAATCTCAACTTCAACCTCACCGGCACATTCCTCGAGAAACTCTCCGGAGAGAGATTTGACCAGTATGTCGTGCACCACGTGCTCGAGCCCCTCGGCCTCTATGGCGGCTACTGCGTGGACTCCCTTGACGCGAGCCGCTTCGCGAAGCTGTACAACGTGTCAAAGGACGGCACGCCACACGAGCAGCCGGAGGCCTATGACCCTCGCAGCGAGGAGATTGCTGCCTACCGTTTCGGCTACGACGCCCCTCTGTTCTCGCCGACAGGCGGTATGAAGATCACCGCAATCGACCTGGCGAAATATATGATTATGCATATGAACTACGGCTACAGCCCGCTGGCCAAGGTGCGCATCATCTCCGAAGAGAGTTCCCGCGCGATGCAGACTCCCCGCTCCGAGCCCGAGCATTACGGCCTGGCACTCGTGCGCAACGGTGAGTATATCCCTGGAGTCGAGATTGTCGGCCACACCGGCGGCGCCTACGGTCTGCGCAGCGCGATGTTCTTCATCCCCGAGCGCAAATGCGGCATAGTGGTGATCACCAACGGTTCATACAACCCCTGGGGCGAGGACGGAAACATCCTTACCGGGTCGCTGATGGTGGCCTTCAAGCACTTCCTCGCGGAAGAAGACTAAAAATCAAGAAGATAACCCACTGTCATATACATACAGCTGGTGTTCAATTTAACGTCGGAGGTCTTGCTGACATTTGCAAGGCCTCTTTCGTATCCGAGAGTGAGATTGAAACCTCCTCCTATGAAATGATGGTACTGCAGACGTACCTGTGCGGCCAGACCTGCGTCGAAACGATAGTATTTGTAGCCGGTTATATCATCGAAAAGCTGGTACCTGTTGCCGATGGGATTTATCTTGTATCCTTCGAAACCATAGGCGCAATAGGCACCTGCTGAGGGCTCCAGGGAGAATTTGCCTTTTTCTCCGAGTTTGAAGGAGTATCCGACGAGAAGGGGTATCTGCATATAGTTGATGACTGTAGGCATATAACCCGAGGAGTGTTCGGTGAATCTCTTTCCGGTGTAGGCAATTCCCGTTTCAAGGAAAACCGGCGAGTCGAAAGTGACGGCATAAGAAACCTTTATTCTTGGATCGAAACCGCTTGGGCTGCTTTGAGGACCGATAATGGTAGCGTAGGATATGCCGACTTCCGCCCTTACTTGCTGCGCCTTTGCGCAGAATGCGGAGACCATCAGAATTGAGATGAGGAGAAAAAATCTTTTCATAGCTGTGTGGTGATATGTGTATCCGCAAATATATGAAAAAAATCAAGGATTTGTCCTGTCCAGGAATCTGAAAGATGAGGCTTCGATCAGATGCTCCGGCCTGATGTTCTCCTCCAGGGCCAGGTCGGCAATTGTGCGCGCCACCTTGATTATCCTGAAATACGCCCTCATCGACAGGTTGAGGCGTCCCATCAGTTTCGTGAGGGTCTGCGTGCAGCGCTCGTCCAGGGGGCAGTATTTCTCTATCATCCTGTTTGACATCTCGGCGTTGGCGGATATCTGCTCGCCCCGGAACCTTTCTTCCTGCAGTTTCCTGGCCTTCAGCACCCTCGCCGCCACGGCCGCGCTCGGCTCCGCCTTCGCCCCTGAGACTATCTCGCTTGTCTTTACTGCCGGCATAAGTATCTGCAGATCAATACGGTCCATAATCGGTCCGGAGAGTTTGGACATATAGTTGAGGCGCTGCGAAGGGGTGCAGGTGCAGCGGTCGCCTTCGCCCCAGTAGCCGCAGGGACAGGGGTTACTCGCGGCGACCAGCATAAAGGAAGCGGGGTAGCGGATCTTTGAGCGCAGGCGCGAGATCACCACATAGCGGTCTTCCAGCGGTCCGCGCAGAGCCTCGATGATCTGGCGGGGGAGAAGTGCGAACTCGTCTAAAAAGAGTATTCCATTGTGGGCGAGGCTGACCTCCCCGGGGCAGACGCTGTCTCCGCCGCCTCCGCCGATGATCGATGCGAGGGATGCGCTGTAGTGCGGGGCGCGGAAAGGCCGGGTGCGTATCAGACCGCAGCGAAGGTCGCCCTTGCCGGCGCTTGAGTAGATTTTGCTCGTCACCAGGGATTCCTCGACTGTCATCGGCGGCAATATCCCCGCCATCGCCTTGGCCAGCGAACTCTTCCCCGACCCCGGGCTGCCGACGAAAATGCAATTGTGGTGGCCTGCACAAGCGATTTCAACTCCTCTCTTTGCGCCTTCCTGCCCGATTATGTCAGCGAAATCCATTATTTCCGGACCTTTCAGTCCGTTCGTTTCTGCAAGGGGGCGGTTCCATATCAGCAGGTCGGCGCAGTCGTCGTTCAACGTAAGAATACGAATGACGTCATTGAGGGATTCCACCCCGTACACGTCACAGTTCCGGAATTCCGCCGCCTCCCGCGCAGAGTCCAGAGGCAGGATGATGCCCTGCATCCCTTCCTGGGCCGCGAGTTCTGCGAAGGGCAGCGCCCCGGAGATTGACCTGATGCTGCCGTCGAGACCCAGTTCGCCCATCAGCACGAACCTGTCGATGCCCGGCAGGGAAGCCTGGTCCGAAGCGGCGATGATGCCGACCGCGATGGGCAGGTCGTATCCGCTGCCGTTCTTGTGCAGGTCGGCGGGAGCGAGGTTGATGACTATCTTCTTGCCGGGAATCTTGAACCCCAGCGCAGAGAGCGCGGACATCGTCCTGAGAAGGCTCTCCTTGACCGCCACGTCGGCCAGCCCCACGAGATGGATGCCGATGCCGTTTGAAATTTCCACCTCCACGGTCACCCTGACCGCGTCTATTCCGATGCATTTTGCACCTGTAATGTGTGTCAGCATATTGTAAATATTGATAACTTTGTCGTTTGAAATGAAACATCAGATAGAAATAAAGGACCTTTCCTGTCTGGAGGCGGCCGCACGGCAGTTCCTCGGGGAGGTAGGGGATCGCAGGATCATCGCGTTCTATGCTCCGATGGGAGCCGGCAAGACCACTTTCACCACCGCCCTGTGCAAGGCTCTCGGCGTGGACGGCGACGCCGTCAGCTCCCCCACGTTCGCCATAGTCAACGAGTATCGCGCCGCTGACGGCGAGCCGGTGTTCCACTTCGACTTCTACCGCATCGACAAGATTGCCGAGGCCCTGGACATAGGGTTCTACGACTACATCGACAGCGGATGCTTCTGTCTGATGGAATGGCCCGAAAACATCGAGGAAATCATCCCCGAGGAGGCCCTGAGGGTCAATATCGACGTCAACCCCGACCTCAGCCGCGTCGTCAGCTGGTCTGACTGATCCGTACATACACCCCCGTCAGAAAACCTTCCAGGTCAATCTCCGTCGTCACGCCGTCCACCCAGAGGACCGGCTTGCCTCCCTTTTCCATAGGAGTCAGCACCATATACAGTTTCCCTCCGCACAGCGCCGCGCAGTGGGAATTGAAGAAATAGTACCTTCCCGACAGGACGCTGCCGCCTTTCCCGGAGCGGCGGATTTTGATGACGCCGTCGTCCGAGACGTTCAGCCCGGCGACAATGTCCCCGTCGGTGTAAAGATAATCGCTACCGTCCATCGAGATTATGTCGGCGATGCCGTCCTTCCAGACGCTGCTGCTCCCGGAAAGGCTTTCCAGCCAAATTTTGCAGTCGTCCGCATCGGGGGAGTCACCTTCCGGCGGGATGATGCGGCAGGATTTCGTCGTGGCGGTGGTGGAAGAAAGCACCTGCCGCGCACTGCCTTTAGAGTAAAATTTCACCGCCCCGCGGCTGTCCCTGTAGGCATATGCAGTGACGCCTGAGATGCTCCTGATGTCGAAAATCCGGCCGACGTCATCCTCCAGCTCCACCGAGCGCGCTCCCTTCTGTGTCGCGCTGAACCAAATCTGCCCGCTTGAGGTAGTCTTGCTGTAGAAGAACACATAGTCGTCTCCCGAAGAGTACAGCGCCCCGGAAGCGGGGAACGTCGGGTCGTCGAGACTGCCCCACACGCTGCCTTCCTGCTCGGAAAACAGCGCCTTCCCGTCCTTTCGCAGCGCGAATCCGCGGCCGCTGCGGTTGGCTCCCAGAGTGTAGAGTCCGTCCCCGGCCGCTATGATGCCCTTGAGCACCTCGGCGCCGTCGTAAGAAAACAGCAGTTCGCCGTTTTTCTTTATGTACGTGACTCCGTCGGTGCAGTATTCGGTGTACAGGTCCCCGCCGATGAGATGATGCAGGTCCGTGGCGGCACTGACGCGCTCCGTGTGGCCGTATTTCACCCTGACGGCGGGGGAGAAGTCCTCGAATGCGATTATTTCCCCGCCGGAGAGATAGTAGACGGAGTCTTTTCGCCAGTCGTAGCCGTCCGGAATGGACACAGCGGTAATCCATATGGTGGTGTCGAGTGCTGCCGAGGGTTCATCACCGGTTCCGGAGCCCCCTTCTTCGTCGTCTTCACCGCCTCCGGTCCCTTCCCACCGTCCGAGCGAGTCGTGCGCGTATCCGCGGCTGTATTGGTAATCCGGGAACTTGATGCAGGCCGCTGTCAGTGCCAGCGCCGCAAACAACAGAAACATCTTTTTCATAGTCCGCAAGTTTTGCCTCAAAAGAAGTCATTCCCGCGCATTTTTCACAGTCCTTTCATCCCGGATACCCGTCATTCATCCCATTTTTACGAATTTTAACAAAAAAACCCGGGCCATCAGGTCCGGGCTTGAATATTTGAAGCGGAAATATTCTAGAGGTTGGGATTCATTGAGCTCCACTCTGCCACTGCGGGGATGATGCCGAGGGAGATGATCTCGTCGCGCATCTTGCAGAGGTGCTGGTATGAAGCCTGGAGAGCAGCCATTTCTTCCTCGGTGCCCTGGGGTGCGGTGAAATGCACGCCGGTGGCGTCGATGACTGAAGGCATTGCCATCATCACGTTCTTGTAGCCGCACTTGTCGCAGTTGACATAGCAGCCTGCAGGCCAGGTGAACTTGTCGCCGCCCATTGCAGCCTCGATCATCTTGACAGCCTGGTATGCGGGGCTCTGGAATGAGCTGCGTCCGCGGAGCTTGATGATCTTGGAACCGCCCTGGATGGTGTTCTGCTTGATCTCAGCCCACTTTTCGGCTGAGAGGTTGCACTCTGCGAAGGGCTTGCCGTCGATGAGGGCCTTGCTTGCGAACACTGCCATAGCCTCGCCGTGGCCGCCGTAGGTGTAGGCGCCGGTGACCTTGCACTGCTGCACGCCGAATTCCTGTGCGAGACCTTCCTGGAGACGGGTGGAGTCGAGGGCGGCGAGAGAGGTGAGCTGGTCGGGCTTGAGGCCTGAGTGGATGAGTGCGGTGAGAGCGGTGACGTCGGCGGGGTTGAAGATTACAACCACGTGCTTCACGTCAGGGCAGTAGGTCTTGATGAGGTCGCCGAACTCAGCGGCGATCTTGCAGTTGCCCTTGAGAAGATCCTCGCGGGTCATACCCTCCTTGCGGG
>R18__coassemble_2010_pt1 | contig 15583 bp, 12 predicted proteins | sample R18__metabat2_low_PE_003 | metagenome-assembled genome bin R18 | reverse complement strand
ATGCAGGCGGGGCGAGGGCGGTGGCCAGGTATGGCCACCACGCCCTCCGGGAGCCGCCTGCCGCGGCACCCTCGATCCCCGCCCAGAGATCCCTGCGGGGGGCTGTCTCGAAATTCTCAAGGGAATTCCGGACTTCCGATGTCCAATCCTTATTCTTTTCCATTGCTTGCCAAATATTTTTTAACCTCTTCTGCGAGAAGCGCCCTGGCTGTCTTGTAACGCGACGCAGACGTGTTTTCTTTTATTCCCAACATTCTCGCCACTTCCCTGTGGCTGTAGCCGTCCAGACAATGCAGGTTGAATACCGTACGGTGCCTGTCAGGAAGTTCGGTGATCATCCGCATCAGTTCTTCCGGCGGAATCTTCACCACCTCGCAGTCATCAGGAGGGTCGTCCCCGACGTCGTCCGGCGGTTCAGGGCCACAGTCAAGTCCGCTCACCAGCCTTTTCTTCTGCCTCAGGAACTGAAGCGACTCGTTGACGGCTATCTTGCCGAGCCATCTGCCAAGCGATCCTTCCCCCGTATAGACGAAACGGCCGATCGAATCGAATGCCTTGAGGAAAACGTTGTGGACAGCATCTTCGGCTTCCGTCATATTGCCCAGATACCTCAGGCAGATGGCAAGCAGCCGCCCGACGTAGCGCTCATAGAGCTCACGTCCGGCATCCTGCCTCCCCTGCCGGCAATACCTTGCCAGAAGCCTTTCCTCCATCATTTCAAAGCACTACTTCGTCTTCTGTCCCATCAGCAAAATGGCCTCCGAGCCCCTCTCCTTCACTATATAGAAGAAAGGTCTGTCGGCTGTCAGATCAAGGCGTTTCACTGAAGGATCCCCGTTGCCGCCGCTGATTATCAGCGTGACGGAACTCGCCGAAAGGCCCTCCTCGTCGATTTCCAGTTTGGCGGACTGCCTCACGCTGCCGAGGTTGTGGCTTCCGGAGGCATACATCCCGGAGAAATCGGCCTTTTCGGGGTCGAAAGCGTCAGTCACGTCCATCGCGGCGAAGACGTCGGAAAGGTCCAGACGGGTCTCCTGGGTGAATTTCGGCATCGCGAAAGTGATCTCGGCATCGACCACCGAGCGGTTCAGCGAAGTGTAGACATTTGCTGACAGTTCCTGTACCGCCTTGTCAAACGGATACCCTTCCGTCGGCAGGAGCACGTCCATCACATAGGCTCCGTTTCCGAACGGCAGCCTGATCATTTCAAAGTTCGAATAGGCAGAGTAGCGGAACGCTCCGCTGACGTGCATCATCTGGACATCCCTCGAGACGCCGTCAGCACCCTTGAATTTTTCGGTCTTGGTCTCATTGAAGTGGAAGCCTCTCCACTTGCTCTTGAAATATACTGCATTCACGGCGGCGGAGGCATCCTCGGGACTGAATTTGGAAACCGCCTGGGGGATGACACTGCCTGTCTTCTCGCGAATCCAGGCGTTTACGTCATCCGCGGCCTTCCCGCCGGTGAAATCAGCATTGCCCGGATTGGAACGGTAGAACGTGGCGGCCGTCGAGAAAGACGAGGCGTATGTCTGACCCTTGTCAATCCATAATGAGTTGGCAATCTTGACGTTGCTCTCCTCGTCAACTTTCGCGAGACCGCTTTCCATCAGGTTGAAATACGTCTGTATATTGGCGGAGGTGAAGCCGGCGAACTTGAGAGGCCGGAGCATCTGCGCGGCGGTCTCCCCGCCCGCTCCCTCGGACAGCAGCGACAGCGCATTCGCCGCCGCAAACGGCGCCACGACCATCGACTCGCCGCCGGTCTGGGCATAAATTTCCTTGTACAACTCGAACGTGAAGCTGTTCACTGCCCAGTTCACCGACTGAAGATTGTCCGGGACATTGATCAACCCTTCCTGAGAGTACACCGGATCCCCGGCTATGATCTTGCTGGAATCATTGCTGAGATCCATCTTCGTGCACGAAACGGCATACGGCAGCACCGCAGCCACCAAAAAGATCAATAAAATATTCCTTTTCATATGCTCGTAAAAAACTTTGTTCATATATATAATGCAGACTTTGCAAAATATGAGAAAAAAAAGTGAAAAATTTTTCAAAAAAAAACGAAAGTCGCGTATGGACCCCCTCCGAAGGGTACCCTATACGCGACTTTCATATCTTTTTTTACTTGCCTTTTTTCTAAAAAGCGAGGGCGAGGCCGGCGCAGTAGGTGCCGCCAAGAGTGTCGCCGAAGAGGTAGGAGCCGTTGATGCGGAACTTTCCGAACTTGAGACCGAGACCGGCGGAGAAGTATGAGCCGACGGCATAACTTCCGCTGCCGAAGTGGTATCCGACTCTCGGAATCACGATGCCTGCAATCTCATACTGAGCACCGACTGACGCCATAAAGCCTCCCTTGAAGATATAGGAGCCGTCGGCGGTGGCGGTGAGGCCGGCTACGCTGTAGGCGGCGCCGGCCTTCACAGCGCCGACGGCGCTGCCCAGGTTGACGGCTCCGGCGGAAGCTGTAAGGCCGCCGCTCTTGAACATAGCCATAATGTCGACGCCTATCGCGGTCTTGGTGTTGCCATCCGAAATATTGGACGACAGGAACTTGCCGGTGACACCGACGGACAGTTTGTCGGAAATGCCGTAGGAAATTCCCGCGGCCACTGCCATATCACTCGGCTTGAATGTGCCCAACGGGGCTCCCACATCACTGTATGTCTGATATTCCTGCTCCATAAAGTACTTGAAATCGACACCGACGGCCAGTTTGCCAGCCTTGAAGAAGCCGGCGGCGCCGACAGGGCCGAAATGAATGGACTTCACCGACCAGCTGCCGTATGAGGCGCCGAACTGGAACTTGCCGTCGTAGAACGACATCGCCGCAGGGTTGTTGGACACGGCATACGCATCCGCCTCGATTGCGGCAGTCGCTCCGCCGAGGGCTGCGCTCGCCGCGTCAGTGGCCGCATTGAACAGAGTCGCATTCTGCGCGAACGCGCACGCAGCAGAAAGAATCGCTATGGAAACTGTGATTATATGTCTTTTCATATCCCTACTCCTTTGTAATGTTCTTCTTGAAATCCTTGCTGCCGGTCTTGACGCTCACCGAATAGACTCCCGACGGGAGATTCGTGAAGTCCACGGTGGCGGGGCTGAACGGATCGAGCGTCACCGCCTGGTCGAACACCTTGCCGCCGGTGGCGTTGTAAACGGTCAGCGTGCCTGATTCGTTCTCGCCGGTCCTGACGTTGAGCACGGTCTTGACAGGCACGGGATAGAGATCCACCTCCTGGGAGCCGTCGCGCACGAGAGCCCGGAACGTCTGCGACACGGATGCTTCCTTGGCATCGTATGCCTTCACGTCGACCGTGACATAGCCGTACCAGTTGCCCTTCAGCGTCAGCTGCGAACCGGCGACCTCACCGGTAAGTATCTTGGAAGCGGAATTGACCACCGCCGTATATTTGAGTGTCTCTCCGTCGGCATCCGTGAAATACTGTGACAGGTCTATGGTCTTGCTGTCCGTGCTGGAACTGAGCACCACGTTTTCAAGGGCCTTGGACACGACCGGAGGAGTGTTTTCCTTGACGGTGTAAGTAATGTTCAGAGATGACTTGTCGTAAGAGTCGCTGGCGACAAGCGTCAACGAATAATTGCCTGCATTCATCTTGACGGCATTGAACGACAGAGACACCTCGTCGCCGGACAGTGAGCCGAGTGTCACGCCGCCCGTATCGCCGGTGATGGAGAGTTTGATGTCGTGGCCGTCCTCGTCGGTGACCTTGAAGCGGAGGCTCTTGGTCTCGAATGACTTGAGCGTCAGCGTGGTGCCGTCCAGAGCAGTGATCTTGGGAGGATTGTTCTTGCCCACGGTGAAATTAACTTTCTTTGAAGAAACCGTGTTGCCGCCGCCGGCGCTCTGAGCGGTGAAGGTGGCGGTATATGCAGTATTGAAAGACAGACCTCCGATCGTGGCGCTCTCCCACTCCGAAACTGAAGCGGTGGAAGCAAACGAGGACTCATACTCTTCCGTTGAAGACTTCAGGTTGATGATCACGTACTTCATCGCAGGCTTGCCTTGCTGAACCTCGGGGACCTTCCAGCTCAGTGTCACGCTGTTGCCCTTGAGCGAGGCTTCCTTGAATTCCGTGATCTCCGCGGGGCCTTCAGTGGAGAAACTGATTGCCTTGGCGGCATCCACGCGGCCGACGCCGAGAGCCTTGGAATTCTTGTAGCCGGGATTGTGGTCATACAGGTCAGGGTTTGCCGAATCGAGGAGAATGTCCTTTATCATCTCCGCAGTGACTCCCTGGCCCTTGAACTGGGAAACTATCAGAGCTGACACGCCGGTGACGTGAGGCGCAGCCATCGAAGTGCCCTGCATATAAACATATTCATCAACCGTGGTGCTGTAAACGCAGCCGGGATTGCCGAATGAGTTGTAGTCACCACCCGGAGCGGCGATATCGGCAAAGTCTCCGTAATTGGAATAATATGACTTCACCATATCCGGACCGAACGCGGTGACACAGACGACCTCGTCCATATTGGAGGGATAGACTCCTTCCGTCGAGGAATTGTCATTGCCGGCGGCGAAAATGATCACACCGCCCGCAATGGGACCTGTCTGGTTGCCGTTGTCATCCGTACCGGCGTACTTGCAGAAATATCTGATGGCTTCTTCCAACGACTCAGAATAGCCGCTCGGCAGACCCCAGCTGCAGTTCATCACCACCGCGCCGTTGTTGGCGGCATAATAGATGGCAGTGCTGAGGAATGCGCCCACAGTGTTGTCCTGATTGGTCTGCACGGTCATCAGGCGCACGCCCTTGTGTGTGGCGTCTCCGCCCGCGATGCCGCAGACTCCGATGCCGTTGTCATTGACGGCTCCGACCGTGCCGGCGCAATGCGTGCCGTGCGACTGGGGAACTATCTTTCCGATAGGTTTGTTGCCATCATACGTGCAGAAATTGTATCCGTAGATGTCATCCACATATCCATTGCCGTCGTCATCCACACCCTGCTGGCCATAGTACTCCGCTTCATTGATCCACATCGCGTCCGCCAGGTCTTCGTGTGAATAGTCCACTCCGGAGTCGCAGATACAGACTATGACATCTTCGCTGCCTCTCTGCGTCTTCCAGGCCTCCTCGACGTTGATGTCGGCGCCCGCGACAGCCTGTTTGCCCATAAATGAGAGCGTGCCGTCATTGATATAATGCCACTGCTTGGAGAGCATAGGATCGTTGAAAGGCAGGGAGTTGAGCTTCGGAGCGACGACATAGTCGATATGCTCGACGTTCTCGCTGTCGAAAGCGATGCGCGCGGCCTTGGTCATCAGGGCCCATTTGTCGAAATGGACGTTGTACCACCTGTCCAGCCCCGACTCCTTGATGCGGTTGGGGAATCTGGGATCATCCGGGAAAGTACGCTCGGCGTCAGTGATGTTGAGCTGCGGAAGCATACCCCGGATCTCATCCAGTCCCTGAGGAGCCTTTTCGAATTTCACGACCAGCACTCCGGGCACCGCGCCTTCAGGGACGCTGGCCTCATCCAGCACGACACCCTGGTCGCTCTGAGGCGTCTCGACAGTCCCGGGAGCAATCTCCTTATTGCAGCCTGCCAGAGCGGCAAGCGCAACAACGGAGGAAAAGAATAATGCAATCTTTCTCATAAAATTAATTCTATACGCTCACAAATATAATAAAAAAAGCGCTTCCTTGACAGAAGCGCTTTCAATATTACGAGTAATCAGACGACTACCAGAGACCCTGCTCGGTGAGCCAAGCCTCGAAGGAAGCCTGAGTCCTGCCGGGGAAGCAGAATGCGATGGGATAGTATCCACTCTGCCAACCGCCGACACCGTCGATGTAGAAGCAAGGGAACAGGACGATGATGTCATCCTCCCAGAATGTGCAATAATTCTCCTTAACCTTGTAGTTGGCGCTGAGGTCGCTCGGCCAGTAAGCCTTGACATAGTCACCTGCACCGCTGTAGTCGAAACCGGTGTTGAAGGTGTCCCACTGCACGTTGCCTTCATCATTGACCCAGAGATCGACGTAAGCGGGACCGCCCGTTGTGCTCTCCTCTGAGACAGAGTAGGGCTTCATGAATCTCCATCTGTCGAAACCGTCGGCCTCGAAGACCTCGATCTCATTGAAGAAGCCTTCCCAGAATCCTTCGCAGAACCAGCCCTTGCCCATAGACACCCAGGTGTAAGCCTTTGCGAGTGAGAATGTGACCTTGGAGATTGCAATGTTGGCGTTCGTTGCGCTTTCGTCAATCTCGATGGTGCCATTATATGACTTGCCGATTTCCATATCGGAAACGCCAAGAGAAATGGTGGCCTTGTACTCGCCGGCGTTGAAAGTGACGCTTGACGGGCAGGTCACGCCTTCAGGACAGGTCGCCTTGAGAGTGACGGTAGCCGCTGCGGTAGCAGTGTTCCTGGTGATGTCGATACCGTAAGTCGAAGCCTTTGCATCAATCTCACTGTAGGAGACGACGCTCTGGGCGAATGTGACCTCGGATGCGCTGACCGGAGTATATGTGGACTTCACGTTGTCCACGTTACAAGCTGTAAGGAACATTGCAGATACAGCTACTCCTACGAATATTTTGAATATATTTTTCATATCTCTATTCTTTTAAAGTTTCTTTTAGTCTGCAATGATTTACTTGTCGATGCTGGGAGTGAGAGCGGGATCGTCACCCTGGCCGTCTGCTTCATAGCTGCCGGTAGGGTTCTGAACCATCAGAGGGTTGGCATCTGTCTCGGCTGAAGGGATGGTGAGCACCCAGTCGAATGACTCGGGATCGTCGGTGTGGAGGGTGGTGAGCAGACCTGCGGTGGGGTGACCCATTGCGGCGGTACGCTTGAAGCCCTGACGAAGTCTCTTGATGTCATAGATACGGCCATACTCGCCCCAGAGCTCGATACGACGCTGGAGGATGATCTCCTCGAGGAGAGAACCGGTGTAGTCGGTGGTGAGAGCGCCGAGAGAAGTACCTGTCTTCGCTGAGCAGTCATAGCCCTCCTGACGGGTGGACATCATCTCATTGAGAAGGCTCTTTGCCTCGGATTCGCCTGAACCGGCGCCGCGGCATGCGCACTCAGCTGCGATGAGGTACATCTCAGGCATACGCATGAAGATGTGGTCAGCACCTGAAGTAGGCACGGAAGCGTCCTTGAAGAGGAACTTGTACTGCTGGTAGCCGAGAGTCTTGCCGTCTTCGAGAACCTCATAGTTCCACCACTTGATACGCTTGTCAGCGGCGTTGATCTTGCTGATGAGTTCTGCGGAGCAGCACTTGCGGGAAGACTTGCCGTAACCTCCGAACGCGATGTCCATATGGGCAAGGAACTGAGGGTTGGTCGTACCCTGGTCGGTGATGATCTCAGCGCCCCAGAGGACGTTGCTTGCACCTGAATCGTTGAAATGCTGTGAAGCGTCGAATGCGACGTTCTTGCCGGAAGCGCTCATAGCGATCTTGGCAGCAGCGTAAGCGGCGGTGTAGTCACCCATATAGAGGGCGATACGGGCCTTGATGCCGTTTGCCACATAGTAGTCGATGTGGGAAACGTGCTGTTTGCTCTGGCCGTTGAGATAAGCGATTGCTGCGTCGATGTCCTTCACAGCCTGCGCGTAGACAGCCTTGTTGGTAGAACGGGGCTGGCCTTCAGTACCTGCGACGGTAGGCTCGGTGTAAATGGGAACTCCGAGTCTGTCCTCGTGGCCGATATAGCTGCGGGCGAAGGTCATCTCAAGATAGTGGTATGCGTAAGCGCGGAGAGCGTAAGCATTGCCGAGGATGTACTTCCACGTGTTGCTGATCTCAGTGCCGGCCTCTTTGAATTCATTCTCCTTGTCGAGGATATAGTTGACGTTGGAGATGATGGTGTAGTAGTAGTTCCAGCAGTCATAAGACCTCCAGCCACCTGAAGTGTAACGGGTCTTGACGTTGTAGCAGTAGTCATACCAGAACCAACCGTTACCGGAAGCGGCCTGGACCATATCCTCGCCCATAAGGTCACCCATAAGGGCATAGGACTGAGGACCGAATGACTGGTGATAGTTGCTGGTGGTGGTTGCGCCCCACTGCCAGAAGAAACGGAATACGCCGTTGAGGGCCATCAGACCGCCGTCTTCTGTATTGAGCATCGTGTCACCTGACACTGCTGTGGTAGGTGCAGTCTCGAGGAAATCCTTGTTGCAGGATGCGAGGGAGACTGTGATGGCAGCTAAAAGTATAAAGAATATCTTTTTCATATCTTTCGTCTCCTATCAATTAAAAGTTAATGTCTATACCGGCAGAAACGATTCTGGTCGGAGTATAGCTCCAGGTGTTGCCACCGGTGAAGTTGTACTGGAGGTTGGAACCGTGAAGCTTGGAGAACATGAAGAGGTTGTCGCCGTTCGCGAAGATGCGGAGGCTCTTGATACCGATCTTGCGGGTCCACTTCTCAGGGAGAGTGTAACCGAGCTGGATGGACTTGATTGCGAAGTAAGAAGCGTCGACAAGCCACCTGTCACACTGTGAGAGGTTGGTTGAACCGATCATGATTGCAGGCACGTCAGTGACATCGCCCGGATTCTGCCAGCGGCGGAGAGCGTGCTTGCTCCAGGTGTCACCTGCATAGGTGACTTCCATTGTGCTGGAGTAAACGCTGTCGTACACCTTGCCACCGATTGAGAATGTGGTGAGGAAGGAGAAGTCGACGGGACCCCAGGTGAAGTCGGAGTTGAATGAACCCTGAAGCTTGGGCTCGCGGCTGCCGAGGTAGTACTTGCTGTTGGAAGCCTCGGTGGTGCTGGAGGTGATGTAGTCTGAACCCTCGATCTTGTCACCGTTGTCATCCTTCTTGTAAGCCCAGTAGAGAGCCTTGCCGTTTGAGGGATCGACACCTGCATACTTGGAGGTGTAGTATGTGTAGATAGGCATACCGACCTTGATCACGTAGACACCTGAAGTGATGGTGTCGTCGTCGGTGAGGGCGAGGATCTTGTTGCGGTTGAGATAAGCCATCAAGGTTGAAGAAGCGCGGAATGCACCGGTCTGCTTCCAGTTGAACTTGAAGGTGGACTCGAAACCTACGTTCTGCAGTGAACCGATGTTGTCATTGTATCCGGTGAAACCGGTTGACATCGGCATAGGTGCGGAAAGAAGGAGGTCTGTGGTCTTGCCGTAGTAACCCTCGAGAGTGACATTGAGGAAACGGTTGAACAGGAGAGCCTCGAGACCCACGTTGAGTGTGCCCTTCTTCTCCCAGCTGACGCTAGGGTTGGCAAGGGATGACACCATTGCACCGGGATTTGAAGCGTTCGCCCAGGTCAGGTCATAGAATGACTGCCAAGCATAGTAAGAACCGAGTTCATCGTTACCGAGCTGACCGTAAGACACGCGGAAGGTACCGTTGTCGATCCAGGAAGCGTTCTTCATGAAGTTCTCCTCGGAGAATCTCCAGGAAGCACCCACTGACCAGAACTGACCCCAGCGGTAATCCTTGTTGAAACGTGAAGAACCGTCAGTACGCCAGGTGGCCTCGAAATAGTACTTGTCTGCGAAGTCGTAGTTGAGACGGGCGAAGTAAGACTCCTTGCGGAGGTCTGAAGAGTAGGAGTTGTTGCCTGTCACGTTGGTTGCAGGAGCGAGCTCGTAGATGCCCTTGTACACACCGGTACGCTCTGCGTAGAGGTACTTGTAGTTGTATGAGTAGCTCTCGTGTGCGCCCTGTGCGAGGATGTGGTGCTGGCCGAACTTGCGGTCATACTTGAGGATCTGGTTGAAGGTGTATGACATGTAACGGTATGAGTACTTGTCGACCTCGCCGCCCACTGATGCACCGTCACCGTGATCGGGGTTGTAGTATGACGTCTGGTTGGAGTTGCGGATGTCCGCACCGAAGTTGACCGTGAAGGAGAGGCCCTTGAGAGCGCCCATCACGTCCTTGTCACCGCCGAGGATTGCATATGTACGGACAGATGCGTTGTCGGCAATTGTCTCGAACTTGTTCTCCTGGAGGTCACCCACCACGTTGAACTTGGTGGCCTTCGGACGGCCGTTCAGACCGTAGTCGTACTGCTTGTTGCCAAACTCGTCGAGGGCGTCCTTGCCGTTCTCGTCCTTGAGATAGACGGGATAGATGGGAGCCATGAACTGAGCGGTGTACCAGGCGTTGCCGGTCTGTGAAGAAGAGTACTGTGACTCGTTCTGGTATGTGTAGGCGTAAGAGGTGTTGACACCTGCTGCGAGCCAGTCAGTGATCTGATGGTCGACACCTGCACGTGCTGAGTAGCGCTTGAAACCGGTGGTGATGAGCACACCCTTGTCGTCGGTATAACCGAGCGAGAAGTTGTACTTGGTCTTGTCATTGCCACCTGCAACGCTTACTGAATAGTCCTGATGGAATGCCTTCTTCTCGGTGAGCTCGTCCATCCAGTTTTCGTTCCAGGCTGAAACGGCGTCGCTTCTGAGCTTGCCGGTCTCCTGATCGATGACGGTCTCCCAAGTGTAGTTCTTGTAAGGGTTGTAGTGCTCGCCGCCCACTGCTCCGGAGAGAGCGCTGGAAGCGTATGCCCTTGCAGCTGCGTCTGAATAGCCGCCGTTGAAGTAAGCCTCGTTCTTGAGGGCTTCCCAGGTCAGCTCGACGAATTCCTGCTGGTTGACCATGTCATAAGACTGCAGAGAGCGTGACTGGACACCGAAGTTGGCCCTGAAGTTCACGGTAGCCTTGCCGTCAGCACCCTTCTTGGTGGTGATGAGGATGACACCGTTTGCACCGCGGGTACCGTAGAGTGCGCAGGCTGCTGCGTCCTTGAGGACTGTGAGGGACTCGATGTCGTTGGGGTTGAGTGAAGCGAGTGCACCGTCGAAAGGAATGCCGTCAACAACATAGAGAGGAGTTGAGGAAGCGTTCACGGAACCGGTACCACGGATCTGGATTGATGCTCCGGAACCAGGCTGACCTGAACCTGCGGTAACTGTAACACCGGCCACGAGACCTTCGATAGCCTTTGAAACGTTGGCGACGGTACGCTTCTGGAGAGTCTCGCTCTTCACTGCGGTTGCAGAACCGGTGAATGAAGACTTCTTCGCGGTACCGTAAGCCACGACGACTACATCATCAAGTGACTCTGAATCGGGATCCAGGGCGACGTCGATCTTTGACTTGCCGGCGACTTCCTGCTCAACGGTCACATAACCGATTGAGGAGAAGACGAGGATCGCATTCTGAGCAGCGCTGATGCTGTAAGCACCGTCTGCATCGGCGGCGACACCGTTCATGGTGCCCAACACCTGTACTGAAGCAAACGGGATAGCTTCTCCTGTGGCAGCGTCCTTGATGACACCGGTGACCGTCACGTTCTGTGCGGATGCGATGCCGGCAGCGAGGAGCACTGCGACAGTTGCTAAAAATAGCTTAAATTTTTTCATAAGCGTTTTTAGAATTAGTTAAACAAAATATAATACACTAGTTGATTTTTCAACCCTTTGACTCTAATATATAGTGAGTCAAGTCACAAAGGTGCAAATAAAAAATAACTTATGCAAATATATCAATCTGCCGCAAAATAGGTTTTATTGGGGTTTTTTAGGGTTTTTTGTGATATATTTGAGATAATTATACGGATTTTGCTTACAAAATGAAAGCGGATTTGTCAAATCCGCTTATAATCGTAATATTTAAAAATTTCGTAAAAAAATTTAATAATTAGTGAACTTGCTCATTGTGAGCCACCTACGATGTCCAGAAGTTCGGAAGTGATCTTCTCCTGACGGCGCTTGTTGTACTCGAGTGTGAGTTCAGAAAGCAGATCCTCCGCGTTGTCGGAGGCAGTCTGCATCGCGACCGTGCGCGCGGCGTGCTCGGAGGCCACGCTGTCAAGGATCACTGTGTACATCTTGACCTGCAGCATCTGCGGCAGCACCTCGCGGGCGATCTCCTCCCTCGAAGGTTCGAAGAGGTATCCGTCACCATCCGCCTGCGACGAGGTCGCAAACGGGAGGAACACCTCCGAAACCGCTTCCTGATGCGACGTGGACACGAAATGGTTGTAGACGAGTATCACCTTGTCAATGGCTCCTGAAACATATTTCTCCACAAGGAGGTCCGCGAGGGCGGCGGCGGAAGCGTACGACGGCCGGGCGACAAGGTCGCTGAAATCCCGGCCGACGTCACAGCCCGCCGCCTTGAGCGCGTCGGACATCTTGTGCCCCACGGCATATATCTCCGGTCTTTCAGTTTCCGACAGGACGGACAGCGTCTTCCGGATGGCGTTGTCGTTGAAACCGCCGCACAGCGAGGAATTAGACGACAGTGCGACTACCGCAGTGCGCGCGTCATCGCGCAGTTCGGCCGTCTCCAAAGAAGCGCCGCCGGTGCATCCGACGATTTCCTGCAGGGTCCGCTGGTACGGCAACATGTTCTCGATGGCGCTCTGGGCCTTGTGCAACTTGGCCGAGGCCACGAGTTTCATCGCCGAAGTGATCTTCAGTGTGCTCCTGACCGAGCCGATGCGTGTCTTTATTTCCCTCAGGGACGCCATTATCTGACTGATTTGACGATCATCTGAGCCTCGTTCCTGAGGACATCCTCAATCTCGTCGGTGAGTTTGCCTGCCCCCAGAAGGTCGAGCACGTCCTGATGCGACGCGCGCATCCTGTCGAGGAACAGCGTCTGGAACTCCTGCACCTTGTCAAGCGCCACGTCGGAGAGCAGTCCGCGCGTGCCGCAATACAGAATCGCCACCTGATCGCCCACGGGCATAGGCGAATACTGCGGCTGGATGAGCAGTTTCTCGTTCTTGCGGCCGGTGTCGAGGGCCATCGCGGTGACCTTGTCGAGGTCGGAGGAGAACTTGGAGAACGACTCCAGTTCCTTGTACTGCGCCTGTGCGATCTTGAGAGGTCCCGCAACTTTCTTCATCGACTTCACCTGGGCGGAACCGCCGACTCGGGAGACCGATATGCCTATGTTGATGGCCGGACGGAATCCCTGATTGAAAAGGCTGGATTCCAGATAGATCTGGCCGTCGGTGATGGAAATCACGTTGGTGGGGATGTAGGCCGCGACGTCGCCGGCCTGCGTCTCGATGATGGGCAGGGCGGTGAGGGAGCCGCCGGCACGGACGCGGCCGCGCAGAGACTCCGGCAGATCGTTCATCTTTTCCGCAACTTCCTGCTGGTCAATGATTTTGGCGGCTCTTTCGAGCAGACGTGAATGGAGATAGAACACGTCTCCCGGATAAGCCTCGCGGCCGGAAGGTCTGCGAAGGATCAGCGAGACCTCGCGGTATGCGACGGCCTGCTTGCTGAGGTCGTCGTAGACGACGAGGGCCGCACGGCCTGTGTCGCGGAAATATTCGCCGATGGCGGCACCCGCGAAGGGGGCGTAATACTGCAGGGCGGCGGGGTCGGCGGCGGTTGCTGCCACCACGACCGTATAGTCCATCGCACCCTTGGCGCGCAGGGTGCCGACGATTGACGCCACGGTGGAGCCTTTCTGGCCTATGGCCACGTAGATGCAGTATACGGGCTTGCCGGCGAGATAATTTTCGCGCTGGTTGATGATTGTGTCAATGGCAATGGCGGTCTTGCCGGTCTGGCGGTCGCCGATGATGAGTTCGCGCTGGCCGCGGCCGATGGGGATCATCGAGTCGATGGACTTGATGCCCGTCTGGAGCGGTTCGTTCACCGGCTGGCGGAAAATCACGCCCGGAGCCTTGCGCTCGAGCGGCATCTCCACCGCTTCGCCGCCGATCTCTCCCAGACCGTCGAGGGGGTTGCCGAGCGGATCGACCACCCTGCCGAGCATCTTCTCGCTGACGTTGATGGAGGCAATGCGCCCGGTCCTGCGGACTTTCATCCCTTCCTTCACTTGGTCTGACGGGCCGAGAAGCACCGCACCGACGTTGTCCTCCTCGAGGTTCATCACCACTCCCATCACGCCGCTGGCGAATTCAAGCAGTTCGCCCGCCTCGGCGTTTGCAAGGCCGTAGATGCGGGCCACGCCGTCGCTGACCTGGAGCACTCCGCCGACCTCCTCGTACTTGAGGGTGACGTCGATGTCCTTGAGCTGCGCGAGCAGGATGTCGGAAATTTCACTTGGTTTTATCGTATTCTGCGCCATTGACTATACAATTCTTCTGTTTTTTTCAATAAACTGACGGCGGATGGTCTCGATCTGCCGCTTCACGCTGGCGTCCACCATCCTGTCGTCGATCTCAAAGACGAACCCTCCGATCAGCTGCGGGTCCACCTTCGCGTCCAGTATCACTCTGCAGCCGACGGACGCGCCTATCGTGTCGCTGAGGGTCTTCACCAGTTCGGGGGCGGGCGCGGCCGTGGTCAGAGTGGCCATCTTGATGCCGCGGGAGGCGTAATAGAGTCCGAGATAACTGCGGAAAATCCGCGCAGCGTATTCCAGACGTCCGTGGCTTATGAGCAGCGCGGTGAGCCTTTCGATTTCAGGCTCGAGGGAACGTGCCGCTGCATCGGGGTCGTCCAGGAGCAGTTTCACCTGCCGGGCAACCTCGGGACTGCGACCTTTTTCCTCAGTGTACTTGAAAAAGGCCCTGGCATATCTGGACACTATCGCTCCGCCGTTCATACTAATTGGTCTTTTCGCTGAAAACCTCGTCCACGTACCTGTCTATCAGGGCACCGCCTGCCGGGGTCTCTTCCAGTTCCTTGCGGATGATCTTTTCGGCCACCTGCACACTGAGCAGCGCCACCTGGCTGCGGATGTCGCGCAAGGCGCTCTCCTTCTCCGCGGCGATCTCGGTGCGTGCGTGCTCGAGTATCTTCGCCGCCTCGTCGGAGGCCTGCTGCCTTGCCTGCGAGACGATCGCGTCGCGGGTACGGCCGGCTTCCTTGAGGATGCGGCCCTGCTCTTCGCGGGCCTGCTCGATGAGCTGCTCCTGCTCCCGGGCCACATTCGCAAGCCTCTCTTCCGCCTCGGCTGCGAGGCGGATGGATTCGCGGATGCGGTCGTTGCGGCTGTCTATCGCCCCGGTGATGATGGGAAATCCGAACTTCGCCAGCAGGAAGAACACGATGGCGAAGATGACGACCATCCAGACCAGCAGTCCGGTATCAGGTGTCAGAAGTGACATTTCCCTTTATTTTGCAATCAGACAGACGACTATTGCGAAGAGGCAGACGCCTTCCACGAGCGCGCCCACGATGATCATCGAGGTGCGGATGTTGCCTGCGGCCTCCGGCTGGCGGGCGATGCCTTCCATTGCGGCCTTGCCTATCTTGCCGATACCGATTGCGGCGGCGATTGCAGCGATGCCCGCGCCGATTGCCTTGCCGAAGACGTTGAGTCCGGCAGCCGCCTGAAGTAACATTGTTGAGAGTAACATAAGTCTTATGATTTTTGATGATTATTGATTTCTATTCTTTCTGCCGGGACATACCGATGAACACAGACGAGAGCATCGTGAACACGTAGGCCTGGATGAAGGCCACGAGTATCTCCAGACAGTCCATAAACACGCCCAGCAGCACGGAAACCACTGTCAGCGAGCCGTTTATCGCCAGCCCAATCTTGGCAGTCACGAATATGACGCAGACCATTCCCAGGATCATCGCGTGGCCAGCGAAGATGTTGGCGAAGAGTCGT
>R18__coassemble_2006_pt1 | contig 15627 bp, 8 predicted proteins | sample R18__metabat2_low_PE_003 | metagenome-assembled genome bin R18 | reverse complement strand
TTTGTATTGTTTCGTTTTGTGAGTTACGATTTCCGAGTGTTTTTTTATACTCGCGGCATTACTTTGCCTGTTCCCATCCTGTTTGACGTCGCGAGTAATGATTTTTGTTGAATTTTTGACACTCGCGGCGTTGTTATGGTTGATTTCGTCTTGTTTCGTGTCGCGAGTAACGATTTTCGTCTGTTTTTTGATACTCGCAGCAGGATCAATGACCGTTACCACCTCCGGAAGCGACAATCGGTGCACAAATCAGGCTTTTTTGTGCACGGAAAGATTCTGAAGCGGCAATCGGTACGCAAATCAGGCGTTTTTGTGCACGGGAAGCTTCTGAAGCGACAATCGGTGCACAAATCAGGCTTTTTTGTGCACGGAAAACTCTTCGCACGCGAAAGTCGCGTATGGCCCCCCTCTAGAGGACCCCCTATACGCGACTTTCCCGCATAGGAGGCCGATTCGCTCGCTAACTCTTCCGGAAACCTTGCAAATCTCCTGTCCTGCCTCAGAGTTAGGGACACAAACACGTGCAGGAGGTCGATTCTGTCCCTAACTCTCCCAGAAACCTTGCAAATTTCCTGTTCGGACTCAGAGTTAGGGACAAAAACACGTGCTGAAGGCCGATTCTGTCCCAAACTCGCCAAGGAACTATTCGAGCGATTCCCCTGGAAGCCATGCAAGCGTACGTGGTCTAATAATGCGAGTGTACGAGGTCTCAAAAAAATGCCGGGACCTCGTACGGTGGGACTTTGTAACTCATTAAATAACAATGACTTGGAAAATACAAGTGTACGAGGTGTCGCCCATTTGGATAGACCTCGTACATTAACCTGCAAGCGAGGCTATAGATGAGAGACAAAAGGAGACAAAAGGAGACAAAGGGAGGCAAAGGGAGGCAAAGCGAGGCTACAGGTGAGAGGCAAAGGTGAGGCGAAGGTGACGCTAAGGTGAGGCGAAGGAGAAGCAAAGGGAGACAATGGAAAAGAAAAAATTGAAGAAAGGAGATGAGGAGAAAATATTTTGCGTCAAATCAGATACGGATTCATAAAATTTTTGATAAATTTGGTGTTTGATTTGACGCAGGTCAGATACGACTTATAACCAACAACAAAATTTTTCAAATTCACCATTATGATTATCGGTGTACCCAAAGAGATCATGCACGACGAAGCTCGTGTAGCGGCTATCCCCGAGACCGTCAAGAAGATGGTCGCGGCCGGAAATGAAGTTTTACTGGAGAAAGGCGCGGGCGAAGGCTCGTTCTATTTCGACCAGCAGTATGTAGAGGCGGGAGCCACCATCGTGGACGACCCTCAGGAAATCTACGACAAAGCTGAAGTGATACTTAAAGTCAAAGAGCCTCTCTTCAACGAAGCCAAAGGAAAGAACGAAATCGACATGATGCACTCAGGTCAGTACATCATCACATTCATACATCCCGCCGCCCCCGTCAATCACGAAATGGTGAAGAAGATGGCGGCCAACGGAGTCATCGGTCTCACCCTCGACGGCGTGCCCCGCATCCCCCGCGCACAGTCAATGGACGCTCTCTCGTCAATGAGCACCTGCGCCGGCTACAAGGGCATCCTGATGGGCGCCAGCGACCTCCCCAAATTCTGCCCGATGATCGGTTCTGCAGTCGGAGTAGTCAAGCCCTCCAACGTCCTGGTGATCGGTACCGGCGTTGCAGGTCTGCGCGCCGTCGCCACCGCCAAGGGCCTGGGTGCCAAGGTGTTCGCCGCCGACATCCGTCCTTCCGCCTGCGAGCAGGCGATGTCCCTGGGCGCAAAGATAGTCGACTGCGGCGTGCCCGAAGAGATAGCGGTGCGCAGGGTCGGCGTCGTGGAATACGCGAAGAGACTCCCCGAGGAATGGCTCTTCAAGGAGCGTGAATACGTCGCCGCAGCCGTCAAGGACGCTGAGATAATCTTCTGCTCGGCACTTCTCCAGGGCCAGCTCGCCCCGGTGCTCCTCACCGAGGAAATGGTCGCGTCTATGAAGCCCGGCTCCGCAATCGTCGACATCTCAATCGACCAGGGCGGCAACTGCGCCATCACCACTCCCGGCAAGAGGGACGTCAAGCACGGTGTCACCATCGAAGGCATCAAGAACATCCCCGGCCAGCTCCCGACCTCTTCCACCTGGCTCTTCGCCCACAACATCTGCAACCTCCTGCTGTTCCTCGCGAAGGACGGCAAGATGGCTCCCGACTGGGAAGACGAGATCGTGCAGAAGATACTTGTCACGAAGAACGGCGAAATCGTGCACGCAGGCGCACGTGAAGCAATGGGACTCGCCTAAAAGACAAGCCCTATGTTCGGACTCAGCACAATAGCCTGGCAGTTGATACTCCTCGGTGTGTTCGCGGTGGCGACCATCGTGGGGTATCTCCTTATAAACAAGGTTCCCTCCACCCTCCACACCCCTCTGATGAGCGGAATGAACGCTCTGTCGGGCGTGACCGTACTCGGCGCCCTCACCGCCACGGCAGAAGGATTCTTCGCGGATTCCCTGCCCGTACAGATTTCGGTTTCGATCCTCGGCGCTGCGGCAATCGCGCTTGCAATGGTCAACGTTGCCGGCGGTTTCGCCGTCACTGACAGGATGCTCGCGATGATCGCAAAGAAGCGCGTCAAGGGGCAGACAGCCATCTATGCCGCAGCAGCCTGCGTTGCAGCGGCTCTGGTCGCACTGATATGCCTCAAAGGCGGCAGCGCCACCTACGTCGGCGTGTCCGCAGTCATCGTCCTCGGCGTCCTCGGCGGCATCGCGATGATGAGCAAAATCGATTATTCACGCATAGGAAACAGAATGAGCGCGATCTGTATGGTCGTGGCCATCCTCGTCACCATACTCTCGAGCCTGTTCATCCCCAAGTCCTGGCCAATCTATATAGGAATGGCCGCAGGCCTCGCGGTCGGACTGGTGCTCGCCGCAAAGGTGTCGATGCTCCAGATGCCGCAGATGGTCGCTCTGTTCAACGGACTCGGCGGCGCCGCATCGGCCATCGTCGGCGCCTTCGCGATGTTCGGCATCGGCGCCGGACTCGGCCTCTTCGAAAAGATCACCTCATCGATAGCGCTCTCAATCGGCGCGGTGACCCTGCTCGGCAGCCTCGTCGCCGCCGGCAAACTCCACCGCATCCTGCCGCAGAAGCCCGTCACGGTGAAGAACCATCAGCTCTGGCAGATGCTCTCCATCGCCGTCGTCGCGCTTGCGATAATCCTTTTCGCCGCAATCGGCGCACCTACGGCAGTGTTCTTCACGGTACTGCTGCTCGCATCGGCGGCTTTCGGCCTGCTGTTCTCCCTGAGAGTCGGCGGCGCTGACATGCCCATCACGATATCGCTGCTCAATTCGCTCAGCGGCGTCGCGGGAGCAATCGCCGGCCTTGCGATCGGAGACCTGCTGCTCGTCGCAGTCGGCGGCATCGTCGGAGCGTCCGGCCTGCTGCTCACCCAGATAATGTGCAAGGCGATGAACCGCAGCCTCGCCGCAATCCTTTCCGGCAAGACCACTGCCGCTCCTGCACCTGCAGCCCCTGCGGAGAATGCTGAAGCGCCGTCAGAGCCCGCCGCAGAGCCTGCAAAGGCAGAAGAGAACGAAGAGCCCGCAAAGGCGGAAGAAACCGCAGAACCTGAAGACGAATACGAGTGTCTGCGCGGCGCCAAGCAGGTGATCATCGTTCCCGGATACGGAATGGCTATCGCCCAGGCGCAGCACGTGGTGAAGCGTCTCGCTGACAAGCTGACCGCCCAGGGCACCAAGGTCAAATACGCCATACACCCCGTCGCGGGTCGTATGCCCGGCCATATGAACGTGCTCCTGTGCGAGGCCGACGTCGACTACGAGGACCTCTACGAAATGGACGACGTCAACCCCGAATTCAAGACCTCCGACGCCGCATTCATCATCGGCGCCAACGACGTCACCAACCCTGCTGCATCAACGGCAGTCGGCACCCCGATCTACGGAATGCCGACCCTGAATGTCAACGACTGCGCCAACATATTCGTGTTCAACTTCGACCTCAAGCCCGGCTACGCCGGAGTGGAAAATCCCATCTACACGAGGGCCGAAGGCGTGCATCTCCATCTTGGCAACGCCGCCGAGACATTGGCGGAATTCCTCGACGGGATGAAGTAGGACTCACTGAGCCTCGGACTCTCCGAGGCGCCGGATGAAATATTCTCTCAAGTCGGACCAGGAATAATACGGTCCCTCCACGGGCGCGAGACCAAGAATTGTGGTTTCGCGCTCGTTGTGTAAAAGCTTCACGAGCACGTCACCCTTGCGGTTACGGTAAAAGACCATCTGAAGGTTGCTCGCCATACACATTTCGCGGAAGCACTGCCAGCGGTCGGCTCCGCGCGCAATCGTGGTCTCCCCTTCGTTGTTTTCAACCCTGAGCAGGAACAGCATCGACCCGATGCCTCCGTCGTGGCCGAAGCGAAGGTCTGCGACCTTCCCCGGCCGCTCCCCGGCAAGCACCTCGTCCGCTTTCTCCAGGAAATCCCTCAGCAGAGGCCTTCCCATCCCCTCGGAGCGCCAGCCCATCAGTTCGTCCGTATAACCGAAACGGCCGTACATATTGCAGTCATCCACTTTCTGGCAGCCGCAGAGTTCGTCAAGAGTGAAATACTTGCGGAAAATGTCCGGCATCTCATAGTCGAGCACGCCGTGGATGCATCCGGCAAAATACAGGTCCATCACGAACTCGGAAGCCTCGCGCCCGGTGACGTCAAATGCCGCAGAAGGCATTTTGCAGACCAATGCAGCGATACGCGAGCCGTCGACGAGGGAATTCCTCATCGAATCCTTCACGTGCTTCAAAACGGCGCTCTGGTACGGATTCGCAGGCACGTCGTAACTGATATAGTCCATATATCTCTGGCCTGTATGCAGGGCTATCCGAAGGTCGGGAGAGAGCGAACGGAGTTCGCCCGTGAAGGCGGCCATACTCTGGAGACACCTGTGGAAAACGCTTGACACGCAAAGGATTTCCTTCGCCCCCTTCTGGGAGAACACAGCCGGGAAACGCTTGTACATCCTCGACGCAATGCCTTGATGTTCAGCGACTCCCCTCTGCGTAAGAGTCCCGTACAGCCCGTCCTGGTCCTTCATATACAGGCGTATGTCCGCGAGCATCTCAGCGCCGGCGTCAGTCAGCAGCCCCGCCGAATCAAGCTTTTCGAGATACGACGAAGCCCCGGTGAAAAAAGACTCCGAAGCGTGATATCTCGAACCGTGCCGGCCGTAATGGGAAATATAGAACGGCTTGTACCCTGCCGGAGCGGGCGTATCATAAGTCCCGAACGTCTCGTAATGGTGGTAAACGTTCGCCGCGCGGTCAGCGTCGGCGGCTATGAGTTCGCGTGCGCTCTGAGCCCTCACCGGCCCGGCAGAAAGCAGGAAAAACGTGCCCAGAACGCATCCCAGACACGTTTTCATAATATTTACAACTGTCTTCATCGAGGCAGGCTCAGGTCAAACGGCACCACAGGCAGACCTTCAGAACTGTGAAGGTTGCCGGGCTTGAAGTCAGCCCAGCCGTAGCGCGCCTTCACGGGTGAAGCCACCTCGTCGCACTTCAGATGCATCGTGTCCTTCTGCCAGTCGAACACGACCGAAGTCACCGGATGGAAGACGCCGTCCTCCCCCGCTATCTCCAGTCCCTCGATGCCTGCAAGGCGGTCAAGACCGTTGGAGCAGTTGGACAGTTTCACGATCAGTTCGCCTTCGCCGCCGGTGATTTCCACGGCCTCGGGGCTGTAACACTGCAGTTTTTTCAGGCCGTATTCGCGGTTGAGCGCGAGATACGCGAGCCTCTGGCCCACCTGAAGTTTCTGGCAGGGATGGATGTTGTGCTTCTCGTACGGGTACGCAAGGTCATTGGTGCAGATTATCGCACAGTTGGGGATCACGGAAGCGCTCTCGTGCTGCGCCGCGCGCAGTGCAGGAGCAAGTTCGAACTGACCGCCGCCGTACTGGAAAGGAGCGATTTCAACCTGATAGAAAGGCATTTTCGCGTCCTTGTCGCCCCAGTCCGAGCGCCATTGGCGCACCATATCGACCATACGGGGCACGAACTCGCCGGCCTTGCCGACGTTGCTGCATCCCTGATACCAGATGAATCCCTTGGCGGTATATCCGCACACGGGCTGCTCCATACCGTTGTACATTATGCACGAGCGTGCCCACTCGACACGCTTCTGCTGCCCCTCGGGAGAGCAATCCTCAGTGCCGTAACTCTCCATTGTCGCCCTGGGCAGCCAGCTCTCCACGCGGGAACCGCCGCGCGGAATGGCCACGATGCCGACCGGTATCCCCAGCGTCTGATTGAGCTGACGGGCGAAGAAATAGGCCGCCGCGCTCATTTCGGACACGCTTTCCGGCCCGGCGCTCTGCCAGCCGTCGGTCTCCTGCACGTCAGCGACGGGTTCGTATGAAGTGAAAATCTTCACCGTGAACATCCTCACGTTGTTGTTGGGAGCGGCGGCGATCACCTCGGACGCGCCCTCCACCGGGCAGTTGAAGAAGCCGCGTATGGGCATCTCCATATTGGACTGACCGCCCGCTATCCAAACCTCTCCGATGAGGACGTCGCTGATTTCATACTTCTCCTTGCCGGAAGAAACCCGGATGCTGTAGGCCTCGGACGATGCGGCGGGAGTTGCGACATAAGCCTTGAACACGCCGTCCGCGCCAGCCTTGACATTATATTTGGCCTTGTTCCAGGAAGTCACGACCTGCACGGCCGCGCCCGGATCGGCGTGCCCCCACACGAGGGCGTCGGTGAGTTGCTGCAGGACCATACCGTCGCTGCAGGGATACTTGACCGAAAGGGTGGCATTGGCACTGAAGCACAGCGCCAAAGCCATAACAATCAATATGATACGTTTCATACAATCTAGAATTTAACAACAATTTCGCTGCCGTCATATTCGGCCGTCTCCCCCTGATGTACGCCCTCGGCGTCGGTGAGCCAGCACTCGAACGAATACTTCTGCGGCATTCCCTTGTAGGAGCCTTCGCGCGCACCGATGGTGAGAGTGCGGGAAGCCTCGTCCCAGTTGAGCGGCACGCGGGCGAACTGCCCCTTCTCGTAGCTGTAGTCCAGCCCGTTGTCGGAGTAGAGCGTGAAAGAAGCGTCGCCTCCGGCGAATACGGAAATGCAGAGCTTTGTCTGCTGCTCCGCTGTACTCTGGACAGGATTTCCGACCACATAGATCTCTCCGCCGCGGAAATACATCGGAATGCCCGACAGAGGTGCGGGAGCGACTATCCTGCTGCCGCCCTCATAGACGACGGACTCGTCGGTGCCGTGATCCCAGCCGTACCAGACAGACCCTTCGGGGAAATACACCTCGCGCTCGCGCTGCCCGTAATTCATCACGGGGCAGACCAGCAGGGCGTTTCCGAACATATACTCGTCGCTGATGTTGCAAGCCACGGGATCGTCGGTGAAATCCATCACCAGCGGCCTCATAAGCGTGTAGTCGTCGAAATACATCTTCGCTGCAAGCGAATAGATATAAGGCATCATCGCGTAGCGGTAATTCATCACTGTCTTGATGTAGCCGAACTCCTCCGTGTCGAGCGGAGCTATATTCCAGGGCTCCCTGTTGGGGAACTGGCCGTGCGAACGGTACAGCGGGGTGAACACGCCCCACTGGTGCCAGCGCACGTTGAGCTCGCGCCATTCCTTGAGGTCGTCATTGACCTCACCGGTACGCAGGTACTTGTCGTAAGCGGCCGAGTAGCGGCTTTCCACGCTGAATCCGCCCACGTCCTGACCCCACATCGGGATGCCGGAGATCGAATAGTTCAAACCGGCGCTGAGCTGTGCCTTCATATCCTCCCAGCGGGTGCCGATGTCGCCGCTCCAGGAAGCGGTGCTGTAGCGCTGCAGGCCCGCAAAACCGTTGCGGGTGAGCAGGAACACGCGCCTGTCGTCCACGCTGCGCTGGCCTTCGTAAATGGCCTGCGCATTCATCAGGGCGTATGCGTTGAAATATTTGGCCGAAGGACCGAGAGCGGTCGGGCCGCACATCTTCTTGCGGTAATCCATATCCGTGCAGTCGTGGATGTTGGGCTCGCTGGCGTCCATCCACCAGCTGTCCACGCCGATCGGGTAGAGATGGTCGTACATCTGCTTCCAGAAGAGTTTGCGCGCGTCAGCGTCGTAGGCGTCGTAGAAGCTCTGCTCGTAGCCGAGCCAGTCGACTACCTTGCTGTCTATCGCCTCGCGGTAGATCCAGCCCTTGTCGTCCATCTCCTTGAAATGTTCCGTACCGGCGTAGAATTTGGGCCAGACACTGATCATATACCTCAGATTCATCGAGTGCAGGGTGTCCACCATTCCCTTCGGATCGGGATAGCGGGCCTCGTCGAACTCGTGGCTGCCCCACTGGTCATCCTTCCAGTACTGCCAGTCCTGCACGATGTTGTCGATCGGCAGATGCAGCCGGCGGAAGCTTGCGGCCACGTCGAGCATCTCCTTCTGGTTGTGGTAGCGTTCGAAACTCTGCCAGTAACCCATCGCCCACTTCGGGGGAATCGGAGCCTTGCCGGTGAGGGTGCGGTAGCCGCCGATGACACCGTCAATGTCCTTTCCTGCAATGAAATAGTAGTCGATCTGGTCCTGCATCTCGCCCCACCAGCTCATCTTCTGCTGCTCTTCAGCGGGTACAGGGCTCAGGACGCGCAGGGCGTCGTAACTCACGCCGCCGTCAGGTATCCATTCGATGCGGATCGGGGTCTTCACGCCTGCCTTCATATCCACCTCGAACTTGCGTCCGTTGGGATTCCAGGCGGTGCGCCAGATCTCCGGCATCACCTCCTTGCCGCCAACGAACACCTTCGTATAGCCTGCATAATAGAGATAGAAGCGGTGCACGCCGTCCTCGCGGGCCTGAAGCGAACCTTCAAACTCCACGTGGGATCCGTTGAAATCAAATCCTTCCGGAGAATTCATCACCACGTCGCACTGCGGCACACGCAGGAATTCCTGCTCCAGCGCGGTCTCGCGGCGCACCAGCTTCGCCCCCTTGGCGGGAGTGTAAGTGCCGGTCAGGGCGCCTTCCACGCCGTATTTGTCATACAGCGTGAACACGTTGCCGAGCGAAGCGTAAGGGCGCGGATCGCCCCAGCGGCAGAAGCAGTAGCTGTCCCAGAGGATGCCGTAGCGGCGGGATGACACCACAAAAGGCACGGAAATCTTCGTATTGTACTGATAGAGTTCCTCGTTGCGGCCCTTGTAGTTCCATTCGTCAGCCTGATGCTGCCCGAGGCCGAAGAAGCCTTCGTCGTCAGGCGAATTGAAAGTCTGGCGCACAGTCCAGCCCTTCACGCCGTCAACCTCGATGGGAGAGAAGCTGCGGGAATCCTCGGAAGTGATCACGTTTCCTTCAAAGTCGGTGAATTTCACCGAACCGTCTGCGCGGCTGACCACAGCCACTACCTCGCCGGTGGAGAGTGAAACTTCGTTCTCCGTTGATGTAACGCTGCACTTCACCTTGCCTTTGTAAGGCAGCACGCAGAGCGAAGCGTCGGATGAGAATTCCGCCCCTTCGGGAACCGAAGATACGCGGATTATCTGCTGACTGACCGCCTCGACGCGCGTTTTTCCGCCGTCATAACTTACAGTCACGCTGTTCCGGGGGCTGCAGGCCGCCGCAAGGACGGCCGCCGCCATAAATACAAGTGCCTTTCTCATTTCTTCCAGAGTTTTGACATCTCCTCGAGGGTCTTTCCCTTGGTCTCGGGCACCATCTTCCAGACGAAGAGGGCTGCAAGCAGACACATCGCGCAGTACAGGCCGTAGGTGAAGCCGGGGCTCCAGCTGTACAGAGGCACGAACGTGGAGGAGACGATGAAATTGAATATCCACTGGAACGCGACTGCGATGGCGACCGCAGCGCCGCGGATGGTGTTGGGGAATATCTCCGAGATGAGCACCCAGCAGATGGGGCCCCAGGAGAACATGAATGAAGCCGAGTAAACCATCACGGAGACCACTCCGATGACGCCGCTCACGCCGGGCAGGATGTCGGTGAGAGCCACTCCGACAGCGCCGACCGCCATTCCGAGCGATCCGACGATGAGCAGCGGCTTGCGGCCGATCTTCTCCACGGTGAATATCGCGACGAGCGTGAACGTGATGTTCACCACTCCCATAAGCACGGTCTGCACCATCGGGTTGCCCATACCGAGCGACTCGAATATGCGCGGAGCGTAATAGAGCACGGCGTTGATGCCTACAGCCTGCTGGAACACGCTCAGCAGAATGCCGACGAGAATGACGATGAAGCCGTAGCTGAACACCTTTTCGGTCTTCTCCGTCGAAGTTTCGTTGATCTCGGTAAGGATACCCTTGGCGACGCCGTAGCCGTTGATGCGGCTGAGCACCTTGAGCGCCTGATCGCCGCGGCCGGTCATCGCAAGATAACGCGGAGTCTCGGGCACGCAGAGGATCAGCAGGGTGAAAAGACCCGCGGGAACGCACTCGGACACGAACATATTGCGCCAGCCGATCTCGGTGAGCCACTGGTTGTCGTGGTCGCCGAGAATCACGAGGTTGACGAAATAGACCACCAGCTGACCGAAAATGATGGCAAACTGGTTCCAGGACACGAGCTTGCCCCTCTGGTCGGCGGGAGCGATCTCAGCGATGTACATAGGGCAGATGGCCGATGCCATACCCACGCCGATGCCGCCGAGCACGCGGTAGAGGTTGAACGCGACGAGAAGGCTTGCCGTGGGGACACCCTTCTCGAAGAAAATGAATTCGGGATAATATGAACCCGCTGCGCTCAGGAAGAAGCAGATACCCGCGACAAAGAGACTTTTCTTGCGGCCGAGACGTCCGGCGGCGAGGCCGGAAAGCGCCGAGCCTATGATGCAGCCGATGAGGGCGCTGCTGCAGGTGATGCCGTGCAAACCGTTGGTGTACACGAAATCGGAAGCACCGCTGAAGAAATTCTGCAGGCCCTTCTCCGCTCCGGAGATCACTGCAGTGTCATAGCCGAAGAGCAGGCCTCCCAGCACCGCGACGAGCACGATGCTGAAGAGGTACGCCTTCGAACCGGTCTGATAAGATTCGGATGTGCGCATAATTCTAGATATATTGTGCTACAATAGCCTCGTAGAGCTCCTGCTGGCCGGAAACGGCTGCGGGTTCTCCTTTGGTCTTCGCGTATTCGACAACCTCCTCGAGAGTGAGTTTGCCTTCCTCGAACTTCTTGCCCTCGCCCTCGTCGAAGCTTGCATAGCGCTCCTTGCGCATTGCCTCGATCGGAGACTTCTCAAGCACTTCGGCCGCCACCAGCAGGGCGCGTGCCATCGTGTCCATAGCGCTCACGTGAGCGATTATGATATCCTGCAGGTCGGTCGAGCTGCGGCGGGTCTTGGCGTCGAAATTGGTGCCGCCCACGAGGCCGCCGGCGCGGATGATCACCATCATCGCCTGCACGAGCTCCCAGATGTCGATCGGGAACTGGTCGGTGTCCCAGCCGTTCTGGTAGTCACCCCTGTTGGCGTCGATCGAGCCGAGCATTCCGGCGTCAGCGGCGCACTGGAGTTCGTGCTCGAAGGTATGGCCTGCGAGCGTGGCGTGATTGACCTCGATATTTACCTTGAAATCCTTGTCCAGGCCGTTTGCACGCAGGAATCCGATCACTGTCTCGGTATCGGCGTCGTACTGGTGCTTGGTAGGCTCCATAGGCTTCGGCTCGATGAGGAACGTGCCCTTGAAACCCTTGGCGCGGGCATAGTCGCGGGCCATCCTGAGCATTGTGGCCATATGCTCCTTCTCACGTTTCATGTCGGTGTTGAGCAGGGTGTTGTATCCTTCGCGGCCGCCCCAGAACACATAGCATTCGCCTCCGAGCTCGATGGTGGCGTCGATCGCGTTCTTTATCTGCACCATCGCGCGTGCGGCGGCGTCGAAGTCGGGATTGGTCGAGGCGCCGTTCATATAGCGCTTGTGACCGAACACGTTGGCGGTACCCCAGAGCAGCTTGATGCCGGTCTTCGCCATCTTCTCCTTGGCATAGGCGGTGATGGCCTTGAGATTGGCCTCATACTCCTCGATTGTGGCGGCCTCCTCGATGAGGTCCACGTCGTGGAAACAGAAATAACCGATGCCGAGCTTCTGCATTATTTCGAAACCTGCGTCCATCTTGTGCTTGGCCCTCTCGAGAGGAGTGCGGCCCGCATTCCAGGGGAATGTCTTGGTGCCGCCGCCGAACTGGTCGGCGCCTTCTGCGCACAGTGTATGCCACCAGGCAAGGGCGAACTTGAACCAGTCCTTCATCGGACGGCCGGCCACTACCTTGTCGGGCTGATAATAATGATAAGCGATGGGATTCTTTGACTTTGCGCCCTCGAACTTCACTTTCTTGAGTTCGGGAAAATACTGTTTGGTAGCCATAATGTTATTAGAATTTAAGATTGTTTTTCCATTTTTCGTATGTGTTCCTGACCGCCTCTGCGCTCGCTTTGTCCGGAGAGCAGGTCTCCAGGCAGCTCAGGCCGGCGAAGGCCTGCGCGGCGTCGGCATAGATGCCGGCGCCCAGCGCCGCTCCGCGGGCCGCGCCGAGCGCGCCGTCGGTGTCGTAAAGCTCAATAGTGGCACCCGACAGCGTCGAGAGCGTGCTGCGGAAAGCCGCGCTCTGGAACAGATTGGCCCTGCCCGCGCGGATAACCGACGCTTCGAGCCCCATATCCTTCATCACCTCCATACCGTAGCAGAACGAGAATGCAATGCCTTCCAGCGCCGCCCTGAGCATATGGGCAGTGGTGTGGCGGTTGAAATCCAGTCCGGACACAGCTGCACCCGGAGCGTAGTTGCAGAGCACCCTCTCGGCACCGTTGCCGAAGGGATACATCAGCAGACCGTCGCTGCCGGCGGGAACCGTCTCAGTGGCGGCGTCCATCTGCGCGTAACTCATCGTCGAAGCGACGTTATGTCTCAGCCAACTGTACAGGATGCCGGTGCCGTTGATGCACAGAAGCACTCCCAGACGTCTTGCAGAAGGGCTGTCGCCCACGTGCAGGAAACTGTTGACCCTCGAGAGAGGATCGGCCTTCGCCACGTCGGTGACGCCGTAGACCACTCCGGAAGTACCTGCAGTCGCGGCGACCTCGCCGGGGTTGAGCACGCCGAGGCTGAAAGCGTTGTTGGGCTGGTCGCCCGCCCTGTAGGACACCGGTATGCCTTCCGGAAGACCGGTGATCGAGGCCGCGGCGGCGCTCACTGCAGACGAAACGCCGAGCGAAGGCGCGAGCGATGGGAAAATTCCGGCGTCAAAGCCGAAATGATCCGCCAATTCGCTGCTGAGCCTGCTTTCCGCGAAGTCCCACAAAGTGCCCTCCGAGAGCCCCAGGGAGGTGGTATGGGCCTCACCGGTGAGTTTGTATGCGACATAATCGCCCGGCAGCATCGCCTTCCATATGGAGGCATACAGTTCCGGCTCGTTGCGCTTCACCCAGGCCAGCTTGCAGGCCGTGAAATTGCCCGGCGAACCGAGCAGATGCTCAAGGCACCACTCCTTTCCGAGCGCCTCGAAGGCACCCGCGCCGATTTCCACGGCCCTGGAGTCACACCATATGATGGCGTCCCTGAGGGGCTCGCCGTCCTTTCCCAGACACACCAGACCGTGCATCTGATAGGCGACGCCCACGCTCCTGACAGCCTTGAGGTCGATCTTTTCGCCCACCTGCGCGATTCCGGCGCAGATATTCTCCCACCACAGGCGGGGATCCTGCTCGGCCCCGCCGGGGCGGACGGACCTGATGAGCATCTCATCCTTGGGGTTCGTCGCGTTTGCGACGCACTTTCCGGTCGCGATATCGAGCACCGACACCTTGACCGACGAAGAACCGAGGTCTATTCCTAACGAGTACATATTTCAATTATCTTGTCGGGGCAGCCTTCAGGGACCGCTCCGGGGGTTATCGTAAGAGTGCCTTTGCGACGGCGGAAGCGCACCTTCCCGGACGTGCCGAACACCTTGCAGGACTTGATGCGGGCCTTCACCGGAAGTTCTATCACGCCGCTTTCGGGAGTCTGCATCACGTGGACGTAGATCTTCTTTCCCGCGGCAGTGGTGGCGCCCCATTCCTGAGGGAGCACGGGCCCGGCCACGGTGCCGTAGATGGTTTCACCGTTCGCCGAGAGCCAATCTCCCATAGCCTTGAGGCCAGCGAGAGCCTCCTCGGGGATGGTTCCGTCCGATTTCGGACCTATGTTGAGCAGCAGGTTCGCGCCCTTGCCGGCTGTGCGCACGAGGTACTGAATCAACTCGGTCGGAGTCTTGTAGTTCTTGTCCGATTCGCGGTAGCCCCAACTGCCGTTCATCGTCTGGCAGGTCTCGAGCGGAAGCCTGCTCACCACTCCGGTCGGGCTGTAGCCGGATGTATTCTCCCCCGGCAGGTCGCGCTCGAACACCTGTATGTCCTCGCCGTCATGCGGCGCGCGGTGATGGTTGCTCGCGATGAGGCAGTCGGGATTGATAGAATGGATCAGCGCGTACTGGTGCGGCATGTTCCAGCGCTCCGGGGTGTTGCCTTCGCCCTCGCCGTCGCGGTCCCACATTCCGTCAAACCACAGCGCGCCTATCTTGTAGCCCGTCAGCAGCTCGGTGATCTGCTCGTCCATAAATTCGTAGTAGTCCTTGAGGGTGCCAAGTTCGCCGGCCTTGTTGCGCCTGCCGGCCTGATGTCCTGTGTCACCCAGCGGGAAATAGTCCTCCCGCCCCCAGTCCACCTGGGAATAGTAGAAGTTGAGAGTTATCCCCTGCTTCTCGCACTCGTCGGAGAGTTCCTTGAGAGGATCGCGCCCGAACGGGGTCGCGTCGATGATATTGTAGGGGGAAGCCTTTGTGGCGTACATCGAGAAGCCGTCGTGGTGGCGCGAGGTGATGGTGATGTAGCGCGCGCCTGCGCCCTTGATGGCGGAGACCCATTCTTCTGCGTTGAATTTCACGGGATTGAACTGCGGCGCGAGCTTGGAATACTCCGACATCGGGATTCCTGCCACCTGCATCTTCCATTCGCCGTCGCCGAGGAGCGAATAGATGCCCCAGTGGATGAAGATGCCGAAGCGGTCGGCACTGAACTTCTCCCTAGCGGCGAGATTGCCCTCGGAAGGGACGTAAGGGGCTCTCGGCGCGGCCCAGACGAAGTCGCGGAAACGGGTGTCGAACGCCGCCGCGCCCTCGTCGTTGCGGGAATACAGGCCGAACATCACTCCGGTGAAACCGCCTATCGTCTCGCTGCTGAAGAGCCTCGATTCGAGGAATCCGAGTTCCAGACGCTTTCCGGCAGCGGTCTCGGCGAAGAAATTGTAGCCGAACTTGGTCGCGGCGATGCCGACGCGTACCTTTCCCGCAGGGACGGTAACCTCGTCGAACTGGTGCTTGAGGCCGTACAGCGTGGCTTTCGCGCCCAGTTTCAGACTTCCGCCAACGGGACGGGCATACACCTCAGCGTGGCAGAAATGCGCGCCGTAGACCGTCATTCCGGCTTCTCCTTTCGCGTTTGCGGGGATTTCAAGCAGAGTGCTGGCGGTCATATCGTGGCTGTCCTGCGCGACACCGACAAACGACGAGGTCTTCTCCTCGTCGAGAG
>R18__coassemble_1981_pt1 | contig 15975 bp, 11 predicted proteins | sample R18__metabat2_low_PE_003 | metagenome-assembled genome bin R18 | reverse complement strand
TCAAGGCCCACACCCACGTGGTCTATGCCTATGAGGTCGACTATATGGCAGATGTGCTCGACCATATCCTTGAGGCCGACATTCTTCTGCTGGTCGCGGGGAGCCATGAAACTGTCCACGATGTAGACCTGGATCACGCCGCCGTTGGCCTTGAGCTTGAGCAGGGTTTCGTCGTCAACGTTGCGCTGATGCTGGTATACGGCGGCCGCGCCGGAGTGCGTGAACGCGACAGGCGCCTTGCTGAGGGCGAGCACGTCCTGCCAGGTGCCATAAGAAGTGTGTGAGAGGTCAGCTATGATTCCCTGACGGTTGATCTCCTCGAGCACCTGCTTGCCGTACTCGGTCAGACCCAGCGAAGAGTCTTCGCTGCGGTCGCTGGAATGGCAGACGAGATTGTCGCCCCAGTGGCTGAGCGTGATGTATGTGAAGCCGCGGTCGGCAAGACGGGCTATGTTGGAGACGTCGTCGCCGATCCAATATGCATTCTCAAGGGCGTAGAAGAAGGCTTTCTTGCCTTCCTTCTTGAGAGCGAGGGCGTCTTCGCGGCTGCGGGCGAGGCCGCAGAAGTCGGAGTATTCAGCGAAATGCGATTCCATCCTGTCGATGAAATCCCACAGAGCGGCGGGAGCGGCGGCGATACCCTTCGGGTCGAAGAGCCCGTCTCCGAGAGGCCTCATCCAGACGACCATATATTCAGCGCTCATATGTCCCTGGCGCATCTTCTCGAGGGAGACCTGACGCCTGCTCTGCGACTCGGCGATGCTGTAGCCGCGCTCGGGATGATAGTATCTGACTTCCGGGAAATCGCAATGGGTATCCAGCACTATGATGCTGTCCATCAATGTCTTGGCGTGCTTGAACACCTCAGCTTTCGCTTCGATTTCATCCGCGGGGGCCACAGGTATGTTGCAGTCCTTGAGCGCTTTCAGAAGAAGCGGGTCTGCCTGTGCGGCGAGGGAGTCATCCTGAATGAAACCGTCGAGGCTTTCGGCATAGAGTGAGAACTCTTCATAAGTGGTGAGCGACGGATCGACCGAGGCGAAGTCGCCGATCACGTATTTGGAAGCTTGATTCTGCGCGCAGGCGCAAAGAAGCAGGAGCCCGGAGGCGATTGTGAGCAATTTTTTCATCTTAGTATTTTTTTCTTTCTATTGAATTCCAGTCAATGTCCTTTGTGCAGAGGGCGGGCTTCGCAAGCGGGATGACCGCGCCCTTGCGCACCAGTATCACCGCTTCGAGAGCGGAAGTGCTGATCTTCTGCCAGCCCTGCTTGTAGGTCTTGCCGGTCTGGTAGTCCACCCAGCTGCCGCCGGGGAGATAGACGTCGCGCTCGTAGACCTTCGTGCCGCAGGTTTCGCGGTGCTGGGCCTCGGAGACTGTCTTGGAGTAGTCCGTGGGCACTTCGTAGGCGTCGTCGCCCTCGAAGATCGGGGCCACGAGAATGTCGCTGCCGAGCAGATACTGGTCTTCCACCTGCCAGGCGGCGGGGTCGGCGGGATATTCCACGAAGAGGGCGCGCAGCATCGGCAGACCGGTCTCGGTGCACTTCTGCGCCTGCTCGACGATGTACGGCATCAGGCGGTATTTCATTTCAGCGCAGCTGCGGTAGTAGTCGGTGAACTCGTCGTTGTAGAGCCAGGGCTCGGTCGGAGGGGCGCCGTGGCTGCGGGTGTGGGAACTCAGGAAACCGAACGGCAGCCATCTGCGGTACAGGTCTTCCGGCGTGCTCTGCACGAATCCGCCCATATCGTGGCTCCAGAACGGGAAACCGCTGAGGCCGAAGGACAGGCCGGCGTGCAGCGTGCTGAGCATCGCCTCGTCCGTATTTGCGGCGTCGCCGCCCCAGTGCAGAGGATATCTCTGCGAACCGGCATAGGCGCTGCGGGCCCAGATTATGTGTTCGCCCTTGACCTTTTTCGTGATTTCGGCGACAGCCTTGTTGTAGCGCACTGGGTAGAGATTGTGCTCGTACAGGCCGCCGCGGCCGTTGTAATAGTGACCGTCGAGGGGCGCACCCTCGCCGAAATCGACCTTTATCGCACCGACTCCCATCTCGAGCAGGCCGGCGAGTTTGTCCTGATACCATTTCACCGCCTCGGGGTTGGTGAAATCCAGCACCGCGTCCTCGTACGGCAGGGAGCCGTCGGCGTTGCGCACGACCAGGCCGCGGTCCACCAGTTCCTTGTAGAAACTGTTCTGCGGGGTGAAATACGGCAGCTGCCACAATGAGATGTGGAAACCTTTGTCCAGCAGGTCGGAGACCATCTTCTGCGGGTCGGAGAAGCGCTCGGAGGAGAATTTGTAGTCGCACTGCCAGTCCACTCCGAACCAGCCGGTGTCGAAATGTATCACGTCGCAAGGTATGCGCCTTTCACGCAACTGATTCGCCACCTCGTAACCGTCTTCCTGCGTGAGATAGGTGATGCGGCTCATCCAGGTGCCGAAACTCCACACGGGAGGCATCGGGGCCTTGCCCACGAGGTCGGTGTATTCGTCAAGTATGTCCTTGGGCTCGCCTATGAACAGGAACATATCCAGCGCTTCGTCTTCCATAAACAGCTTGGTCGCGCCGACATAGCTCGCGCCGAAGTCGCAGGTCATCGGGGCGGCGGTGTGCACGAACACTCCGTAGCCGCGGTTGCTGAAATAGAACGGCACCGGCTTGTACATCTCGGGGGTTTCAGGCCCCTGCGGGTCGGTGACGAATATCGGCACCTTCTGGCCGGCCTTGTTGAGCGAAGTCGCGCTCTCGCCGCAGCCGTAGATGCGCTCTCCCGCCATCAGCGAAAACACCGGATTGAAGCTCCGGGAGTTGTCGGTGCCCTTTTTCTTGAATCCGAAAGGCAGCAGCTTGACCTGGGTGACTTCGTTGTCGCCCATAGTGCGGGTACGGGTGAGCACCTTGCCGTCCTTGTCCCTGAGCACCAGCCTCCAGGGGTCGCGCTCGACGGTGAGCGAACCCTCCGGACTCGTGAAAACCACCGCTTCAGGGGTCTGCGCGACGGTCCAGGCATCGCTCTTTGCCGGTTCACCCGCAAGCATCACCTCGTCGTACTCCTTCGGCTGAATCGGGGAGGAATACATCCTCACCCTGACGGTGCGGGGACTCACGAAATCTATCTTTATGCCCAGCTGGGGGTCATTGTAGTAGCCTGATTCGGGGAAATCCTTCATCTGCAGGCGGTCCATCACCACGGTGTTGGTATTGAACGCCTGGCGCGGCTCGAGGGAGTAGCGGTCCCATTTCACGAGACCTTCACCAGTGGCGGCGTCGAACGACTCCAGCGAGGAGGCGAAGAAATATGTCGCGGAGAAATCCGTGTAGGAGGCGCTGAGGTCACGCGCCTGATTCATCAACTGTGCAGATGCGGGCAGGCTCACTGCCAGCGCAAGAGCGAGAATTGCGAGTTCTTTTTTCATGATCGGTTATTCTGCCTTGGTGAATATTGCAGCGAAGCCGCCGCCGCTTGCAAGATGGAAGGATATCGAACTGCCTGCCTTCTCTCCTGTCTTGTGGGTGAAATCCCTTGCTGCCTTCCCGGCGTTAGGGCCGTCGCTGAAGGATTCGCATTTCCAGGTGCCTTCGCCGAGAAAGGAGAGGTCGGCGGTGAGATCACGCCCGGTCCAGTTCGTCAGGGCGCCGAGGTACCAGACGGAACCCTTGCGGCGGGCGATGATGACATATTCGCCTACCTTGCCGTCGATTGCCACTGTCTCGTCCCAGACGGTCGGGCAGGCAGCAATGTACTGCGTGCATTCAGGCTCGGCCATATAGTTTGAGGGAGAGTCGCAGAGCATCGTGAGCGGGGATTCGAAGACGACGTATTCAGCGAGCTGGTGGCAGCGGGTGCCCTGGCTCATCGCCTCGGAATAGACTGCCTTGAAATTGCCCTTCGTGGCGTTGCGCATCGCGCCCTGAGTGTAGTCCATAGGGCCGGCGAGCTGCCTGATGAAAGGAATCGTCACGTCGTAGGTCACCTGGTCGGGGTTGCTCCACTTGAGCTGCTCGAGACCGGCCACACCTTCAAAGTTGATGACGTTGGGATAGGTGCGCTGCAGTCCCGTGGGCTTGTAGGCTCCGTGGAAGTCGACGAGCATATGATATCTGGCAGTGGTCGCGGCGGCGCGGGTGTAGAATTGCACCATCGCCTGGTCGTCGCGGTCCATGAAATCCACCTTGAAGCCCTTCACGCCCATCTCGGAATAATGCCTGCAGACTTCCTCCATATCCCTGTCGAAGGCCCAGTATCCGGCCCAGAGGATGATGCCTACGTTCTTTTCAGCGGCGTAATCACAGATCTGTTTGAGGTCTATCTCCGGCACGACGCTGAAAAGGTCGGCCTTGCCGTTCACGGACCAGCCTTCGTCCAGGATCACGTACTCGATACCGTTGGCCGAGGCGAAGTCGATGTAGTACTTGTATGTGTCGTTGTTGATTCCGCTCTCGAAATCCACTCCGTAGATGTTCCAGTCGTTCCACCAGTCCCAGGCGACCTTGCCGGGCCTGACCCATTCGAAAGCCTGCGGGTTCTCGCAGGCGGTGGCGAGTTTCCACACGAGGTCATTGTCGGCCAGCTGCCTGTCCTCGCGCGAAATCGCGACGGCCCTCCAGGGGAACTGCGTCCTGCCTTCGATGGCGGCGATGTACTGTTCCCTTGTCTTCACTATGCCCTGCAGCATATTGTGGCCGCCCTGCTCGATGTCCTTGGGATAGGGGGCGAAGACGCCTTTTATCGCACTGCCGCCCTCGGCGTTGTAGAGGAACATTCCCGGATAGTCAAGTAGATCGGACTCGGTGATGCAGAGCCTGACACCGTTTTCCGCCTCAACGGCGAGGGGCGCGAAAGCGAGCCTGGAAGTGTTCCATTTCGATATCGGATGCTTCGCATAAGTGTTCTCGAAAGAGTTCCAGTACTGCGACTCGAGGGTCTCGGTGTGCTGGATCACATATGGCACATAAGCCTCGTAATCGCCCGCAAAGGCGAATTCGGCTTCTTCCGACAGCACTTTGTGGCTGCCCTGCAGTTTCGAGACGAACCTGTAGGCCGCTCCGTCGTCAAAGACCCTGAAGACCAGGTCGTATTCCTTGAACGACAAGGTCAACTCGTTGTAAGTGTTGTCCACCTTGGCTTTCTTGTACACCGCGGCGTCGAGCGTCTCTTTCCTGCTGACGAGCGAGGTCTTGCGCACCTTGCCACCGATGCCGAAGCTCTTCCCGTCCTCGAGCGCCATCGAGACGTGGCAGTCCTTCAGCACAGGTTTGCCGTCGACAAAGACGCTGTATGCCGTCCTGTCGGCGACATTCACTTTCACTGAAATGCTCCCGTCGGGAGAATTCACTTCATAAACTTTGGCGGAAGCAATGCCGCAGCAGGCCACCGCAAGGAGGAGTGTCAGGATCTTTTTCATATGATATCGGAATATTTCGTACTGCACGCAGGTCTAACCGAACTTCTCGCGGGACTTGCGGCAGCGGTCTGAGATGCGTTTGAATATGTTTTTCTTGTGACGGTCGCCTGAGCGGCGCGTGTGACGTGACGGGGCTTTGCCTTCGGAAAGAATCCCGCGGACGGTGGCCCAGTCGGGGACGCCGTTGATTCCCCTGTCGTCCACATACCAGTCAGCCCGTACCTTGCGCGGGGAAGCGCTGTCCTTCCTCTCGCCGACTTCCGCGTTCACCGCATCGAATTCCAGACCCTTGGACCGGCAGAACTCCACCGCCTCGTCGAGGAGACGGCCTTCGCGCACCGTCCAGAGGATGATGCGGCACCCTTCCTTCTGAAGGGAAATCAGGGTCTCGAAGGCATAGGGCACGGGCTTGCCGATGGCAGGATACCTGTCCTCGACAATCGTTCGGTCAAAGTCCACGTCTATCGTTATTTGTCTTTCTAGTTTTCACGTTATCCATATCTGTAGCCGTAACCATAGCCATAACCGTAGCCATAGCCGTAACCGTAGCCATAACCGTAATTGTAGCCGTAATGCCTGTTCATCGACGTGGCGTTGACAACCGCGCAGATGTTGTTCAGACGGCCGGTCTCGGCAATCTCATCCAGCTGCGGGAGCATCCTGCGGTCCAGGCTGCCGGACCTGACGACAAAGAGGGTGACGTCCACGCAGCGGTTTATGATCACGGGGTCGGCGACGATGTCCACCGGGACGCCGTCCATTACGATATACTCATAATTTTTGCGCAGTTCCCCGATCAGGGCGTCGAACCTGTCGCGCTGCAGCAGATCCACAGGGTTGGGCGGAATCACGCCGGAAGGGATGACGTCGACACCCGTGAGGGCGTTTTTATGCAGGATGTCGTCAATGCTCACTTCGGGGTCATACAGATAATTGGAGACACCCTTGGTCTTGTGGGCTATGCCGAGATATCTGGACAGTGAGCGCTTCCTGAGGTCGAGGTCAAGCAACACCACTTTCCTTCCTCCGTCAGCGAAACACATCGAGGTGTTGATTGCCATAAATGTCTTTCCGGAATCGACCGAGAACGACGACACGGCTATGGTCAGGGGCTCTCCCTTCGGAATCTTGCGCATCATGTCGAGATTGGCGCACAGCATACGCACGGATTCGGTGACGATCTTCTTCTTGCCGCTGCCGTATATCATCATCGGGTCGGGATCCTTCCCGGATTTGGACTTGATGTAGGGAATCTCTCCTACCACGGGCACGGACAGGTTTTCCTCTACCTCCTTGCGCGTGTGGACCTTGGTGTCCAGTGCAAGACGCAGCAGCAGTATTATCGCGGGTATCAGCAGACCGGCGAGGAAACCCAGGAGCAGCATCTTGCCCTTATTGGGAGACACCGGCGAAGGCGAGCCTTCCGCCGCGTCGATCACCCTGGCGTTGTTGTCGGCCATCGCCCTCGACAGGGCGTTCTCCTCCCTCTTGTTGAGGAGGTAGATGTACAGCGACTCCTTTATGTTCTGCTGACGCTCGATTCCTCCCATATCGCGCGAGGTGGAAGGCATCTGCTGGAATTTGGCGTATGCGGCCTTCTCCTGGCTCAGGGCGTCGTTCTTCTTGACGGTGAGGCTGGCGATGAGATTGTCGATGGAGGCGATCATGCTGGCTCTCATCGACTTGAGCGAGTTGTCTATGCCCTTCACGACCGGACTTTCGTCGCTGCTCTCCGAAGCGAGGCGGTCGCGCTGGATCTTCATATTGTTGTACTGGTTGATCTGGCCCTCGACCCTGAGGTCCTCCAGACCGATGTTGGTCGGGATCATCTCCGTGGCCTTTGAAGGGTCCTGGAGGTATTCCTTTATGTACTCCGCGAGACGGATCTTGGTCTCCATCTCCACCACCAGGGCGTTGGACTGGCGTCCCTGGACAAGGTACTGGTTGGCGGCCTCGTCGACGCTGATGACGTGATGGGCCGACTTGAACGACTGGAGCTTGTCCTCGACATCACCGAGCTCCTGGCCTATGATGGCTATGCGCTCGTTGATGAAGCGGGCAGTGTTGATGGCTACCTGGTTCTTGTCGGCGACTGCATCCTCGTTGTACACTTCCACGAGCATGTCGATCAGGTCGCAGGCCCTGCGGACGTTCTGATCCTGCATCACGAAGGTGAGGATGGACGCATCGTCGCTGAGCTGCTCTATCGCCAGGCTGCCGAGGAACTGCTTCGCCCTCAAGAGAGGATTGAGATGAAGCACCTTGACTGTCCTTCCCTCCCACTCGGGAGAGTAGAAGGCGCTGGGGGTGACGACCACGGCGCAGCCGCGCACCATCACCGTGTCATTGAAAGCCGCCTTCTGCACGGCGTCGGCGCAGCTTAAGGTGAACGTGGAATCGCTTCCGGGAGTGATTTCCATCGAGATGTTCTCTTCTGCGAGAGTCTCGGGGAATATCACTTTAAGAGGCGTCCTGTCGTACAGTTCGATTTCACGCAGACCGTCGGCGGTGCGGTAGTCCACGTTGGCCTCCAGACGGCGCACCGTCTCGGTCATCAGGCGCTTGGACTTGAACTGGAGTATCTCGTTGCTCACGTTGGTGCGGTTGATCAGGCCGCTGTACGTGTCCATATGGGTCGTGGAGCGTGTGTTGGTCGGGTTCTTGATGATCACCGTCGCGCGGGCCTGGTACTGCAGGTCAGATTTCTTGCAATGGTACCAGGCGGCGCCGACGCACAGCGCGATGACCGCCGCGAAGATGTACCAGTAGCTCAAAAGGTAGAAGAATATGTCCAGCAGGTTCACCGACCCGTCACGGGACTGTCTGTTGTTGTTTGCCATCTGTCTAACGTGTATATACCCTGAACCAGAGGAATGTATTGAGAAGCGTCGCCAAAAGCGAGGTGACGGTGGTCACGACGCTGATGGTGTTGTTGACCTTGGCGTCGTGCTTGTCTTTGCGCGGCTTGACGTACACCAGGTCATTCTGCTGCAGGTAGAAGACCGGAGAATAGAAGCAGTCCTTGCTCGTGAGGTCTATCGAGTACATCTTCCTCTGCCCGTCCACGGTGCGGACCACGCGGATGTCGTTGCGCAGGGCAGACTCATTGGGCTCGCCGGCATTGGCAAGGGCGTCGATTATGTTGATCTTGCCCGAAGGCTCATAATGCACTCCGCTGCTCACTTCGCCTATTATCGTATACCTGAAGTTCGTGAATCCGACGGTGACGACGGGGTCCTTTATGTACTTGCGGGAGATGAGTTCTTCCTCCAGGTATTCCTTCAGCCAGGACAGCGTCTTTCCTTCCACCGATATCTTGCCGAGCACGGGGAAGTTTATCTGCCCGGAGTTGTCCACTTCGTAGGAATTGTCGGCTGCGGCGACTATCTCGGTGCCGATGTTGGACGTGGCGGGATCCACCGTGGAGATGCCTGTGGACAGGTTGAACGGCGCGGCGAGCGCGGGGGTGCTGCAGTAGACGGTTATGCTCATCTTGTCGCCTTTCGCGATTATGGCCTCCGGCTGGAGGGGCATATCGTAGGCCACGTCGGTCTCCATATCCTGCAGGTAACCGAGACGCTTTGCCGCCCCGCAGGAACTCACCGACGCGGCGAGCACGCACAGGGCGCTGAGGTAAAGTATCGTTTTCTTCATATTTCTTCCCAAAATATACAATCTTCAAATTTAGAGAATTCTTTTGATTCGACCAAGAACGAGGCCTGCGATGCGTCTGAAAAGGTATCCGGGGCATATTCTCAGGAAATAGCAGGCCCTGCTGAGCACTCCCGCACCGCTGAGGGTCATCTCCAGAAACCTTGCGGCGTCACGCGAGGGCTCGGCGCCGGTGAGAAGGTGGTCCGAGACACTGTCCATAACATTTTTCCATCTCTTCGGACAGCGGGCCGGGTCTTTGATCGTACCGTTTCTGCGGGCGGCTGCGCAGTCGCATATGTGACGCAGTTCGGCGCCCTTCACGCAGGCGTGATGGAGCACGTGGACGTCGCCGTCCATCCGGGACCGGTGATGCTCGACCACTGTTCCGTCCCACTCGTAATGTATGTCTCCGTCGGAATCCTTCCGAGGTTCCGCTCCGAGCGACCGTGCCGCGTCCAGAGCATTGTCCCAATCGTCCCGGGAGGGCATCCACCAGTCTATGTCGCCGAGCACCCTCGATTCGGGGTACGGGTATTCGGCTGCGGCTTTCAGCCCCTTCACGAGCACCGCATTCACTCCGCGGCAGCTCCACAGCTTTTCCATCGCCGCCACGGCGGCGCGGTGCATCGCGTGGCAGCTTCTTATCGCCTCGGAGTCCGACAGCAGCATTGCGGCCGTCTCGACGGGCAGATTGCGGCAGAAGCCGCTCCCCGCCGCCTCCACGGCGCAGTACATCAGCCCCTGCACCCTGTGCCTGCAGGCGAGCTCATAATATTCGCGCCAGCGCAATGCGTCGGGAGCAGGGCCGGCGGGTGCGCCTTCCCCGGTCAGGGCAGGCCGGAGCAGGGAGATGAAATCTCTGTGCGTCTGTGACATCATTTCAGCAGTATCCCTTCTGAAAGCCATTGTTTCACCGTCTCCCCGACATCGTGACGTATAGTCTGCTCGGGGGCGTCATATTCGTCCATAAGCCATTGCACCATATCCTCCTGAGTGAATTCAAGCCCTTCGCAGCGCCGGTAGAGCCACGCCGCGGACTCGCTCAGAGAGTAGGGGTGGCTCACGTTGACCGCGGCGTCGGGACTCGCCATCAGGAGATTGTGCGCGGCTAGAGAGCGCAGTTTGAATCTTGGATTCAGTCTCATATCATTTCCATATAGCCGTCAAGCATCGCGTCGAGCGTGAAGAGAGTCTCGTAGCGGGCGCGGGCACGGATGCCGTACGCCTTCAACTCTTCCCTGTCGGCGGTCAAGCGTATTATCGCGTCTGCGAGAGCCTCAGCATCCCGCGGGGGGACGTTCAGCCCAGATTCGCCGTGGGCGTTGACCCAGGCGGTGCCGGAACCGGGGATTTCAGTGGCCACGACGGGCTTGCGGCAGCTCATCGCCTCCAACTGCACTATGCCGAAGGCTTCGGTCTTCATTATGCTGGGCAGCACGAAGACGTCGCAGGCATTCATCTCCTCGCGCACTTCGTCGTCCGTGAGACGGCCGAGCAGTTTCACGCGCACTCCGAGAGATTTTATCTGACTTTCAAGTTCCCCGCGCAGCGGACCTTCCCCGCCGATGCGGATCTCGCAGTCTTCCGGCAGGTATTTTCCCGCCTCGACGAGATATCTGTACCCTTTGTATTCCACCAGCCTGCCGAGCGAGAATATCCGCACCCCGCGCGTCTGACCCGCCTGTGCACCGGTACACATCGTGTCTTCTATGCCTATCGGAAGACTGCAGGTCTTGGAAGAGAAATCCTTGAGCCACGGGGACCGGGAGATGTATGCGGGAGTGGTGCCGATTATGCGTTCGGCGCGCTTCAGAAGCCATTTCTGGAGGGGCTGATAGAGCCGCAGCAGGAACTTCTGGCTGAGAATGTCGCTGTGCCAGTGCAGGAAGACGCGCCCCTTGTAGCCGCTCAGGCAGAGCGCCAGGCAGGCCATCGGGTCGGGGTGATGCACGTGGATGATGTCATATTCGGACGCGTGGAGGCGCAGATACCTGATCATTGCGGGAGAGATCATAGTGGCCGCTTTCTTCGCGATTGCAGGCACGATGATGCAGCGTGACGTCGGGCTCAGTTCTATGACGCGGGGCTCCTCGTCCGGCAGCGCCGCGCAGAGCATATCGCAGTGTATACCCCTGCCCCCAAGGCCACGGGTGAGGTCCCACATCACCTTTTCCACTCCTCCCCTGATCGGGTAGAATTTGCCCAGTTGAAGTATTTTAATGTCCGTGTGCATATGGCAGATCGGCAAGAAGAAGCATTCCGTCCGGGTGGGCGGCTTCGTATTCACTTATCGGCAGGCCCCAGGTCTCCACCCTGCTGGGAAAGACAAGGCAGTCCGACTCCCTGTAGTATCTTTCAAGTTCTTCCGCGCTCAGGAAGCCGTGGAAATCGACGTTCGGCAGATTTCCCCATTTCCTGTACAGCCAGCGGGCGTAACGGTTCTCTCCGCCCTTCAGCGTGACGGTGACGCGGATGTCCACCGACCTTTCAAGGAGCAGACGGGCTGCTTCCAGCAAGGTCTCGAAGTTCTTGTGGCAGTCCGGCGTGGAGACATACAGGAACGTCTGCGCCCCGCTCAGACGCATCTTTTCCGCCAGGTCCTCCGGCGAATCGGAATTGAAGAAAGTCGCACAGGCGCGGCGGGACGGCATCTGTCCGGACGGCGGAATGACGCGAAAACGGTCGCGTGGCACCCTCATCAGGCGACTCAAAGCGTCCGCGAACCATTCCTGCTGGACTATGATGCTGTCGTTGCGGCGGGCGCCGGCCTTGTAATACAAGGGAGTGAGAAGCCGGAATGCCGGAATCTTGGGGTCCATCACGAAATCGCGCAGCCGCAGGCGGAGGAACGGGAACGAGGTGTGGCAGTAGACTTCCTGTTTTTTCGCGACGACGCGCGGAGTGGTGTCGTGGAGGCTGAACCAGAGATCGACCGGAGCACCCAGGCGGCGTTTCAGATCAATGCTTATGCGGTGCATTGTCACGTATTCGCACCATAGACGGTGCAGCCAGGTCTTTGTCGCCCAGGGGATTTCAATGTATTCGATTGACGGGAAATCACAAAGCGCGCGGTCGTGCACCAGCGCAATGACGTGCAGCGCTTCACCGGCAACAATCCTGCCGCTGAGATGCTCCAGCGTCTGCTGCAGAATCCGCAGCGTACCACCTTTCCGCAGCCCCACCGCCGAGACGACCACGGTCCTCACTCCGGCGTCTGCGTTGAAAATCCCGTCCCACAGGGACATTACGGCCGATGGAGCAAAGCGTGCGGATGATTGCAGGGCGGATCGGCCCATACTTTCTCTCAAACCGGCGGCCGTCATCAACTGTGACAGCCGTGCGGCAAAGGTTTCCGTATCGCCTTCCTGCACCAGGAATCCGTCGACGCCGTCGGTAATCACGTCCTTCGGGCCGCATTTGCAGTCGAAACTGACAATTGGAAGTCCCGCCGCCTGCGCCTCCAGCAGCACCATCGGCAACCCTTCATAACGCGAAGTAAGGGCAAAGACCGAAGCGCGGGAATATTCTGAAATCATATCTTCGGCGGGGCCGAATGTAATCTGCAGGCCTCTTTCAGCTGCCTTCGCCTCGAGGGTGGTTCGCTCTTCCCCGTCGCCTGTTATGCGCATGGTCCAGCCGTTGCGGACTGCTGCGGGGACTGCGGCCCAGGCGTCGATCAGCGCTCCGAAATTCTTCTGATAGCCGTAGCGGCCGGCGGCGAGGACTGTCTTGCCGCGGAGCGAGGCGTCGAAATCGCCGGGTTCGAATGTGCGGGGGTTGGGAATGACGGCGATTTTCGGCGCGAGCGCGGGACAGTCGGCGAGCCACTGGCCGCAGTCCTCCCGGGTCAGCACGACGAAACGGTCGAACTTCAGGGCCTTGCGGGGCTCCGCGGCGCTCCTCAGGCGGTCGGCGAGGGACCAAAGGCCGCCGCGGCCGTACTGCAGGCGCTTGAAACGGGAAAAATGACATTCGAGCACCGATTTTGCCTCTGGGCTGACACGGCGCAGGATTTCCGGCAGGAAACCCTCGTCGCCGCAGAACATCGACACGGCTACATCCGGTTTCTCGGCCCGCAGGATCTCCCGGAGCGCCTTGCGGTGACGGATCCGCCTCAACGGCAGGCCGAAAATCTTCGAAAGCAGAGAGCCGCCGTTGTTGTCTTCATACCCTATGCCCAGATCCACCAGGCGCGCGCCTGCGGGCAGAGGGAACGCCTCCGGCCTTCCCTTCTGCTCGGTCGTCACAATGACGACCTCCTCCCCGCGCGCCGCGAAGTGCCCGGCCTTCAGCGCCAGCACCCGCTCCATTCCCGCGGTGCGGTAGAATCCTGCTATGGTGTACAGTATTTTCACCTTGCAATTCGTTTTATCAGAGATGAGTACATCCGCACATACTGCCAGCAGCCCTTCGAGGCCATATGCTGCAGCAGTTTAGTGCGCAGCGGCAGTTCGCGGTTGCGCCATACAGCCTCATCCGCTTCGGGGAACCATCCGCGCCAGCGGTCGAAATCCTCCCGCCTTCCGGTGAGCAGCAGCGGCAGTTTCACGTTCAATTTGAAAAGCTGCAGGTCAGCGGCGTAATCCCCTCCCAGAGAGGCGGCGACGCGGGCGGTGTTGAAATCGATGTCGGCAATCTGCGCTTCAGAGAAGGAGTGCGACATAGCCCCGGCATTGGCTACGTTATAATTGTACAGCGCCTCGGGCACATAGGCCACCTTCGACGCCTTTGCAGCAAGCGGAATCATAGTCATATCCTCGCCCATCGAGTGCCCTTCGGGGAAGCTGACGCCGTCATAGAGGCTGCGCCGCACCAGCTTGTTCCAGACATTGTATTTCATGTCGCCGGCGAGGTATCCCCGGCGCAGAAGGTCATCCGCCGTCCTGTAATCCCGCGCGGCCATCCTGCGCCTGCTTCCACTGCCTTCGAGGAAGAAATCGCACCAGACGATGTCGGCATCCTTCGCCAAAGCGGCGTCAAGGAGCTTTTCGAGCATCTGCGGCTCCAGCCGGTCGTCTGAATCGCAGTGATATACGTATGTCCCCGTCGCGGCGGCGAGGCCCGTGTTGCGCGCTGCGGGAAGGCCGCGGTTGACCTCGTGGCGCAGAATCCTGCACTGCCGCTCCGGATGTCGCCCGATGACCTTCCGCAACTCAGGGACGCTCCCGTCGGGCGAGCAGTCGTCGACGAAGATATACTCCACCCGTTCGGGCGCAAGAGTCTGGCCGAGCAGCGATTCCGCGCAGCGCCCGACATAAGCCTCGACCCCGTAGACGGGGACTATGACGGAAAGGTCAGTCATCGTCTTCAACTTGTTTCAACCCCCGCGTCGCAGGCAGGCACAGCAGCAGCGCATAGAACTGGAAAATATCGGTGGACACTTTAATCCAGATGATGAAAGTCATCGCCAGCATCAGCGCGAAAAGCAGGCCGGTGCCCTCGAACTTGAGCGCCATCGCACGGGCGAGGTAAATGAAATATACGGAAAATATCGCCATTCCTATCAGGCCGCAGTACAGCGTGAAACGGCAGTAGCCGATGTCGGACATAAAGGTGGGCCAGTCGGCGAAATGGCCATAACCGAGGATCCATCCCCTTGTTGTCCACGGCCACACCCACATCACCTCATTGAGGCGGTCGGTGGAGTCCGTGCGGAACTCCCCGTGCTCGAAGAGGTTGAAGAATCCCTCGAAGGCGAAGCGCAGATAAGAGCGGAAAGTGTAATTCGCATTGTAATAATGCACTAAGAGCACCACGGTTGTCGTCACTACCGCCACAGCACCGAAAAAGAGCAGAATCTTATGGCGCGGGAAGCCCTTCAGCGGCAGCAGCAGCCTGCAGATGAATATATACACGAGGCCGAGGCCCATTCCGACCCAGGTCGTGCGCGCGATCATACTGCCGACAATGACTATGAAGAAGAACGCGATGTAATAAGTCCACACGGCGAGCCTGCCGTGCGAGCTCTCCGTGCGTGTCGCCAACTGGTGCGCGATGAGCATCAGGGCCATATTGAGGCGCACCGAGCCGGAATCCAGGCTGATGCCGAGGCCGTACATTCGTCCCACCTTCTTGGGAGTGATGTCCTGAATGACCCAGGTGTCGACGAAACGCTGGAAAGACGGGACAAAGTCCACCAGGATGGCCGAAATGCACTGTGCCACGCATACGAAGGCGAGGACACGCGCCAGAATCCGCAAGTCCAGCCCGCCATAGGCCTTCCTGATGATGCAACAGGCAGCATACGCCCCGCCGAGCCATACTGCGAACGACAGGATGTACAATGCGTAACTGTTGTCGGAGGTGTTGTTGACAATCGTGCAGAAAAAGCACCACAGCGAAAACACGCAGGCGATCGCGAAGGTCACAAGCGTCTGTTTGCGGAAACTGAAACTTCGCTCCCTCGCGCACTTCAGCCCGAAGATGACGACACCGACAACCGCCAGCATCTGCTTGGTGTTCAAGCTCTGCGGCAATCCCTTGAATCCGATGGGAAACAGATAAAAACTCGCCGCGGCCACCGCCGCCGCAAGCCATAGGACATTATATTTTATGTGGGTCTGGGGGCGCATTATCTCTTGATTGTTTTCTTTATCTTCACACACAGCCTGACCACCCCCGGGAAGGTGCGTCCGAGCGCATTGATTGCGCGGGTGCGCCACGGAAGCCAGCTTTCCGCATAGTGATGGATCGTGCGGGTGCTGTCCGTGATCCTCAGCTTGCGGGTATCGTAATCGATCGGGCAGAAGTATTCCACAGGGTATATTGTCATACCGGCGCACTGCTGCACGGAAGCGCTCTCTGTCAGCCCGTGCTCTTCAAGTTTCTTTGTCGTGATGACCACAATGTTCTCCTCCGGAGAAAACGCCAGACCGGCGTACAAATCGAGCATCTCCTTATAAAATGGGTGTC
>R18__coassemble_1975_pt1 | contig 15997 bp, 6 predicted proteins | sample R18__metabat2_low_PE_003 | metagenome-assembled genome bin R18 | reverse complement strand
TTGCAGCACATTGTGCCCTGCAGTTCGAGTCTGCCGCCGTTATCCTTGTAAGCGCCCAGGAACGTTGCCGCGGCCCTGCTGTCCAGCGGGGAATCAAGCGCGGCGTCGAGGCTGGTGCCTTCGTATTGCAGGTACATCGCGGGGATGTACTGATAGGTCTGGTTGTATCCGGTGCCCAGCGTGAGGGGGTCTCCGAAGGCGGAGCCGTCACTGCGGAGCATATTGTGGATGTCGCCGGTGGACGTGTGGTAGAGGAAACTGCCGTTGCTGTTGGTGGCCTCCCCTATGCCGTAATGAACGGCGAATATGATCTCTTCGTTGGCCTTGTTGGAGGCGTCGAACACCGAAGCGAAGTCATCCAGAAGACGGATGTCATTTTTCGCGACGACTTCTTCCAGAAGCGTTTCGGCACGTTCCAGCAGCGATCCGTCCGTCACGGCCGCATAATCGCCGACACTCACCTTCGTGTTCCAAAGAAGTATCTCGGCCGCAAGGCATCTGCTGGCGTACGCATTCCAGCAGACCCTGGCCCCGCCGAGCGAATAGGGGTCGAAGTCTTTCGTGTTACCGAACAGGTCTAACGACTTGTTGACATCCTCCATAATCTGCTCCATCGTGGCGCTTGCGCTCGAACGCGCAAGGTACAGATTGCGCACGTCGTTCTCCCCGTGCGCGGCAAGGGCGGCATCCAGGCGCAGGGGCACCCCGCCCCAGATGCGGTAGAGGTCGAAATAAAGCAGCGCCCGCAGGCCGTAGGCCTCCGCAAGGAGGTAGTCCTGCTCGCCGGCCGTGCTGAAATTCACTTCAGCCGCCTTTTCGATGAACAGGTTGAGGTCTGCAATGACCTCATAGTATCCGCCCCAGGCGCTGACTCCGGGCTGGTCCGCGGAGAGGTTGTGGAGAATTATCGGCTGGTCGGAGACGTTGTTGCCGTTGGTGCTCAGCGGACTGACGTAGATGCCGGCGCCGAGTTCGCCGAAACGTATCGTGCGGGTGAACATCACGTCGCGCAGATTGTTGTACAGGCTCGGAAGATATGCTTCCACCTGGGCCTGGGTCTTCCAGTAATTGCCGGATGCGTAGTAGTCTTCCGGGGTGACGTCGAGCGCCGAGCAGGATGCCAGTGCGAGCAGTGCCGCGATGATATATGCCGTCTTTTTCATCCTTTGCTAGAATTTGAGTGAAACATTGACCAGCAGCGTGCGCGGCATCGCATAGCCGCCCGAAGTGGTGCTGTTGAACGCAGCCTCGGTCCTGCTCTGGGGGACGTTGGTCGTGGTGCCGGTGAGCCAGAAGAGATTTTCACCGGACAGGCCCACCGTCAGGTCCTTGCAGTGCCAGGGGGCTGTCCATCTTTCGGGCAGGCGGTAAGAAAGCGACAGCACCCTCAGATTGAGGTAATCAGCCCTGCGGGTGAAAATGTCGCTGACGCGGAAGTAGTTGTCCTGACGCCCCGGGTCCCAGTACACGAAGCGGGGGTAGGACGCTCCGGTATTGTCTTCGCTGTAGGTGTCGTAGACGAACGTGGTGGTGTTCATATTGTAATTGCAGCTCATCACGAGCATCGCCAGGCAGGCGTCGTACTGCACGTAGTCCAGCGCATAGTCGAAAGCTGCATAGAGCGTGAAGTTCCTCCATTTCAGGCGGGTGTTGAAGCCGCCGGTCCAGTGCGGGGAACTGTAGCCCAGGACCTTGCGGTCCTTCATGTCGATGACGTTGTCGTTGTTGACGTCTTCCCAGATGGCGTCGCCGACCTGCGGGGTCACCCAGGCGCCGGAGAAGGAATTGTAGACCTTCAGCCCCGCGGGAATCTCGGAGGCGCTCCTGTACACGCCCTTGTAGCCGAAGCCCACGATGGCACCGGGCTCCTGGCCTTCCTGGAGGCCGCCGACCCACTGCGTCTGCTTGCCGTCGCCCGTATATACCTCTACGGCGTTCTGGCGGCCGCGCTCCAGGCCGTTGTCGGGAAGGCTGACCACCCTGTTGCGGTTGTAGGTTATGTTGGCGCCGACGGTCCAGTTGAGGTCGTCCGTGCTTATTATCTTCCCGGTCAGTTCGATTTCCACGCCGCTGTTGCGGATGGAGCCCAGATTGGTCCTGACGCTGGAATAACCTACGCTTTCAGGCAGAGTCTGGGATGCGTACTTGTCGGAGGTCAGGCGGTTGTAGTACGTGACTGCGGCGGAAAGCCTGTTGTCGAAGAACGAGACGTCGACGCCGGTCTCGAAGGTGCCGCTCCTCTCCCACCTGAGGTCAGGGTTGGGAAGGGTGGAGAGCGTGTAACCGGTCTGGGCGTTGTAATTCACTGAAGAATACAGGCCCTGCAGGTCATAGGCACCGATGCCCGTGGCGTTGCCGTTCTGTCCCCAGGCGATGCGTAATTTGCCGAAGGAGAGCGCCGGGACGACGTTGCGCACGAAGTCCTCGCGACCGAAGAGCCAGCCCGCGCTGATGCCCGGGAAGAAGCCCCAGCGGTTGTTTTGAAGCGAAGAATAGCCGTCTTCGCGCGCCACGAAACTGAGAATGTACTTGCCGTCGAGCGTGTAGCCCACGCGGGCGAACGCTGAAAGTATCCTGTACGTGCTGTGCCAGGAGTCGATGTCCCTCTTGCCGTCTCCGGACAAGGTGCCAGCCAGATCGGCGAATTCGTCAGTGGCGGCGCCGCTGCCGGCGGCCGTGAAGCCCTTGATGGCCCTGTCATAGTATTCGGCTCCGGCCATCGCGGTGATCTCGTGCCTGTCGTCAATGGTTGCGGCGTAGTCGAGCGTGACGTTGTAGGTCTGCGAGAAGTCCCTCTCCCACCATTCGGAACTTTTGCGGGTGGTGTTCCACACTCCGGTGGTGGTCTGGAAATCCTTCTGGAAACTTGCCTCGGAGGTGTTGACATACAGCCAGGAGGCGGTGCCCTTGAGGGTCAGGCCGGGGAGAATTGCGTAGGAAAGTTCCTCGCTCAGCGAGAAGCGGTCCTTCTGGTTGTCGGCCTGGAACTTGTCGATCTGGGCCTTCTGGTTGCCGTCGGTGTAACTCACTCCCACGAGCATATTGCCGTAGTCGTCTTCGTAACGCGCAGTGGGGGCCGTGGCAAGCACCCTGCTGTAAATGTTGTAATCGGAAGTGTAGCCGGCTCCGTTTCTGTAGTTGCTTCGGTTGTAGCCGAACAGCGTCTTGGTGGTCAGCCGGTCCGTGATGCGGTACGAGGCGTTGAACTGCACGCTGTAGCGGCGGTTGAACGAGGACACCGTGACGCCCTGGGTGTCGTTGAAGCCGAGGCCGAGGTAATAGGTCCCGCGATTACCGCCGCCGGACGCGTATGCGGTGTAGTCCTGCATCACGGCAGGCGAGCGGAAGGTGTAGGATCGGATGTCAGTCTCCTTGTAAAGGATGAGGGCGCTGTTGTCGAGGGGATCCCTCATCTGCTTCCAGCCGGACTGGAGCAGGTATGAGTCAGATGAGTTGTAAGCGATTATGTTCCAGAGGGAATTGCCGCCGATGGCGTTGCCGGTACCGAGGGCGTTGGCTCCCGTGAGGAGTTTGTCCTGGTAGCCTTTCACGCCGAGGCGCATGTATTTGATGTAATCCTCCGCGCCGAGCATCTTGTATGCTTCGTTGGCCCAGCTGAATCCGACCTTTGACTTGAATCCCGCTTCGGAACCGCCTTCGCGGCCAGTCCTGGTGGTGACGAGGATGACTCCGTTGTTGGCCCTGGCGCCGTAAATCGCCGTGGCCGACGCGTCCTTGAGCACGTCCACGCGCTCGATGTCCTCGGGGTTGATGCCTTCCAGATCCTCGCGCAGGAGGCCGTCCACCACGTACAGCGGGCTGCCGGAACCGTCCCAGTCAGTGCCGCCGCGCAGGGTGACCTTCGCCGCCACGGCAGGGTTGCCGCTGGGAGCCACAACGAGGCCGGCGATCTGACCCGTGAGGGCGTCAGTCGCGCTGACGAATGCTCCTTCGGAAAGATTGTCGTTCTTGACCGACGATATGGAACTCGTCAGTTTGCTGCGGGAGACCTTGCCGCCGTAGCCGACCACCACCGCCTCTCCTATCGACAGGGTGTCGGAAAGGGACTCAGGCACGGCGGCGGGAATTTCCTGCGCACGCACCGGCAGGAAAATCAGGGCCGCGATGGCCGATATTATGACTGTTTTTCTCATACCCTTTTGCAATTCGTTGATTATATGTATTTTACCCCCCCCGAAAAATTCCGCGCTTCTCGATTTTTCAAATTATGGCGTCAAACATCAAATATATGATTTTCTTTTGTAAAAAGCAATTCACTTAATTGTTTAACTTTGCATTTGAGAAAAAATTTCCGGAAATGAAAGACTACGAATCGGCTGTCACTGAACTTTTCTCCCGTCACCCTTCGGTGCAGACCGACGGGTTCGCTTCGGGCGCGTACAAGCCCGGACTGGGCGGGATGGAGGCGCTTGACAGGGCTCTCGGACAGCCCTGGAAGGAGTGGCGCAGCGTCCACGTGGCGGGCACCAACGGCAAGGGCTCGGTGTCCTGCTTCATAGCGTCCGCGCTGCACGCCGCAGGGTTGAAGGTCGGTCTCTATACCTCACCGCACCTCGTCGATTTCCGCGAGAGGATGCTGATTCCCGGCGAGGGGACGATTTCGCGCGAAGAGGTGCTGGAATTTCTGGAAACGCACGCAGCCGACATCGAAGGGCTGTCTTTCTTTGAAATCACCACGGGGATGGCTTTCGACTGGTTCCGCAGGCGCGGCGTGGACATCGCCGTCATCGAGACCGGGCTCGGAGGCCGCCTGGACAGCACCAACGTCATCACCCCCGACGTCAGCGTGATCACGAGCATCGGTCTGGACCACTGCGCCCTGCTGGGCGACACACGCGCCGCCATCGCCGCCGAAAAGGCCGGAATAATCAAGCCGGGAGTGTCCGCCGTGATATGGGGCCGCGACGCTGAAACTGACGATATTTTCATCCGAAAGGCCGCGCAGTGCGGCAGCAGGCTCGTTTTTGCGGACGAAACGGCACCCGAATGCCCCGATGCCGCCGAAATCGCGGAAACATTCGACTTGAAAGGACCCTGCCAGCAGACAAACGTGAGGACCGCTATGGCAGCGCTGGATGTCCTCGGCGTCAGGCCGCAAGGGCTGGAGAAAGCGGCCGCAACCTGCCACCTGAGGGGACGCTGGGAGAGACTGCTTGAACAGCCGGAAACCATCTGCGACATCGGCCACAACCCTCCCGCGCTGAAAGTCAATTTCACCCGTCTGAAAGAACTTGCCGCGCAGGGGCGCCGTCTCACGATAGTCTACGGCATAATGGCCGACAAGGACCTCGACGGCATCGCTCCGCTGATGCCTTCAGACGCAGATTACATACTCGCAGCCCCTCACACGGAGCGATCCCTCGCGGTGAAAGCGCTGCACCGCAGACTCTCGCAGCTGCGTCCCGACCTTCGCGTCAGCTCCTCGCCTTCGGTGGCGGAGGCGGTACAGACAGCTCTGGAAGAGGCCTCCGGCGACCCCCGTAGCCTCGTCTACATAGGTGGCAGCACTTTTGTAGTGTCAGAGGCCGTTCAATTCATTGAAAACCACAGATTATGAAACACATACTGATACTGCTAGCAAGCCTTATGATGATGAACGCAACACCGGACACGGAGCTCAGGCAGCTCTGGAAATCATACGACAAAGCCGCAGGAGACGACCTGCCTAAGGAGCAGCTTGCCATCCTCGAAAAGATAAAATCGGCCGCCCTGGAAGCGAACGCCCCCTGGGACTACTACGACGCCTGCTCGAAATACAGGCAGGTCCGCATTTCCGTCAACTGGAAGGAGCGCAATGCGGCGCTGGAGACCTTCGACAAGGAAATCGACGGCTGCGGCATGCCGGTGGCATATTTCTACAAGCACAGGAGCGAGGACATCGACATTGTCTGGCAGTATGTGAAGGACAACGCCTCAACCCTGCAGGCCGGACGCAACGAGAAGTTCTACTCGGACGACCGTCAGATCACGTCTCCGATTTTCGGCCCCGTGCTGCAGGAACTGCTGGCTGACGACCTTGATTATGCGCGCTGGAACCTTTTCCTCCGCACAGGCGAGAAAAAATATCTGGAAGGCTCCGCGGACGGGAAATACCCTCAGGAAGCGTTCGCGCAGTGGAGGGAGATGAATTACAACGACAGGGAGGCTTCCCTGAAGGAATATGCCGCCCGCTACGACGGCAAGGCGGTGTCGCTTTTCGCAAGGCAGGAACTGCTGCAAAGGCGCTTCGAAGCCCTGGAAACGGACGGCAAGGGCGTCTCCTCCGATTACAAGGACCTGGCGGAAGACTGCCGCGCACTCGAAAAGACCGCGGCGGCATTCAGCGGCAGCGAGAAAAAGATAGCGGACTGCTGCACCGTGGCTTCCGGCCTGCTGAAAACTCTCGAAGCGCAGGAAATCGAGCTGGAAGTCCTCGACAGCCGCCTGACCGCAGACGTGCGCAACCTCGCGGAGATCAAGGTCACAGTCACCGACAGCAAGGACGCAAAAGTATACGAGACAACTCTTCACAACAAGGTCCGCAGTTTCTACGCGGCTGATTCACTGTATCTTACGCTCCCCGACTTCGACGACGGCGACTACAAGGTCAAGGCCGTCGGCGGGACTGCCGAGGACGAGACTCCCTACCGTAAATACACCCTCTCGCTGGCATTGAAGCACGATGCGCAGGGGTGGTGGTCCTATGCGGCCGATTACAAGTCAGGCGAGCCTGTCAGCGGCTGCGAGCAGGGGTTCAAGGCACTGCCTCAGGGATTCAGCGCAAGGTCTTATCAGGCCTCGGTCACCGACGGCGGGCGCAAGAGACTTTCGCCGGTGCAGCAGCTCAGCCGCTACGACAGTTATGATGACCTCTACACTGACACAAGCAGCCTTAACTGCCGGATTCTTACCGACCGCAAGGCCTTCAGGCCCGGGGAGACGCTGAATTTCAAGGTCATCGCCTGGCGCGGCACCACGGAAATCCGCCCTGCCGGAGAGAGGCTTGACCTGAAAGCGACGCTGTACGGCGCCGACGGCAAGGAACTCGACTCGCAGGACCTCACCACGGGTGAATTCAGCTCCGCAGCGGGCAGTTTCGTGCTCACGAGATGCTCCAAGAACGGAGGCTACACCCTGCAGGTCAGCAGCGGCGGGAAGGTGCTGGAGAACTGCCAGGTGACGGTGGAGGACTACGTGCTGCCCACGTTCGAGATCCGCTTCGACAGGCAGGACCGCTTCTGGCTGCCCGGAGACACCATTTGCGTCAAAGGCAGCGTACTTTCCTATTCCGGGCACACCCTGGGCGCAGCGAAGATGACATACACGGTGCAGCGTGACGGGGAGAACATTTCCGAGTTCCCTCTCGCGGCCGGTCAGGACGGCAGTTTCAGCATCTCGTTCGATGCGGGCGATAAAGAATACGGGTATTTCACCGTCACCGTGAAAGTCACCGACGCCACCGGCGAAACGATTGAAAACAGTGCCTGGGAATATGTCGGCGAAAACAGCCTCTCCTGCGAGATGACCGGTCCTGCGGAGGGCAGCTACAACGGCGAAGAAGGGTGCATCCTCGCTTCCGACACCCTGCAGGTGCTGTTCAGGTCCAAATTCAACGAACTCAATTCGATCGGATATACGATAAAGAAGGACGGCAAGACCGTGAGAACGGGCACCGCCGCAGCGGGAGAGGCCGCAAGAATAGATTTCAAGGGCATGCCTTCCGGCGAATACTCATTCGAGGCAGTCTCCGCCGCGACAGACAGGCTGGGAGGAGTCCACAACAGCAGGGACAGCTTCAGTTTCTACAAGATTTCCGACTCCGACAAGAACCTCTCCGGCAAGGTGGAGGAATTTTTCAGGGAAATCGAAGGCGACCGGCCGGCGCTGCAGGTCGGCACGACCGAAGGCAAGGCCTGGGTCGTCGTGGAACTCTACGACAGCGAGGAGGCAGTGCTGCTCGACCGCAAGATGCTCCGCCTGGGCGGGAGCAATCCCAACCTGCGCACCGCCTCGTTCGATTGGAAAAACACTTACCCGGAATCGGTGTCGCTGAAGGCGTTCTTCTTCCACAACAAGGAAGTGTACTCCTATGAGACGACTAAGGAGCGCAAGGTCAGCGCCGCTTCAGTGCCGCTGGAATTCACCCGCTTCTCAGACATCACGGCCCCCGGGAAGAAATACGTCTTCGCGGTCAGGACGGCTCCCGACACGGAATGTGCCGTGACCATTTTCGACAAGAGCACTGAGACCATACACGACAACACCTGGACGGTTTTCAGGCCTTTCAGGATGTCGAGGTCCGTCACCAATCTGTACAGATGCGGAGAGAACGGATACGAGAACCTGTATCATATGGTCCGCGGCTCGATGCGGCTGAATTCGGCAAAAAGCGCCGCCTTTGATATGGACGAGATCGCTCCTATGGCTTACGCGATGGAGGAGACTTCCATCGGCTCGGTGCCCGGGGAGGATCTTGAAGTGAGGGATGATTTCGCCTCCACGGTGGCCTGGGAGCCTTTCCTGAGGTCAGACGCAGAAGGCAATGCGGAAATTGAATTCACAAGCGGCGACAAGCTCTCGACTTTCTTCGTGCAGGTGTTCGCCCACGACCGCTCGATGCGCAACGCCACCGTCCGTCGCGAGATGAAGGTGACAGTGCCGGTGAAGGTGTCGGTGATGGAGCCGCAGTTCCTCTATGCAGGCGACAATTATACCGCGATGGCTACGCTGAGCAGCAACGCACCGGCCGATGTCAGCGGCACCGCCAGCATCATTTTCTACGACGGGAAGGATTACCGCACGGCGGGACAGATTTCCCGCTGCGACCGTAAGGTGACCGTGCCCGCGGGCGGAGCGTACGCGCTGAGCCTGCCGCTGGAAGTGCCGGAAGTCGAAAATCTGGGCGTAATGGTGTCTTTCGCGGCCGACAACGCGGATTATGCAGGCGATGCGATGTTCGTCTCGATTCCTGTTTCCAAGCCTTTCCAGACCGTTTCTGAAGCCCATTCCGCACTTCTCAAGGCGGGCGCGGACAAGGATTCCCTGATTGCCGCCCTGCGCTCTCTCTTCGTCAACGCGGACGGCTCCAAGGCCGGCGTGCGTGAAATCTCGATAAGGCAGATGATTCAGGAAGCGATTCCGCAGAAATTCTCCTGCACTGCAAAAGACCCCCTCGGCTGCTCGGAAAGCCTCTACGCAGGCATTCTGGCACGCAGGATCGGCTCTGAAGGCCTCAGCGACTCCCAGCGCGACGAACTCGTCAGGAAGATAATGGACTGCCGCTCTCAGGACGGAGGATTCTCCTGGATGCCGGGCTTCAAGTCTTCGCCGATAATAACCGCTTCCCTGCTGCTGCGCTTCACGATCGACAGGAGCCTCTTCGAAGAGTGCATCGCCCCCGCGGTGCAGTATCTCGACAAGTCGTTCTTCGAAATGCGCGAGAAACCAATATGGTACGGCCGCCTGTCGATGGAGCAGTATATGTATGTAAGGTCGTTCTACCCTGACGTCGAGTTCAATGTCAAGACAGACAAGGAGTTCAAGACTGCCGCGAAAGACTATCTGGTGCCCGCGGGGGCGCGCGGCCTCAACGGCCAGACATTCGCCAAGGCGCGGCGTCTCGCCACCCTCGGAAACCTCGGTTCCTCAGACGAAGGACTGTCCCTGGCGAAGGCCTGGGGAGTCAGGCTGGGTACGAAGGCCAGAATCCGCAAGAGCGTGGACAAGGACGTCAATTCGCTCGTTCAGTATGCCGTGGAACACTCCTCCGGCGGATATTACTTCCCCAACGCCGTGATGCCCTGGAGAGGACTCCTGGAGAGCGAACTCCACGCCCACACCGTGCTCTGCGCCCTGATGGACGAATACGGCCACGGCGACATCGCTGAAGGCATACGCCTGTGGATAATGGTCCAGAAGGAGACACAGAAATGGTCCGACGATCCCGGCTTCATAGACGCCCTCGACTGCGTGCTCAAGGCAGGCGAAGAGACTCTCTCCACGGAAGTCATAGCCCTGGAGGCGTCCGCGCTCAAGCATTTCGACGACGTCAAGGCCTACGGCAACGGCATCTCGCTGGAAGTCAGCGGCGTGACGGAAGCGACCGTGGGAGACCGCGTGACGAGGACCTACAAGGTGAGAAGCGAGGAGAACCGCAGTTTCGCGGTGCTCAGCGTGCCGCACTGCGCCGCCCTCCGCCCGGTGGACCAGAAATCAGGAATCGCAGGCTGGAACGTGTACCGCAACGTCCTTGCGGACCGCACGGAATACTGGTTCGAAGTGCTGCCGGAAGAGGAGTTCGAGATCACCGAGGACTTCTACATAACACAGCAGGGATCCTTCCGGACCCCTGCATCTGACATTCTGTCACGTTATGCTCCGCACTACTGCGCAGGAAGCGCTTCAGTGCCTGTGACCGTCACCCGCATCAATACTCAAGCAGAGTGATGTAGCCGTCCATAGTGGAGGCGAGGATGCGCGTCTTGCCGTTCTCCTCCCAGACCTGGATCGGGTTGACGGTACCGATGGAAATCTTGTGCGCCCACTGGAAGGAGCCGTCCTTCTCGCTGAGAGCGAGGATGTTGCCCTTGTCGGTGGGGATTATCAGCGCACCGCCGCCGGTGGCGAGGGCCGTGGGAGCGATCTCGTAGCCGGAAGTGCTCTCCACATTCCAGGTCAGTGCATCCGGAACAAGTTTTCCTTCGTACACCTTGGACAGGTCGACATCCGTGGGGAATGCGTAGGCGCGGTTGAACATCACCTTCACGTAGACGGTCTTCTTGTCCTTGGACATTCCTATCGCCTCGCGGCCGCCCTCCACGTTGAAGAGCTGCCTTCCGGTCTTGGCGTCAAGCACATAGCAGTGACGGTCGGGGATGGCGATGAAGATGCGGCCGTCAGCCTTGACGGGCACGGTCGCCGCGGGTGAATACATGCGTGAAGGACGCGGGTTGCTCCAGCTCCACTGGAGTTTGCCGGTCTTGGGATCGAGCGAATAAAGCTTCTGTCCCCAGCAGCCGAACACGATCTGTTCGTCATCGATATAGGGAGCGCAGACCACGAATCCGGCGACGTCCTTGAACTGCCACTTGAGTTTGCCGTTCTTGATGTTGATCGCCCTGAAAATGCCGTCGGAAGCGCCTATGTAGGCAATACCGTCCTTGATTACGGGCGAGCCGACAACCGACTTATTGGCCTTGACCTTCCAGACATTGCTGCCGTCGGTGGCCTTCACGCAATAGATGTAGCCGTCGGTGCAGCCGAAGATCACCTTCTGACCGTCGGTGGCGGGGGTGGAGAATATCTTGCCGCCGAACTTCTTCTGCCACAGGATGCTGCCGTCCTTGACGGACATCGCCCTGAGCCAGCCTGTCGTGGTGGTATAGTAGGCGACGTCTCCGTTGAGGGCGAAACCTGCCGCTATGTTGCTGTCGTCGGAGACTTTCCAGAGTTCCTTGACATTGGAATACTTCTCGTTGACATCGTACCTTATCCAGGGATAACTGTCGGGCAGGCCGTCCTTGTCGTACACGGTCTTGTCAACGACCGGAGCGAGGTCGGTCTCATACCAGGGGGCGAGGAGCACCTGGGAATTCTTGTAGACGCGCTTCTCGCTGGCGGTGAGATGGTTGTCCTTGATTTCGAAGATCGTGTATCCCGGAGCCGTGCCGCTGGCGAGGGTCGAACGGCAGAGCACCGCGGGGATGCCGTCGTAGTTGAGGATAGTGTTGCTGTGCCAGTGGCCGCCGATCTCGAACTGGGTGCCTATCTTCTTGAGCTGCCTGGTGGCGTCGAAATAGTTGAGTTCGGATGAATCCTGGGGATAATGGTTGATGAATATGGTCTTCTTGCCAGGGTCGAGGCCGTCCATCCACTTGAGCGTCTCCTTGGGGAGAAGCGCAGGAGCCATACGCAGGCTCGGGCCGCAGTTGCAGCCGATGAAGCGCCAGCCGCCCGCCTCGAATTCGAAGGTCTCGTAGCCGTAGACCTTGAGGAAGGTGTTGCAGCCGCTCTCGGACCAGGTGGAGTCGTGGTTGCCCTGCACGATGTAGTACTTGACCTTGAGGCCGTCAAGCATCTTCTTGGTGGCGGCAATTTCCTCGTCGGTACCGAAGTCCGTGACGTCTCCGCCGACAATCACGAAGTCGACCTTCTCGTTGTTGTTGATGTCGTCGATGCAGCTCTGGAGGTTCTGGATCGAAGCCGAACCGGCGGAATAGTGCAGGTCGGTCATGAACGCGAATCTCAGAGGAGCGTCCTGTGCCCATCCGAGCAGCGGGAGTGCCGCGAAAAGCACGGCAAGAATTAGTCTTTTCATACTGAATATCGATTATTGGTTTTAAATTTTTTCCATATCGTCGCTGTGTATCCAGCCCTTGCGGCCGTCGGAGAGTTCGATATTGCGCCACTTGCCTACCTCGTCGATGATGCGCACCTTGGCGCCTTCGTGGAGGATGAACAGGTCGACGGAACTTTCAGCTCCGGGCGAACTCTTCGCCGATGACACCGGCACCATTATTATCGCCTCCTTCCTGCTCGCATAGTCGGTCTTCTGCCAGAAGGCGAAGTCCAGGCACACGAGGCAAAGCAGCAGGGCGGCGATGCCGGCGAAGAAGCCTGCCTTGCGCAGCGCGGGCCTGCGCGAAAGCAGGAACAGCAGCGCGAGGGCGAGGGTGACGGCCAGCATCACTATGAACAGCACAGCCCACACATTCGAAGGGAAGGTCCAGCACATCTTGCGTCCCCAGGCCTCGAGGAAGAATTCGGGCACGGCCTCTATCTTGTCGGAAGTTAGGGAGTTGACGAATTCGAGGTTGAAGCGGGCGTCCGCGTGGGAAGGATCGAGCCTCAGCGCCCTCTCATAATTGAGTATGGCGCGGGCGTTGTCTCCCTGACGGAAATATGCGTTCCCGAGATTGTAGTACAGGTCGGGGGACTCTATGCCCTGCGAGATTATCGCAGCCCAGCTGTCCGCAGCCTGAACCCATTGTCCCTCAGTGTAATATGTCGCACCTGCCTGCCAGAGGGAATCGCACGCGGGAGTGTCCGCGGCGCGGCCGGGCACAGCGGCCGACATCATCAGGACAAGCGCCGCCACGGCGGCCGCGCCTTTCACCTTCACACCTTTTTTCATACCTGAATCTATGGCTGAAATGACCTCCACGGCGCTTTCGTAATGCGCATTCATCGCATCGTGACCCGCGTCGGGGGAATATCTCGCATACTCGCACGCGTCGAGGAGCGACACGTAATCACGGGCGATGCCCTCGCTGACGCCTCCCGCCACAAGAGTGTCGGCGATGTTGTCCTTGCTCAGTTCGCCGGCGTCCATACTGAATTTGTCGGAAACGAAGCCCAGCAGGGCCTTGTGCAACTCTTCGTAGAATGCCGAATAGAGGTTCTTCTGCAGATATTCGCCGGCCCTGGCAAGTTTGCGGCGCGCCATCTTCGAGGCGCTGCGCTTGCGGGTCCACACCACGTCGGAGCGTCTGGACGCGATCGTGCGCATCGCGAAATATGCCGCGGCGGCAAGCAGGACGAGAAGCGCGGCAGTCAGCCACATCGCGGCGGAGCCGGTGAAGAATTTGCCCGCAGGGGAGAATTTCTGCTCTCCGGTCTTGATGAACCGTATGTCGCTGCCAAGATCCCTGACATCGCGCTTGACCGCGCCGCCCACCATCTGGCCGGAGCCCGAAGCAGCGGGGATGTCCGCACCCTTCTCGACGTGGATGTCGATTGGAGCCGTGGTGAGAGTGACGAATTTGCGGGTCTTGACGTCCAGATAACTGTATTCGATCCCCGGGATGGTGAAATCACCGTGGCTGCGGGGGATGAAGGGATATTCGTATGTGACGGAGTTGCCGCTTTCTGTCGGCTTGACGTCGAAGACTTCGAAATCAGGAGGGAAATTCACCTTCGGTGCCTCCATCTTGGAGCGGTTGCCCTCGCCGGTGACCGTGACCTTGAGAGACGCTGCGTCGTGCGATTTCAAGGAATCGGCCGACACGGACGCCTTTATGGAGAAATTGCTGCCCAGACCGCCGCAGAATGATGCCGGAGCATCGGCGGGTATCGGTCTGACGTGGATCGTGGCGCTCTTGGACGAGACCCTGCGCACCTTCGTGATATAGTCGTCGCCTATCAGGTCGCTGAACGGGAATCCCGGCACGCGGGAGCCGGTCCTGACGGAAATTTCGCAGTTGAGTTCGACCGGACCGACCGTGAGGTCGCCGGACTTCTCCGGAGTGAAGCGGAAACTGCGAAGCAGCGCGGCGTTGAATATCTTTCCGCCCACATTCTCCCTGTGATAGGAAAGCTGCTGCGGAGCCTGTATCTCCTCCACCTTGAAGCCGCTGATGTCTGGGAAAGCCGAAATGTTGCAGCCGGTGACGTTGGCGTTCTGGAGCAGAGTGAGGGTCATCGTGAACGGCTCGCCTATCATCACGTCCGTCTTGCTGGGAGTCCAGCGGAGCAGTATTTCCCCGCTTGCAGACGCATCTGAGCCGCTGTCCGAACTCTGCTGCTTCTTGGATGCAGCCTCCTCCTGGGCTTCGAGCACCTCTATGGACGTGCGCTTCGAAAGTATCTGCGCCCCGTCCACCAGCGCGCTCGCCGTCGGCAGGGTGAAGGTGCCGGTCTTTTTGGCGCGCAGCACGTATGAATAGGTGTTCTGCACGGACTTCGTGGTCTTGCCGTTGATGATGCTGATGGACGTGGAAGTGCCCTTCTGCGGGCCCCAGACCATCTGGAAGTCCTCTCCCTGGTCCCATTCGAAACTGCTCGGGGCCTTCTCCCCCTCCACTATGAACGTGACGTTGAAATCCTCGTCCATCGCAACAAGGTTGGGCGCCTTGACGCTGATGGTTGACTGGGCCGACAGCTGAAGGGCCGTCAGGGCCGCCAATATCACAGACAATATCCTTTTCATACTTTCTACCAATTCTTTTCTTTCTGACGGGACTTCAGCGCGGCCGCCTTCTCCTTGTTGACCTTGTCCTGGGTCTTGCGGTCTTCGGCCTGCACGGCCTTCAGCAGTTGCTGTGCCTGCTGGGGAGTCATCCTGCCCTCCTGAGGCTGCTGGTCCTGGTTCTGATTATCCTGGTTCTGATCCTGATTCTGATCTTTATCCTGATTGTCCTGATTCTGATCCTGATCCTGGTTCTGATTCTGGTCTTGATCCTGATTGTTCTGGTTCTGGTCCTGGTTCTGTTGATTCTGCTGGTCCTCCAGCTTCTTCTTGGCGTAAATGTAGCTCTCCTTGGCCTCCATATCGCCCGGATTGCGCAGCAGGGACTGCTTGAACGCATCCACTGCGGCGGCGTAATCCTCCTGCTGCAGGGCGGCGTCGCCGCGGTTGAAATAATAGCGGTCGCCGTCGGCGTTCTCCACGGCGGCTTCCTTCGTCTTGTCGAGCACGGTCGCGGCACCCGCGTAGTCTTCCTGCCTGTACAGAGAGGAAGCGAGGTCATAGGTCGCGGCAAACGAAGTCGAATCCTTCACCAGAGCCTTGCGGTAATCTATCTCCGAGTGCTTGAAATCGTCCCTGCGGAAGCGCCTGTTGCCGGCGCGGACGTCCTTCTTGTCCACCTGCGCCGACAGCGGCAGGCTCACAAGGGCGAGCAGCAATATGTAAGTCAGTCTTTTCATTGGAACAGTTTTCTGCCGGACCTTCTGGATCCGATGAGCATCTCCACGACGAGCAGCAACAGCGCCGCGCCGAAGAAATACATATATTGTTCGTCATATTCCTCGAACACCACGGACTCGAACGCCTCGTCTTCCATCCTGCGGATGTCGTCGATGATAGGATTGAGGCCGAATTCGTCGCTTGCGGCGTGCACATAGGCTCCCCCGCCGACCTGCGCAATCTCCTTGAGAGTGCCTTCGTCGAGCCTGGTGACCACGATGTTGCCTTCGCTGTCCTTGAGCAGTTCGCCGTCCTTGAGCTGGATGGGCTCGCCGCGCAGCGACCCCACTCCGATGGTGTAGATCTTTATGC
>R18__coassemble_1973_pt1 | contig 16013 bp, 14 predicted proteins | sample R18__metabat2_low_PE_003 | metagenome-assembled genome bin R18 | reverse complement strand
AAATCCTCCCATGTCTGCACGAAGATCTAATTCGATTTGATTGGTAATACCGTCGCCATTAGACACGAAGGTTTTTCCATGATTGGGGTCAGACAGGTTAAGACGATTTATTGCCGAAAAAAGCACATGGCGTTGCATTTGACCTGATACATAAACTCTGCCATCAGGACGGCGCTTGATAGATGAAGCATTTCCTAAGAGTTTTTCACCTCCGTTAGCCATATGATTTTCAAATGGCACCAATGATGTTACTAAAATTCCTTTGATTTCCATATGTTTGAGCGTTTTATTTATATTCCACTAAAGTCTGCTTGTTCTCCGTTTTCTTCCTGTGGCTCATTCGTTTCAGGCTCGTTTGACTGATAATGCATGGCCGTGAAATCCGGACCGATACGGGAAAAAGCGACAAGCATATTCTTCGCCGTTTCAAGTTCAACTTCCCCTGCCATCAGTTTTTCGATGAATAAAGATGCTGCTGCCGGTGCATCATTGGAACTGAGACGAGCCGCTCTTGTCAGTATCTGACAAGCAAGTGCCGTTGCTGATTTTGCAGCGAATACAGTGCTCTCGAATTCCACCAGTGCCTTGGATTTCCTGTCTCGAACTCTGTCTGGTGTATTTGCATCAGGATCTGAACTGGCAGCACGATATGCCACATTGTTCAGCCAACTGCCGAGGCTTTTAGCAGATTGGATTGTTTCATTACTAATATTTTCCATTTTGTTGAAATATGTTGTTATGAGTATCTCTATTTGATGGGGATATTCGGCTCTGAATGCCAGAAAGTCTTGAAAAGAGGGCTTGTTGAAGAACTGCAAGAATCTTGATGCAAATAAATCGAATTTCTGATATTCGGTATTATCCCATGTCCTTCGATTCTGATTGTATAAGTGGGCATAATATAAAGAATCGACGATTTGCCTTAGATTTCCTTCTTTCGATAAATCTACTATATGGTGATTGAAACTGAATACTTTTGCATCACCATAACAGATAATATAAATTGGTTTAGACTTTAATGCTTCCAGTACTTTTTCAACTTTATTCGAATATTCAGCTTCATGGGCTAATTCACCAATGGCTGCCAACAAAGCAACAGCTCCCAAAGCAGCACTTCTGGGTGCTCCTGGGAAGTTGCCTCGCATTATATTGGGGCGTTGCGGCTTGTATATAATCCCCTTCTGGGTCTCTTCTCGTTTGACGGTACCTTGGAAAAGATTCTGTGTCGATTGAACCAGTAAACGATTGAAAATGACTATGAAATCTTTCATATCATCAAGGTCCAGATCTGGAATCAAGCATGTATTGTTGTAAACTATCTTTCCACCTTCTTTAGTCACCACTGAAATAGTCGGTTTGTAAGGAGTAATGGAACTGATTATGCCTAATCCACGCTCAAGATTCGTAACCTTGGGAGCTCCTCTGCCGATTGTTTTAGAGAAAGTACAAAATTCACCAGCCAATGGCACTTCTGAAAGTCCGACCTTGTCTCGTCCACATAAAAATTCTTCTTTCTTACAGTCTTCTACATACTTTACAGCGGCTTTCTTCATTTTTGCCGCTTGCATATCTGTAGTTATGATATGTGGCGACAAATATATGGAATCTTTGGCACTACCGTCTTCATCTGTATATATGAAAGAGACCGTTTCTTTTCTTTCTGCGGAAGAACTGGGCTTCAATCGAAACTGGCAAAGAGCACCTTTGATAGCTTTGGAGAGATGGCTTGAATCAATATCTTCTATTCTTTCCAATCCATTATCAAGAAGGACTAAGGCTGCCGCATATTTAATATAAGGATGTGCTATCATTTTTTGTTAATTGAAAGATGAATCCAACCTTCATTGTCGCCAAGATACCCAATATTATTATTCTCGCAAGCTACATTGAGCATTGTGAATAAACGAGTATCCATTGTCATTGAATAAACTAATTCGGCATCTATGTCAACATATTCACGGTTAGTTGGAGATGTATAATATTGAGGGAACTTACCGATATGCAACTTGAACCAACTATCCTTCTCTGCATTTTTTTCGGAGGCCTTTTCCTCTTTATTATCGATAATGCTGAATGTATGTAACATTTGTGCTATTGTTCCTGCATCCATAAATCGAGTGCCATTAATGTGCAGATGAGAATCAGACCTTTTGTAAGAACGACTCCAATAATCGTTATATCTGCAGATTGTTCTTAAATTTTCGACATTAGGTTGATTGCCAATGTCAAAATATTCAGAAAGTAAAGGCTGATACGTGGAACCTTCAATCAAATTACTAAAATAGTTCTTCCTCTTCTTGCCTAACTTTTTAATTATATTATCTCTGGTGCCCTTGTCAAAATGCCATCCTAAAATATTCTCAAACAGACCACACAACATCTTTTTAGATGGAGACATCAGCGTTTTATAGTAAGAGCCAGGAATGTCTGCTACCATAGACAAAGGTGCCAAGGGTCGAATTCGCATTTCAACCTCGCAATCTAAATTTGCGTCATTTTTAAGTATAGAAATATCCATTGTATAATTGTCCATTTATTATCTAATCATCCCGAACCCCATACTTCCCTTCTCTCCAAGTCCGCTATCATAGGCTATCTGCATCAGGGGCTCGGGGAGGTCGATGCGGAAACGGTAGAGGTAACCGCGGACTCTGGTCTCCTGCGGAGTCCCTGTTTTGATTCGAAAGAGGCGCGACTTGGGTGTATTGAGAACGGTGAGACGGCAGTATTGTTCCCCCTCGTAGGGCTTGCCATAGGCGGCTTCGTAGCGGGCAAGCAGACCGGTGAGCAGGCCCTGCTCATAGTGTGGGTCGGTGGGCGAAAGGTAATCCATATATCCACGCTCGTTGCGCTCCGAAACGCAGATAGGCGACAACGTCTCGAAAACTTGGTCGGGGCTATAAGTGAGGGGCTCTTGCACCTGCACTTCGCTGATGCGGAACTGTGCTCCTGAAATATGGTCGGCAATCTGGATGGTCTGATCAGCAAAGACCCCTTGCACAAAGCGCTGCGTGCTCTTCTCGGGCAAGAAACCAATATAGAGAGTGGAGAAGTTGGACTGCACGATGAGCCGCTCACGCTCTTTGTCAATCGCATAACGGGGGACAAAGAGGCTTGAGAATGTGAACAGCTTGAATCGTTTGCCCTGTACCTGATAGCCATTCTCGTGAAGCCAGGTGGAGAACTCTGAATCGCTCTTTGACAGACTGCGGTATATGGCCGACTGAAGACTGTATTGATAATTGATCGGGATTTCGCGGTCCACTGCCTTATTTTGGAGTTCAAGAATCAACTTAAAGCGCATAATATCAAAATTTTAACTTTTAAATTTACAAAAAAAATGATTTAATGACAACTTATTTTGCAATCTCTAAGACGTCCTCCCTTATCCAATGACCTGCTGCATTATATTTCCAAAAAAGCATAATCCTTGAATCCCTCAAGGTCTTCGTCAAGAGCGACATAGCCAAGTTGATTGCAAACGAGCTTCGTCCCACCGGCAGCGGAAGGCAGGACGGTTCCGCTACCGTCCTGAGTGTGGGTGTGACCATATATCCAGAAGTCAATATCGTGCTTCCCAATGAAGTCCTCCATATTAACACGGAACGCTGTCTCCAGAGCACCCCCGAAATGCTTGACATCGAACTCCCTGCGAAGGGTAGGGCAATGATGTGTTAGCACTATCTTTGTCTTAGCCTTTGACTCCCCCAGCGCCTTGTCCAGCCAGTCTCGACAGATTCCGTGAATTTTCGCATAGTCTCCGACACAGAAGCAGTGGCCTCCATAGAGAATCTGACGGCAGTCGTTCATCCCTAACTGTACATCCACATAGTTGCTCGGGGCAACAATCGACCACAGAGTAGTCGCAAAGACTTCCATTTCTCCAAAACATACCGAGCGGTTGTTAAGATACCTCACGTTATCCCGGATCTTGTGCTCGTAATCAACTAGAGTCTTCTCCACAGAGATGCCATCCTGATGTCCCAAACGAGCAATGGGATCCCTATAGTACTCGTGATTACCGGGGACGATGATGGTTTCCTCGTAATTGCGCGAGCACCAGTCAAAGAACTGATTCTGTTCCATCCTGCGGTTCTCAAGATATATCACATCCCCAGCCAGCAGAAGTATGTTCCCCACCGGCTTCAGCCCATACACGCTCATATATCTTGAGTTCATCCCGAACTCCAGATGAAGGTCACTCGCGTACTGTATCTTCATTTTCGTCACTTTCCTTTTTTTATCCATTTCGCTCGATTGTTTATCTGTGACCGAAAGTTACAGAAATAACTTTTCATTCTCTTTGGCGAGCGCTAACGGTTATGAAGATTTCATATCTTCTCAAAAAAATCCCACATGACTGTCCCTAAGGAACAAACATTTGCTGCATGCTGAGACGGAGATATATTACGCCTGCACCATCAAAGCGAGCCGCAACGAGCAGTCAGAAGACATACGGAAGTATCATAAGGAATGTGAGGGCAAGAAAATCATTATATAAGGAGGATAAAAAAAGTGAGAATTATTGGAACCCTCTTTCCCGGCAGGCTGCCACCCCGCCATTAAATCCATTATCTCCGTGGCAAACCGAAGAAGGATTAGAATAAAAAAATTAAAGAAACCGTTATCCGGATAAAAAATTTTTCCGTATGTCAAAGAACTGTCCGGTTGCAAATATAAGGAAATTCCTGAACTTGAATCATTATTTCTGCAAGCCTTGCAAAAAAATCGTCAGTCCTGCAAGACACGTTGCCGGTCAAGTGTACGAGGTTAGGCTATAATGTTGCAAAACCATAAAAAAAACCGACCTTGCGGCCGGTTTTTTTATTGCTTCGAAGGCTCGATTAGCACCTCTGGGTAGCTTCACGATACTTCTCGACGCACTCTGCGAGACGCTCGCGAGCGGTGGTGTCGCCGGGCTGGTTGTGGCTCGGGTGGATGTAGAGCTTCACGCCGCGGTCCTCGAGGATCTCAGCGGTAGCGCCCATGACCATCCAGACGTCGGTAATGAATGCGACAGTGGAGAGAGGGCCGATGTAGTTCTTGATGCCGTTCTTCTCGTCAGCCATCTGAGCGATCTCGACTGATGCATCCTGGAGAGGGCAGCAGTTGTCGACCACATAGTCAGCGACCTGGAAGAGGTTCTTGCCGCAGGTGTGAGCGGACTTCTTGTCACCGGTGTTGGCGGCTGAGCCGAACACGACGACCTTCATGCCGATCTCCTTTGCCTTGAGAGCGATCTCGATGTTGACGGCGTTGATACCGGTGTGGGAGAAGATCCACATCACGTCGTTCTTGTCGAAGTTCCAGCCCTTCATGATGGCGTCAGCGTAGTCCTGGCAGCGCTCGAGGAAGAGGAACTGATCGATACCCATTTCTCCGCGGATGTGGGTGAAGAATGTCAGAGGGAGCTCGCAGATCGGGTGGAAACCTACGAAACCGCCGATACGGGGATACATTTCCTCGATAGGGAGGTTGGCGTGGCCACAACCGAAGGTGTGCACGAGATGACCTGACTCGATGGTGTCAGCGAAAAGCTTCGCGACCTCCTCGATCTGTTTTTCCTGAGTTGCCTCGATCTTGTTCATCACATCGAAGGCATTCTGCTTCCATTGTTTTGCGTACTTCATGATTTTTGAAAAATTAAATATGGTTTATGATAAATCAGTTCTTTGTCTTCTTGGAGATGCTGATGGCCACCGGGATGAGGCACATCATCACCACGATTTCGCCGTCAAGCACCATCGGGAGGGCGATCTAGGCTCCTGCGTAGAATGCCACGCCGGTGATCTTCTTGAGGGTGAACTGGCCCACGAGGGCGATGAACACCGCAATGGAGATGGCTGTGCCGGAGAGGTTGCGGAAGGTGCCGCCCACATAGCCGAGCACGACCGGGAACGTGGCGCCGACGCCGAAGCCCAGGAGGGTCATCGCGACATATGCGCCGATTGCGCCCTTGGAGAGATAGAGCACGAGCACTGCCACGAGCGCGATGCCGAGGTAGAGATAGAACGTGCCGAGGTCCTTGAGGGCCTTCATTATCTTGTCGAGGGAGATACGGCCGATGAACATTCCGATGGTGAACCAGGTCATCGCCAGAGTCGCCGTGGCGGTCTCAAGGCCGCTGGTCTGGGTGAGATAGGTCACGGTGAAGTCGCCGCTCGAGCCTTCGAGACCGCTCTGGAAGAAGAGCACGAGTCCGAACATCAGCAGGGCGGGATACTTGAACAGTCCGAGGGTCTTCCTGATACCGACCTCGTCGGCGGGTTTCGCCTTCGGGAAGCCGATGAAGAAGAAGTAGATGATGAACGCCGCCATCACCACGCTCATGATATAGAGGGGAATGTGATAGTCGGCGATGAAGAAGTTCAGAAGGGTCCACAGCAGGGCGCCGACGCAGTAGCAGGCACCAAGCAGGCTGAGGCGGCCGCTGCGCTTGTCGTCGTCATAGATGTCGGAGACAAGGGCGTTGGTGAGGCCGTTGAGCACGCCGCCGCCGATACCCAGGCAGCAGATGGAGGCCTCGAGGGTCGCGTCCGTGGCGAAGAAGTTGAGTCCGAGCATTCCCGCGAGGGCGAGCACGGAGCTTATGATCGTGAGGGCCTTGTAGCCGAACTTGTCGACGATGGGGCCGAACAGGAGGGTACCGATGATGATGCCGATGGTCAGGGTCGAAGGCAGCGCGTTCGCGTTGACTCCGAGCTCGCCGATGCGGCCGAGGAGCGGTCCGAGCGAGAGCATCGTGACGCCGAAGAAGCCCATTCCGGCGCAGGCGGCCACGAATACGGGTGTGGTTTTGTACTGGTTATTCATATTCAAGCGGATTGATTGCACGTATTGCGAGTGCGGTGGCGCCGAGCAGGGCGGCCTCGCCCTCTATCTTGGAAGCGCAGAATTCGACTTCCTTCATCGAGATGGGCTGACCCCATTTGCAGGCCTCCTCGTAGATGCGAGGGATGAACTGCACTGCAGGTCCGAACACGCCGCCGCCGAAGATTATCTTCTCGGGGTTGAAAAGGCTCACGAGGTTGGCGGCTCCCATTCCCCACATCTGTATGGCCTTGTCGAGTATCTGCGTGGCGATGGGATCCTTGCCGTAACCGGCGAAGACGTCGTAGCTGGACTTGGAATTGTCGCGGTAGAGTTTCTTGGCCTGGTAGCCGATTCCATTGCCGGAGGCATAGGTCTCGAAGCAGCCGCACTGGTCCCATTCGTGGGTGTAGGGGTTTTCCAGGGCCATCCAGCCGGTGGCGCCCACGATGTCGTTGGCTCCGTGGATGATGCGGCCGTCCAGCAGGATGCCGGCGCCGATGCCCGTGCCCACTGCGAGATAAATCGCGTCCGAGCAGCCTTCAGCGGCGCCCTTCCAGGCTTCGCCGAGAATGTAGCAGGTGCGGTCGCTCTCTATGCAGATCTTGAGATTCTCCTTGCCGAGGCCCTTGGCCAGATGGCTCTTGAGAGGGAAATTTTCCCAGCCCGGGATGTTGGGTGCCCAGACCGTCTCTTTCTTGGAATAAACGATACCCGGAATGCAGATGCCCACAGCATCGATATGCACGTCGGATTTCTTCTTGATGAGGGATTTGACGACATCCACTATCAGGTCGGCGACTGCCGCGCCCGTGGCGCCGTTGAGAAGTTTCGTCTCCTTGAGGAGCATCTTGCCGTCGGCGTGGAAGATGGCCGCAGCCACCTTTGTACCGCCCAGATCTATTCCTATAACTGCCATATCGGGATTTTTTGAATTCGCAAATTTAACAAATTATTTCTTCATTACCGAATTCCAGACGGCATTTCTCAGCGTTCCCTGCGAATCGTCGGCGCCATAATCCCAGTACATCAGACCCATCATCCCCTTCTCGCGGATCCAGTCCGCCTTGATGCCTATGCTTCTGACATTGTCATAGCCTGCCCAGTACTTTCCGTCCTTGGTGACATAGGGCACCTGGCCTTCGGAGTCCCAGTTGTCGATCTTGAAGCCCTTCGACGTGGGGAATTCAGTGCCGAAGTCATCGTAATCCACGCAGCCCTTGTAGCCGTCGCTGTTGTCCCAGGCGTGACGGGCGTAGAACGGGATGCCGAGGACGAGTTTGGACGCAGGCACGCCCGCATTGAGATATGCCTTGACGGCACGGTCGCAGTCCCAGTAGTTGCTGGCCTTCTTGAGAGGAGACTGGTGCTGTCCCTCGGCGCCGGAGGCGATGTCATAGGTCATTATGTTGACGAAATCCACGTAAGGCTCCACCGCCTTGATGTCGATGTAGCGGTTGCCGCTGGAGTCGGACTTCTTGTCCATCACGTAACCGGCGTAAGTAAGCAGATATCTGCTGCCCAGGGTCTCGCGGAGCTGCTTCATCAGCAGGGTGAAATTCTCCACGTCCACTTCGGTGTCGCAGGCGTGGCCGCTCCAGGACAGACCGGGGAATTCCCAGTCGATGTCGATGCCGTCGATGCCCCACTTGTTGAGGAATGCCAGACAGTCCTTGGCGAACGCCTTCCTGCCCTCCTCCGTCTTGGCCATTGCGGAGAATCCGCCGCCCTGGGAGTTGTCATAATTGGCGACAGTATGGGTGAATGATATCGATATCTTGAGGTCCGGATACTGCTTCTTGAGGGCGACTATCTTCGAGAAACGTGTCTCGGGATTGGTGTTCTTGTCATAAGCGCCCTGCAGTTTGAAACCCTTGTACACACCGTTCACGACATACAGTTCGGCAAAACCGTAATTGATGTTGGTGATGTAGCGGCAGTCGGGAATCCTTGTGCCGTAATAGGTGCAGTACGCGAGCGCGACGCGGCCGTCGATCTTGTCCGCGATTTCGGTAGTCTGCTCCTCTTCGCTAGAGGAACCGCCGGAACCTGACCCGCCGGGGCCGGCAATGTAATTGTCCTTACTGCAGGAAACCAGCGCCGTCAGTGCGGCGGCAAAAATCATCAGATACTTTTTCATCTTATTGTAATTTGTTTTCTTTCAGTACTGTAAATCAATCTGCGGTCGACCTTCAGGCGGGCGCTGCAGAATTCCGGAATATTGTATGACTGAAGCATAAGGGCTTCGTCCTCCGGGCTTCTGAAAGGCACGGGGAACGGCTTGTCGAAACTGCCGTCTTCGCGCATATGCGCCATATACAGCCTCGTGAAGCGGCCGTCAAGACGGCGGGAACTGAACACCACCCAGCGTGAATCCGAGCTCCAGCTGTGATAGCTCTCGGTGTCGGGGCTGTTGAGCTCGTCGAGGCATCTGGCCTCACCCGTCTCCAGGTCAAGAAGCCACAGGTCAGCCTCGGGGTGCCATATCGAGAAATTGCCGAAATCCGAGAGGGTGAACATCAGGAAGCGCCCGTCATACGATGGTCTGGGGAAACTTACGCTCTTCCCTTCGGCACTCCAGAGCAGGCGGGGCTGCCCGACGACGCGTCCATCCTCAGGGTCAAAACCTATGGACATCAGGCTGTAACGCACTTCCTCAAAGGAATTCTGCATATCTGCGCAGCAGTAATAAAGCGTCCGCCCGTCAGGCGAGAACGCCGGGAATGTCTCCAGTTTCGCGCTGTCCTGCAGCTCGGGGCAGACGGTCAGTTCGTCCTTGCGGACGTCATAGATCACCACGTCTGAGGCCAGGTCATAGACCTCGAGCACCTTTTCCGGGACATTGTGGAAACTCTGCCTTATGTCATTCGCCGAATAGGCGATATAGTCGCCGGACGGGTGCCAGTACGGGTACACTGTGCCCAGGGTCCTGTCGTTCTTCATATTGACAACCCTGTCGGCCTGACCGCCGCCGCGAAGGTAAGTGCCGCCCTTGTTGCCGCGCAGATGCACCTGGAAATGCGACGGGTCGCACTGTGCGGTCGAATGGCAGTTGACGCATCCCGGGGAGACCTTGGAATTGTCGAAGACGACCTTCTCGTCGAAGGATGAAAGATCCCTCTGATATATTCCCATCCTTGCGTACAGCTCGTAGCCCGGGTCGATGCGGCGGTAGACGAGATAACCGTCAACGGGGTCGCCGCTCACATTCACCTTGAACGGCTCGTAACCGTACCACCGGCCGTCTTTAAGGGCGCTGACCTTGAACTCGAGTTCATCGGAGGCCGCGAGCAGACGGCGCCACTTCCCTGCCGGGATGTCGGCGTAAGCGCCTCTGACGACTATCCTGCCGCCCTCGCCGGTGATTTCCACCTGCAACTTGTCCGCGCCGCTGACGCTGAAATTCAGAGGCGCTGTCGTGCGCGGCACGGTCACGTCCGCGATGTCGGGGACGAGCTGAGGTGCCGCTCCGGTCCCGACGATATTTCTCGGAGCACAGGCGCAGAGCGCAAGAGTCAGGGTCAGATATGTCAGCAGCCTTTTCATCTGAAATTGAAATAATACCAGTATGTCCCGGAGAAGCGGCTCATCCCGCCGGATCTGCCGTGGTTTGCGTTGTAGGCGTCCACATAAGCCTGCAGTTCGGGAGCGACTTCTCCGCCTGCGAGAGAAGAAGCCACCTGAAGGGCCTCGCGCCAGGATTTCGGGTTGTCTTCCGAGGGCGGGAAGAAGGCGGCGAATATGCTTGTCTGCTTGTCCAGCAGCAGCGACGCCGCGAAATAGTCACGCGCACGGAGATTGTCCGGCCGCTGGTTGTGCAGGAATCCAAGCATCTGGCTGAAACTGTCGAAATTGAAGAAGAAGTCCTCGCAGGGCTCCATCTCGGAAGAGACCAGATTCTCCGGCTCGAAGTGTCTGTAAAACAGAGTCTTGTGCAGAGTGCCCAGATATCTGTCCGCGATCGGCCGGCGCTGCGGGTCCACCGCGTTGAAATTGACGAGTCTGGTGAGATGGTACGCTCCCCTGTCGCGTGAAGGGTTGCCCGCCATATCCTCGAAGGCAAGGTGCCTGGCCTCGTTGACGAATCCGAGCAGGTAGAGTATCTCCGAAGAAAGTTTGCGCTCCTCGAAATTCACGAGGCTCCTCTGCCCGTTCTGATAGAACCTGAACATATCCTCGCCGAGCCGGCCCTTCATCTCGAGGGCCAGGTTCAAGGCATTGGCGCACAGCGGGGAGCGAAGTTTCTCCTTCGATGCCTTGGCGATGACTGCGTCCCAGTCGCGCACGCGCACCATATAGCTGTAGCGCGCCACCGTCTCCTCCTCGTCATCCACCCTTCCGGGGGCGACCAATAAGAATGCCGCGGCCAGCACGGCATAGCCGGCCCAGCCGATCCAGCGCGGCCCCTTCTGCGGCACAAGTGCGCAGACGACGCAGACAAGTGCCGTCCCGGCGACAATCGCCGCATAGGTCGAAACAGGAGACTCGGCATATATATAATATTGACAATCAATCACTTTAAACCACAGCAGCACAGCGGCGGCCGCGGCTGCAGCGATCTTCAACCACATTGGACGGATCTTGCAGACGCCAAGCGCAACCCAGACGCTGATGCAAAGCGCGACGGGCAGGGCTAGCGTCCATTTCGGGTCGAGCAGCAGGGCTGCGCAGACCATCGAAGGGACGAGAGCGAGCGGGAGCGTCTGCCCGGAGCGGCAGAAGAGCGAGACGCCGAGCGAGAGCAGCGCGAGCAGGAGAGCCGCGAGCGCAGACCCGAGCAGCGGATAATAGTAGAACTGCGTGAAGAAAGCGCAGAGCCAGCCGGAAAGTCCTCCGCTGCGCGAAAGCATCTCCGAAGCGAACTGCGGGGTCCAGACAAAGAGCGAGTCACCTTCGATCCCGTGCATCATTCCGCTGCACTTCAGGCCGTAGAAAAGCCAGAAGCCGACGGCGAGAGCCGCGTTCACGATATGGAAAAGGCGGCGTCTCATTTCACGTAGGTCATCTGCTCGGTTTCAGTGTCAAAGTAGAATTTGCGCACGTCGCGCGCGCCGTAAGGCTCCGCGTCGTCGTAGAGTTCCGGTATGTTGAATGACTTGAACGTCGTGCGGTAGAAATCCGGATCTCGCTGCGGCAGCACAAAGGCCTTGGCAACGGTGCCGTCCTCGCGTACGAACGCGAAATACGGCCGCCCGTAGACGCGGTCATCCCTCTTGGAAGCGAAGCATATCCAGCGGCCGTCGGTGCTCCAGCAATGGTAGGAATCTGAATATTCACCGTTGGCGGCGTCCAGAGTGTCGATTTCGCCTGTCTCGAGGTCGAGCATCCACAGGTCGGTCTCGATGTGCCAGATGGGGAAAGTGCCGTAATCGGAGGCGCAGAAAAGGAGTTTTTTTCCATCCGGGGAGCATTTTGGGAAACTCACTGACTTTCCGGCAGCGGCGGCGTCGAACACCCTGGTGATGCTGTCGCCGAGTTTTCCTGTCTCGGGGTCAAAATCCATCGAATAGATGTCGTAGTGCATCTGTTTGGTCTGCTCGGGCTGCTTGAGGGCCGCGGAACGGCAGAAATATATCTTCCTGTTGTCAGCCGACCAGCACGGGAAGGTCTCCTGGAATTCGGGCCCCTTCACCAGCGGGGAGTCGGTCACGGTGTTGTTCTCGAAATCCACGAGGATGAGGTCGGAACTGTCGTCGAAGACCTCGAAGCGCTCCAGCGGCGCGGTGTGCAGGCCGTTGCGGATGTCGGCTGTGGTGAATATGCCCCAGCGTCCGTCTTTCGAGATTTCACCGTACACTGCCGCTCCGGCGGTGCTGTCGGTCGCGGTGTTCACCTTGCGGATTTCGCCGCCCCTCTGATACAGCGTGGCTCCCCCGGCGCTCCTGGCGTGCAGGAAGGTCGTGGGAACCTCTGCCCTGTTGGAAGTGTGGCAGTTCATACAGCTGCGGCCGGTGAGCGCATTTGCGGCAAGCAGGCGCTCGTCGAAGTTCTCCACGCATCTCTCGTTGATGCTGAGCACGTTCCACACCTCATATGCAGGCTCGATGAGCCTGTAACTTATATAACTGTCTATCCTCTCCGGACGGATTTCCCAGCTGAAAGGAGAGTATTCTACCACACCGGCGGAAGTCTTTGCTTTCAGCTTCAGCGTGAGAATTTTCCCCTGCTCAGCCGAGAGCATCTTCTTCCAGCGCCTGAGCGGGAATGAAATCCCCTCGCCGCAGGAGCGGAAACAGTAGGTCCTGCCGCCCTGCACGGTGAGCTCGAGCCCGCGGGCACCGTCCACCTTGAAATTGAGCGGGGCGATGTTGACCGGGACAGCGATGTCCGTGTAGTCGGGAAATATCTCCGCGCAGCCGCCCTCAACCGTCTCCCGGGAGGCGCAGGAACTGAGCAGCGCAAGTGCGGAGGCCAACATGAGTATCCTTCTAACCTTCATTTCCTGACTGTGCATATTTGAAATAGAACCAGTAGGACTGGCGGAACTTCCGCTCCAAGCCGCCGAGGAACATCTGGTTGTCGGCCTTCACTTGCCTGGAGATATTGTACTCGGGACCCATCTCGAGCATCTCCAGCGCCTCCTGATAGATTCTCGGAGGATATGAATGGCTGTGGCGCGGCAGATAATATCTGTCGTAATCCTGCAGGAACACCACGAGGTTCTTGGAAAGCAGGTCGTAGCAGAGCAGATAGTCGATCGCCGTGTCGGGAGTCTGCGACGTCTCGATCACGTTGCGCAGCGAAGTCTGGAAGTCGTTGACGAAATACACCGTGTCGCGGTTGCAGTTGACGCTCACGGCCGTGCCGTCGTCCAGCATCGACTGCACGTCGCAGGCCCATCTGCGGTGCATCAGGGTCCTTCGGAGCATCCACAGATACCTGTCCGCGGCCAGCGTGTCACCGTTGTAGACGGCTATCTGGGCCAGGCGGCGCACCGCGCGGGAGGATCTCTGGTTGGGCATAAAGGTCATTCCGAGCATCGCGGAATGCTGCGCCTGGCCGTAATCGCCGCACTCGATGAGCGCGTCGGCGCCGGCGAGCACCTTCAGATAAGTCTCATTCATCGTCACCGGCAGGAAAAGGCCGTAAATGAGCGGCTGGTACACGGTGAGCAGGTCATCGGGGAGAGTCCCCTCCCTCGCGGCGGCGAGGTTGTGGTAATAGGCTCCCGTCTGCGACTCGTAAGGGTTTTCGGCTCCCATCGCCTTCACCTTGTCCCATTTGCCGAAATAGGCGAGAGTGGATATCTTGAGGTCGTACTCCAGTTTGGCGTCATACAGCTTGTACGCAAGCGCTCCGCCGAGAAGCACTGCCAACGCGGCTGCAATCACGGCGTTCCTGCGGACAAGGCCGACTGCGTAAGACACCGCAGCCGATATCTCCACGACAAGGCAGGTCAGGGCGATCCTGAACGAATAGCCGTGGATGAGAGGGTATGTCAGGGCCTCCTGCCATATCATACCGTAAAGGTAACCTTCAAGAAGGATCGCCGCAGTGCCGAGCACGGCGACGGAGGCGCAGACCACGGGACGTTTTCTCTCGTGAACGGCGGCGAAGATGACGAAAAGCAGCGCGTGGGCGCCTGCAAGGGGGTATGCTGCCGCCGCGGCGAGGGCAGTGAGGGCCAGGCGCGGCGCGAAATTTCTGATTGAGGAGCATCCGTACGCCATCCAGACCGCAAGAGCGGCTCCGAGGGCCATTGAAAGCGGATACTCGAGATGACAGCTCAGCGCGATCGAGGCGGCTGTCGGGATGAGGGCGCAGAGGGCGGCGTTGGAACTGCCTTCACGCCCCAGGATGCGGCGCAGACCGTCCCACAGAAGGACGGACACAAGGATTGTGATAAGGGCCGCCGCAGCCCTGTAGATGAAGAACTGAGTCAGGAAATCCCCTGCAAGCACGGCAAGGAAGGCCGGCCTGGCAAGAAGGCTTCCCACGTATGCCCCGTCAAGGACAAAGAGAGTCATCTGCTCCTTGTAGACCAGATGGAAAGGACATACGAAGAACAGATAAGCCCAGCAGAGCGCGAAGAACAGCGCGCTGATGACGCTATTTCTTGTATCTGTACTGACGCTTGGTGACATCCGGCATATACTGATAAATCTTGAGCGAATCAAGCTCCGTCACGATGTCCCCGGTGAACTGGGGGCTGAACATGAAGAAAAGATAGCCTCCCAGGGCATTGGGCTGGCTCTTTATCAAGTCCGCCGTCCTGCGGTTGAAAAGCTTCTGGGCGTCGACAAGGTCCTGGTTGCGCTTGCCCTGGACGGTCTCCTCGATGAATTTCTTCCACACGGCGAGCGTGTCGTTGAGAGGGGTGCCCCAGGCGTGGCTGTCCTGCCCTATTTCCATAGTGAGGGTGCCGGGCTCGACGGCCACCAGAACGGACTCCACCCTGTTGGGGCAGCTGAAACTCAGGACCACGTCACCGACGGACAGAGTGTCGGCAGGAATCCTGAAGGAGAATTTACCGTGGGCTATCCTGCAGGAATCCACGACGTCAGCCGTAGGGAAAGGCTGCGGACGGAAATACATATTGTATCCGTCATAGGAAGGGTCGATTGTTCCATTTATGGTGAGGTATTCACCCTTGGGAGCGAAGGTGCAGGAGGCGGCCAGGGCCGCGAGGAATATTGCCGACAGTATCTTTCTCATTTTTTCAATAATTTAAAAAGGTGGGGGTTGCCCCCCACCTTTGATATAAGAGGTAAATTATTTTGCCTTGTAGTTGCAGATCCACACTGCGTCGCACCAGTCGAGACCGGATGAGCAGCTTGCATAATTCGGATAGTGGGCGAGGCACATATACTGCTCGTCAAGATAGACAAGGATGAATGTGGTACTGCCTGACTGGCCGTAATCATCATACTCTGAACCGATGACAGGGCAGGTTGCGATGAACTGGCCCATCTGGGACACACCCTTTGCCGTGTTGGCCGGAGATGCGTCGATGGGAGTGTGCACGACACCGAATGTACCCTTGTTCTTTGAAGAACCGCTGGCGTCGAAGGTCTGGAGGATTCCGCCGTCATAGGTGAACTTCATTGTCTGGTCGCCTGCGGCACCGTAGGTGACGACACCCCACCAGGCCTGGCCTGATGTCTGTGCAAACGGATACCACTTCCAGAAGCCGTAAGCTGATATATTTATGATTGTACGGCTTGGGTCACCGTTTATATCGTTACCGTCGGCAGCGTTGCTGG
>R18__coassemble_1948_pt1 | contig 16327 bp, 10 predicted proteins | sample R18__metabat2_low_PE_003 | metagenome-assembled genome bin R18 | reverse complement strand
CCCGAACGACCCCTCATACAGGCAGGGCAAGCTGGACAACGGACTCACCTATTATATACGTCACAACGACAAACCCGCCCAGAGGGCTGAATTCTACCTTGCAACCCACGTAGGAGCCCTCCAGGAGGCCCCGGACCAGGACGGACTGGCCCACTTCCTCGAGCATATGTGCTTCAACGGCACGAAGAATTTCCCCGGCAAGGGCATCCTCAACTGGCTTGAGAGCATAGGCGCATCCTTCGGCGGCAATGTCAACGCCTCAACCGGCGTCGAGCAGACAATCTACCTGCTCAACAACATCCCGCTCATCCGCCCCACCGTCGTGGACACCTGCCTTCTAAAAATGCACGACAACTCCCATTTCGTGACCTGCGACCCCGCCGAGATCGATGCGGAGAGAGGCGTCATCCTCGAAGAGAAGCGCACCCGCGAAAACGCCGCCTGGCGAATAAACATAAAGTCGATGCCTCTGATTTACGGTGACACGAAGTATGCCACCACGACCATCATAGGCTCGGAGGAGAACCTCAGGACATTCAAGCCCGAGAGCCTCGTGAACTTCTACCAGACCTGGTATCATCCCGGAAACCAGGCCCTCATAGTGGTCGGCGACTTTGATGTGGACGAGGTGGAGCAGAAGATAATCTCGACCTTCGCCGACATCCCGGCCAAGGAGAATCCACAGCAGAAGGCGATCATCACGATTCCCGAAAACATCGAGCCCGTCACGGAAGTCATCACCGATCCTGAGGCCTCGACAGCGTATTTCCAGCTGATATGGAGAAGCAAGCCCACCCCGACCGTCTACAACAACACACAGATCGGCATGATGAAGGAGATGCTCGAAAACATCTTCTACTATGCAGCCGACGAGCGTCTGAGCGACATCGCGGCAAAACCTGACGCTCCGTTCATCCAGGCGTTGCTTGCAGCCGGCATAACCATCTGCGAGGCTATGGAAGCGGGAGCATACGGAATGGTGTACACCAAGGACGGAGCGCATATCGAAGGCCTGGACGCATTCCTTCTCGAAACCGAAAAAATAAAGAGATACGGTTTCACCGACGGAGAGATCGAAAGGGCAAAGGCAAAACTTCTGACAGAATACGAGGATGCCGCCAAGAAGGCTGACACCCGCAAGAACACCGAATTCGTCCGTCCCTGCATCAACAATTTCTTCCAGAACAAGGCCTATATGGACCCCGCTCAGGAATATGAAACAGCGAAAGCAGTCCTCTCGCAACTCGGTAACGAAATGATCAACGAGGCCCTTAAGGCAGCCATCACCGACGAGAATCTCGTGGCTTACTTCGCCGGTCCCGAAAAGGAAGGCACACCTACAAAGGAGCAGATAGCAGAATCGATCGCCAAGGCACGTGCGGCCGAGATCGAGGCGCCTGCAGGCGAGGAGATTCCGACACAGTTCCTCGACCCCGCAACTCTCAAGGGCAGCAAGGTCAAGTCATCCAAGCAGACGGTATACGGCGCCACACAGTGGATTCTGCGCAACGGCGTGACAGTCATCCTCAAGCCCACCGACTTCGAGAAGAACAAGATAGACATAGAACTTTACAAGAAGGGCGGCCGCAGCCTCATCGCCACTGAGGACCTCCCCTCATTCGACGACAACGTCTGGGCCCTCTACCAGTCCAACGCTGGCATCGGCGAATTCTCCGGCACGATGGTGCAGAAGATGAAGGCCGGCAAGTCCATCACCTGGTACCCCTTCATCAACGCCTACACGCACGGCGTGTACGTGGCCACCGCTCCGCAGGACCTCGAAATGGCGCTTCAGATGTTCTATCTGCAGTTCACCGAGCCGCGCTTCGATCCTGACGAATACAACCAGGGCATAAGGCAGCTCGAATCAGTCCTGCCCAACCTCAGGAACCAGCCTCAGTTCGTCCTTCAGGACCGTATGTACAAGGATGTTTACAACAATCCGCGCAGATTCTTCATCAATGAGGAAATTCTCAGGAAGGCGAACGTCGAGACTCTCGGCCGCGTGGTCAGCGAGCAGCTCTTCGATGACGCCGCAGGCGCGGTTGTCACAATCATCGGCGACTTTGACATCGAGAGCATCAAGCCTCTGGTGGAGAAGTACATAGGCTCCCTGCCGAAGGGCCGCAAGGCCGACAACTGGTCATACCGCGGCGACGGTTTCGTCAAGGGTGAGGTCATCGACGACTTCACCACCAAGATGCAGACCCCCAAGGTAACGGTGTTCCAGCTCTACCACACTGACAAGAAATACTCCGTCGAGAGCGACGTCGCATACAGCGCGCTGTCATATATTCTGAACATGACCTACGTCGAGACTCTCCGCGAGGAGGAAGGCGGCACCTACGGCGCAAGCGTCTCCGCCACCACGGCAAACCAGCCCAACGAGTACTGCGCCCTGCAGGTCTACTTCGACACCAACGCCGAGCAGGCCGACAAGCTCCGCGAAATCGCCAAGGCCGGCCTCAAGGACATCGCCGAGAACGGCCCTTCAGCCGAGAAATACGACAAGACCGTGAAAAATCTCGAAAAGAAGATTCCCGAAAGCAGAATAAGGAACAGTTATTGGAAGAGCGCCATCCACAACTGGACGAAGTACGGCCTGGAGACCGACCAGGCACGCGAGGCGGCCGTGAAGGCGCTGACGCCCGAAAAAGTGAAGGCTGCCGCACAGGAACTCCTCTCGTCAGGCAACTTCGCGGAACTTATAATGAGACCCGAAAACTAGCATACAAACCCTAAACCTCAATGATATGACAACAGAACTGGCTCAATCTCTGGACAGCATTCAGGTCACCCTCAACGCGGGTGGAATGAACACCATCAATATCGTGCTCGCCTTCGTGATGTACGGCGTGGCCCTGGGCATCAAGCCCAAGATGTTCGTGGAAGTGTTCTCCAAGCCCAAATCAGTAATACTCGGCGCCTGCAGCCAGCTTATACTGCTGCCTCTGCTGACATTCCTTCTGGCGTTGGCGCTTGGCCCCGCGATATCTCCGATGATGGCGCTGGGTATGATCCTGGTAGCCTCCTGCCCGGGCGGCAACATCTCCAATTTCATGTCCTCCCTGTCAAAGGCAAACGTTGAGCTTTCGGTGTCGCTCACCGCGATAAGCACCGCCCTCGCGGTGTTCACCACTCCGTTCAACTTCTGGCTCTATGGCAACCTTTTCCTCAAGGTTTCGCCCATAGCCACCGACATCCCCTATCTGTCAATCCCCCTCTGGGACGTCTTCAAGACCATTTTCATACTGCTCGGAATTCCGCTCACGCTCGGCATCCTGACATCACAGTTCCTGCCGAAGGTGGCCGCCGCTCTCAAGAAGCCCCTCCAGTACATCTCCATCGTGTTCTTCCTCGTGATGGTGGTGCTGTCGTTCGTCGGAAATATGGCCGCATTCCTGCAGTGTGTCAAATACATTTTCCTCGTTGTGCTGGTGCATAACCTCCTGGCGCTGGCGACCGGCTTCTCCGTCGGCACCCTGTTCAAGGTTTCGCGCAGAGACAGACGCACCCTCACCATCGAAACGGGCATTCAGAACTCCGGCCTCGGCCTCGTGCTGCTGCTCGGCACTGACATCTTCGCGGGCTTCCCCCCTCACGGAGGAATGCTCGTGATCACCGCCTGGTGGGGCATCTGGCACATAATCTCCGGACTTACCATCTCGCTGATATTCAACAAGAGCAAGAAAGTGTAGTCCGGAATGGAAGTCTGGGAAAAGAATATCGGCTATACCCTGTTCAAGAATTATGTGGACAGGGTGGTGAAGCATTGCTACCGCCGCTATGAAGTCTCCGGCAAGGAGAATATTCCCGGCGACGGGCTCGTGATATTCGCCCCCAACCACTGCAACACCTTGATGGACGCGCTGGTGATGCTGACGACGGCCAGGATAGGTGCCTTCGGTGCAAGGGCGGATATGTTCCGCACGCCGTTCCTGACAAGGCTGATGACATTCTTCCGCATAGTGCCGATCCCGCGCATCAGGGACGGCGCTGAAGCGCTGAAAGGGAGTCACAACATAATCGACAGGATAGTCGCCTGCCTCGGGCACGGAGTCCCCTTCTACCTGTACAGCGAAGGGACCCATCGCCCCAAGCGATCCCTGCTTCCCATCCGCAAGGGCATATTCAGAATCGCCCTCGAGGCTATGTCAAAGAGCGACAAGCCCGTCTACGTGGTGCCCTGCGGCATAGAATACAGCGATTATTTCCGCTTCCGCTCAACGCTGCTCATATCGTTCGGAGGGCCTATAAACGTCAATGAAGTCGTGGCTCAGAGCGAAGGCTGCACCGATGCGGAAATCAACCGCAAGCTCACCGAAATGCTGCGCGAAGGCATCGCGAATCTGATCACATACCTGCCTGACGACGAGAATTATGAAGGCCGCTGGGCCGCCGTGAAGTTCCTCGCCGCAGGCAAGGAAGGCACCCCCCTGGAGAATCTCAGGCGCAACAAGGAAATAATAGCGTCCCTGGACGACAGCAGGCTGGAGGAAGCACTCGAGTGCGAACGGGAACGCAAACGCCTCGGCATCTCCGTCAGGTCTCTCGGCTACGCACATCAGAAGCGCCGCACCCTGCTGCGCTCGCTGCTGTGGCTGCTGGAACTCCCCTATTTCATATTCTGCGCAATCGCGGCGATTCCTTCCTGGGTCCCAGCACTCATCATCGGCCGCGGCATCAAGGACAGAGCTTTCATCAACACGGTGAGATTCGGCTGCAGGCTCGTCGGCGCTCAGCTTATGGTCTTCATCTGGGCTCCCGTACTCTTCATCAACCTGCACTGGGCGATTGCGGCTGCAATACTGCTGCTGATGCTGCCCTCTGTCAGTTATTTCTACGATTTTCTGGAGTTCAGCCGCGTGCTTCGTTCCGACATCAAGCTCGCCCGCACACCTGATTTCAAGGTTTTCAAATGAAAAAATATCTGTTGCTTGCGCTCTGCGCGCTGATTGCCGCTTCCTGCGCGAAGACGGCCCCGAAAGATGAATTCATCGTCTCCGCCTACATCTGGCCTTCCTGCCACGACGACTCCCTGGCGCACCATTATCTATGGGAGGAAGGCATCGGAGAATGGGAGGTCATAAAGAAGGGCGACCCGCGCTTCGAGGGACACTACCAGCCCCGCCAGCCTCTCTGGGGCTATGAGATGGACGACGACCCGCAGGTGGTGGAGAAATGGATAAACACTGCTCTGGAGCACGGCGTGAACACTTTCTGCTATGATTGGTACTGGTTTATGGAGTACCCCTATCTGGAAGGCGCGCTCAACGACGGCTTCCTCAAGGCTCCGAGCAACGGCAAGATGAATTTCTACCTGATGTGGGCCAATCACGACGTGCGCTACAACTACTGGAACTACCACAAGTGGGGTGACAACCGCGAGCGCCTCTTCAACCCCGACGTGGACTGGGACAACTTCAAGGTCATAGTGGACAGGGTCATAAACCAGTATTTCGTGAGGCCCAACTACCTGAAGTTCGACAACTGCCCGGTCTTCGCAGTCTTCAATATGGACAATCTGGTGCGCAGTTTCAGCGGCACTGCCGCAGGCGCGCGCGAGGCGTTGGACTATTTCCGCGCAGAAGTGAAGAAAGCAGGCTTCAAGGACCTCTACCTGATGGAGAATTACGGCGGCAGCGCGCTTGACAAGGAATATATGCTCACCCGTACCGCCGAACTTGTCGACAGCATCGGGATCGACGGCATAGCATTCTACAATATGGGCGGCTTCAGCGAGGACTATCTCACCTACGGAGCCCATTCCCTCGAGATCCGCAAGCACTGGGACGAGACCTTCGACATTCCGGTATTCCCCTGCGTATCAATAGGTTGGGATGACACTCCGCGCTATCCGGCAAAGGGCGAGACCGATGTCACCCACTACCACGTGACCCCTCAGGCCTTCGAGTCCTTCCTTCGCGAGGCCAAGTCCTACGCCCTTCAGCACCCGGAGCAGCCCGCCCTCATCACAATCAACGCTTGGAACGAATGGGTCGAGGGCAGTTACCTCCTCCCCGACCGCCTCAACGGCTACGGCTACCTCGAAGCCGTCCGCAACGTCTTCGGCCCCTCCGCGGCACGGTAAAAAAACAGATTTGACATTTTTTGCCGCTGACAGTATCCAAAACAGGTACCGTCAGCGGTAAAAAAGTTTGCCCCGTTGGTGAATAATGGTTAGTTTTGCATTACCGAAAAAAACGGAATATGAAAACGAGATCGTTATTCGCAGCGGCGGCCGCGATTGCCGCGCTATTTGCGCAGAGTTGCGCCCAGCCTTGTTATGAAGTGCGCACGGACGTGCCCAACAAGGCGTTTTACAAGGACATATTCATGGACACCGGCATACGGATGATGGAATACCGGTCGATGCCGGTCGTTGATTATCTGGGTCTGGAATACGAATATTTCTTCGCTCCGGAAAACACTCCGGAGAACCAGGCTCTTCAGAATGCGGCCTACTGCGGCTGCGAGACCGACCTCAACGGCGTGCTGCTCTACCCCGACGGCGAGCCGCGCTTCAGAATCATATACGTCAACGGCGGCTATGCAGGCTCGCACAGCCTCAGCCTTATGGCGCGCGGACGCAACAATTTCCGGCAGGCCGTGATGAACGGCGGCTCGTTCATAGGCTCCTGCGCCGGGGCTTTCCTCGCCTCATACGGCACCTACGGCTCCCGCCGCGCCCAGAACGGCTATCTCGGCCTCTGGCCCGGCGTGGTCGACAACACAGCCGGCATAATGTACCCCGATTACAAGCTCCCCGAAGGCAGCCCGCTGCTGCAATACTACGACTTCGGCGGCAACAGCTGCGTCGAAGGGGTGATGCATATGAACGGACCGTATTTCTCCCGCTGGGCGGACACCCCTGGCACGGAGGTGCTTGCCGTCAACGACTATCCGGAATACAAGTTCAACGGCTATCCTTCGATAATCGCATACAAGGAGGATGGCTTCACCGGCAGGGTGATCCCCAGCGGCGGCCATCCCGAGCAGGTGCCCGACGGAGAAGGGCGCGACCTGATGGCCGCCCTGGTGAAATACGCCTTCGACGGTCTGGGCGCGGCGCGCGTCAAGAGCGTGCTGGTCAACGGCGAGGCGCTTGAACCGGACAGGATCGGTGACGGCCAGTGCCACCATTTCGTGTTCGCGCTGCCTGAAAACGCCACAGACGTGAAGGTCACGCTCGAAGCTCTGGACAGCTGCAATCTCAGCCTGAGGCTCGCAAACGGCACCTTCGCCTTCAAGGAAGACGCGCAGTACAGCGTAGAGAACGGCGAAACTGCGAAGGAGCTGAAGTTTGATTCTCTGGAGGAAGGCCTCTGGTATGTGGGAGTGCAGTGCGAAGACAGGGTGGAATGCACCTTCGGCGAACACGGTTTCGAATACGGCGGCAATCTGGCACTTCTCAACGGCATGCGCTACAGCATCCGCGTCTCCTGGAACCAGAAGGGGCGGAAATCCCCCAAGGTGATACTGCCGGAGCGCGATTTCCCCGCAGGGGCGCTTCTCTCTCCGGGCTCCGATTTCTGCGAATATCTCAAACAGCTCAGCGACCCTCTCGCGAAGGCTTCCTCTGCCGACACCTCGATCACGAGGATAGTGTTCCGCACTTCAGACAGTTCCTGCGAGGGAGTCAGAGTGGACGACCTGCGCTCTTCAGAGCCGATATATGCTGCTCTGAACGAAGGCGTCGTGACGGTCAGCACTCCCGCGAAATCGATAACGGCCGGCGTGGACGCGTCATTCATGTTCGCCCATATGCACCGTCTCAAGGAGGTGGAGAACATACAGGTCCTCAACACTTCCGGCACGAAGTATTTCAATGATATGTTCAACGAATGCGTGGCCCTCGAGTGCTTCGACATCACCGCCCTGGATATGGGCAGCGCCTGGTCCACCGTCAATATGTTCGTGGACTGCAAGATGCTCAAGGACTTCAACGGCGGCAGACAGCAGGATGCGGAAGCAATAAGTTTTCAGTGATGAGCAATACAGTCGGCAACACCTCCGCCCGCGAGGTCTGGGTGGACTGGATGAGAGTCATCGCCTGCTTTATGGTGATGGTCGTGCACAGCACGGAGCCTTTCTACATAGGAGGCGACGGCGCGCAGATACTCTCCCGCCCGGATATGTTCTGGGCCGCGCTTATCGACAGCCTCGTGCGCAGCTGCGTGCCCCTTTTCGTGATCGCATCCAGCTATCTGCAGTTTCCGATACATTATACGACAGGTGAATTCTTCAAGCGCAGACTGGTGCGGATATTGGTGCCCTTTGCAGTCTGGACGCTCGTGTACGCGCTTGTCTGGGGCGAACCGGTGAGCAATCTCAAGGACCTGCTGCTGAATTTCAACTACACGGCCGGACATCTCTGGTTCGTGTATATGCTGCTCGGTCTGTATCTGATAATGCCACTGCTCTCTCCCTGGGCGGAAAAGGTCGGGCAGAAGGAACTTCTGCTGTATATTGGAATATGTTTCCTCACCTCCTTCGCCCCGTTCATACGCGAATTTGCATCCGGCGGGCATCCGAGCGTGATTTACGGCACAGGCGGACTTCCCCGGCAGGCTGATTTCCCTCTGTGGGGCGAAGCCAGCTGGAACCCCTACGGCATCATATACTATGTGAGCGGATTCCTGGGCTATATGCTCCTGGGACTGTATCTGCGCAAATTCGCCGGCAGGTGGAGCGCAGCCAAGACATTCTCGCTGGCAATCCCGACGTTCCTCGCGGGATTCGTGATCAGTGCGGGCGGCTTCATCCGCCGGGTCATCGTCGACAGCAACGGCGTTTTCCCCGTCAATCTGGACCTTTCATACATCGTGGACTGGGAGACGTCCTGGAGTTATGACGGTGTCGGAGTCGTGCTGATGTCCATCGGTGCCGTGCTGATGTTCAGACAGATAAGATGCAGCGGCAGATTCTACGAAAAGGTGCTTGTCCCCGTGTCGAAGGCGAGCTACGGAATGTACCTCTGTCATATGTTCATCCTGTCCGCCTTCTCGGGGCTGTGGCGCGACGTCTTCGGTATCGCGGAGAACGGTTTGCTCGGAGTCCTGACCACTCCGGTGGAGATAGTTCTCACGGCAGCGTGCTCATTTGTCTGCGTGGCAGCGATATGCGTCCTTGGCCGGAAGATTCCCAAGGTCGGAAAATACATTTTCGGCTGACGCTCGTCAGCAGACCAGCACTCCCAGCACTGCGCCGGCGGCAAGGATCGTCACCGGCCCGATTTTTCCGCTGAGATAGGCCGCCAGGGCGGCTGCAAAGATGGCCCACGACTTCCAGTCGGGGAAATTGTCCGTGACTATGCTGACTCCGCTTCCGAGATTGACCGAAATCATCAGCACCAGCGCGGAGGCGCCGATAAGGCCGGCGACCACCGGTTTGAGCGCGCTCATCGTGTCCCTGAAAGTGCGCGCCTCGTGGAACCTGGCATAGAATTTCACGACCGCCAGCATTATGATGAAACTCGGCAGCACTATTGCCAGCGACGCCGTCAGCGAACCTATGCAGGACAGCAGCTGCCCCGCGCCGGCCTCCCGGAGCACTTCGTAGCCGACATAGGTCGAACAGTTGAGTCCCACCGGGCCCGGGGTCATCTGCGAGACCGCTATTATGTCGGTGAACGCACTTTCGCTGATCCATCCCTTCGCGACCACAATCTCGCTCTGGATGATGCCTATCACGGCATATCCGCCGCCGAAGGTGAACATACCGATCAGGAAGAAGGTCCAGAAAAGCTGCAGTATCAGTCCGGTCATTTCGCGCCCCTCCTCTTTTGTATGAGCATTGAAACCGCGGCCGCCGCAACGATCGTGACCAGTATGATATAAATTGCCGACACCTTGAGGAAAACCATCAGCAGGAGCACCGCCAGGGTGAGCAGCAGCTGCCAGGGCCTGGAATTCCTGCACACCTGCCTTATGAAATATCCCGCAATGAGCGCGACAGCGGCCGGTCTGACGCCGGCGAAAACCTTCATCACCCACGGATTTTCGCTGAAATTGCAGAAGAACATCGCTATGCCGAGGATGATGAAGAACGGCGCGATGAGGCAGCCTGCAGTGGCAACTATGCTCCCGGGGATTCCGCGCAGCTTCTGCCCGACGAAGATCGCCATATTGACTGTCAGCAGCCCCGGCGCGCTCTGCGATATCGCCACCATATCCGGCAGCTCGTCCTCGTCGATCCAGCCCTGCCTGCGCATCTCGGCCTCGATCGCCGGCACCATCACGTAGCCTCCGCCTATCGTGAAGGCCCCGATCTTGGTGAACACGAGGAATATTTTCCACAGAGATATCATAGCGGTGCAAAGTTAGTCATTTTGGGGACTGAATATCTTTGAATAGTAGAATTATTTGACTACTTTTACCGAATTGAAACACTAAAACTGCAGCAGATATGAAACTGAAAAAGTATGATGTTGTGGTGGTCGGCGCCGGAAACGGCGGATTGTCGGCCGCCGCTTGCTTCGCAAAAGCCGGCAAGAAGGTGCTGGTGCTCGAAAAGCACAACCTCCCGGGCGGCTGCGCCACGTCCTTCGTGCGTGGCAGATTCGAGTTCGAGGCGACTCTCCACGAAATGTGTCAGGTGGGCGAGGGCGAAAACGCCGGAGCCGTCCGCAGGATGCTCGACGACGAGTACGGCCTCAACGTGGAATGGGTTCCGATCAACGAAGCCTTCCGCACCATCAGCACCGACCCCGAAAACGGCTATGACGTGACGCTCCCCGACGGAGTGCAGGCGTTCATCGACGGCATTGAAAAGGAAGTGCCCGGCTCACGCGAGAGCATGACCACGGTGATGGAACTCGGCAGGATGCTCGTCGACGGCGTCGAGTGGCTCGCAAGACACGACAACGAGCCGAAGCCTCTGGCAAAGGTCGAGATGCTCCTCAAGTACCACGACCTGATGAAGACCGTTCCCATCACCTGCGACGAGATGCTCCGCCGCATCGGCGTCCCCGACAAGGCCCGCGAGATCTACGAGTCCTACTGGGACTATGTATGCGCCGACTCCTATCATATGAGTTTCGCCGTATATTGCTTCATGACATACACTTACGTCACCAAGAGACCCTGGATCGTGAAGAACCGCAGCCACGAGCTCTCGATGGCGTTCGATACCGCGATCCGCGAAAACGGCGGCGACATCTGGTACAACACCCCGGTGAAGGAGATCAACGTCAAGGACGGCTCCGTGCAGGGAGTCACCCTGGAGGACGGCACGTTCATCGAGTGCCCTTACGTGATGAGCAACCTTATGCCCCACGTGGTGTTCGGCAAGATGATGGATCCCGCCGAGGTCCCCGTGCGCGAGAAGAAGCTGATGAACGCCCGCAAGATAGGTTCCACCTGTCTTACCGTCTACCTTGCCCTCGACATTCCTTACGAGGAACTCGGATTCAAGGCGTACGACACGTTCCTTCGCCACACCGGCGACACCGGCAAGCAGTATGAAAATTCCAAGGCGATCGCGACCCACGGCGACAACTGCGTCACGCTCATCAACGAAGTCATCCCCGACTGCACCCCGGAAGGTACCTGTTTCGTGCAGTTCTCACGCTTCTTCGCGGCGGACGCGTGGACCGAGGACGTGGTGAACGAAGGCAACTACTGGAAGATCAAGGAAGACTTCGCCGACAAGACCATCAAGCAGTTCGAGGACTACATCGGCAAGCCGATCCGCAATCATATCGAGGAGATCGTGATAGCGTCTCCGGTCACCTGGGCACGCTATCTGGGCACCCCGTACGGCGACGTCTACGGCTACGAGCCCCGCACCTGGGACGGAATGTTCCCGCGCGTGCAGTCGGGCCACAAGCTCGACCACACCATCAGGGGACTGCGCTTCTGCGGAGGCCACGGCACCCAGATGGACGGTTATTCACAGGCCTACCTCTCCGGCAGGGAGCAGGCCAGATATATGATGGAAGAAATGAAGGAGGGCAAGTAATATGGCAAAGTACAATTATGACAAGAAAGCCCTCAAGGGGCTTGGTGTGGGAGCATTCCTGGGTGAAGTCAAGACCAGGGAAGCCCATATAGCGCAGGGTTCGGAGGAACTCCCCAATCCCACCTACAACGCCAACATCCTGGCCGCTAAGCTCCACCCCGGAGTGCAGAAGGCAGTGATCAAGGACGTGAAGGTCCACGACGGCGCAAAGACGTTCGTGCTCGCATCCGCTGAGGAAGGCGGCAAACTGGCATATTTCCGCGCAGGACAGTATATCAGCGTCGCCCTCGACATCGACGGTGCCCGTCTGAACAAGCCCTATACCCTCTGCTCAAACCCCGAGGACGCCCTCAAGGACGGCACATACGCCATCACCGTGAAGGCCACGCCCGACGGCTACGGCTCCAAGTACATACTCGAAAACTGGGCGGTGGGCACAGCAGTGAACATTTCAGGTCCCCTGGGCGACTTCTACTATGTCGGCCTGAGAGACGCAGCCGAGGTAATAGCCCTCGCGGGAGGAAGCGGCATCACTCCTTTCCTCTCGATGGCGAGAGCCATAGCATCGGGCATCGAGGACTTCAAGCTCACGATTCTCTACGGCAGCCGCAAGCGCGACAACATTCTCCTCAAGGAGGAACTCGACGAAGCCGCAGCGGCTTCAGGCGGCAAGGTCAAGGTCGTGAACGTCCTCTCCGACGACGACGCGGAAGGCTTCGAGAAGGGCTTCATCAACGCTGAACTCATCCGCAAATACGCTCCCGAAGGGGAATACACCGTGCTGGTGTGCGGTCCCAAGGCGATGTACAAGTTCGCCGAAGGCGAAATCGCGGCTTTGGAACTGCCCCGCAGGCGCGTGAGGTTCGAGCTTTCAGGCGAATACGGCGATCCTACGGCTGACGCTGAATATCCCGAAGGAAAGGCCGGCAAGACCTTCAAGGTCAAGGTCCTCGTGAGGGGTGAGGAATACGTCACGGAATGCAAGAGCTCCCAGAGCCTGCTCGACGCGATGGAGAAGGCGGGCATCAGAGTGCCTTCCGACTGCCGCTCGGGCATCTGCGGCTGGTGCCACTCACGCCTCGTCAGCGGAGAAGTCTACGTCCCCGCCAAGGCTGACGGACGCCGCCTCGCCGACAAGAAGTTCGGGTGGATACACCCCTGCTCATCCTATCCTCTCTCCGACATCGAGATAGAAGTCTTCCCGCTGCTGGAAAAGTGAACAGAACATTTTTAATGATTTTTGCTGCTGACGATACCGGGAATCGGTACCGTCAGCAGCAAAAACAAAAAAACACATAAAACAATGAAATTCCATTCCATCCTTGCAGGACTCTCTCTCGCAATGGCAGTGCTGGCCGTTTCCTGCAAAAGCACGCCCGCACCCGGGGTAATTCACGGAGATCCGTCTGAAAAAGTACTGATTGCATATATCTATCACCCGGTGGAACTCCCCGACCCGACGTATCTGACGCACATCAACTATGCGTTCGGCCACGTCAACGACACCTTCGACGGAGTGCGCGTGGAGCAGGAGGAATGGCTCGCGAAGATTGCAGGACTCAAGAAGAAATACCCTCATCTGAAAGTCCTGCTCTCCATCGGAGGCTGGGGCAGCGGCAATTTCAGCGAGATGGCGGCGGATTCCCTTCTGAGGCTCAGTTTCGCAAGGGACTGCAAAAGGCTCGTGGACCGGTACGATCTCGACGGCATCGACATCGACTGGGAGTACCCAGGGAGCAGCGTCGCCAACATCTCTTCCTCGGAGGATGACGTGGCGAACTACACCAAAATGATGCGCGACATCCGCATCGAGATAGGCTGGGAGAAGATTCTGAGCCACGCAACCGACGGAGGCGCCGCACATATCGACTATGCGGCGGTGGACCAGTATATGGACTACACCAACGTGATGTCCTACGACCTCGGGCAGCAGCCTTACCACCGCTCTCCCCTGTATGCGTCGGATCTCCTTCTGGAGCCCGGCTCGATCTCCCAAGATTCCTGCATCAGGGCCCATCTGGCCGCAGGAATCGCGCCCGAAAAACTCGTGATGGGAATGATTTTCGGCGGAGTGCGCGGAGCCGACCCGACGAAGGCGCACCTGCTCGAAGGCTACACCTACCACTGGGACACCCTGGCGCAGGAGCCTTATCTGACGAATGACGCCACCGGAGAGGTCGCATTCGCCTACGTGGACGAGAAATCTGCGTTCAACAAGGCCAAGTATGCCCTGTCGATGGGTCTCAAGGGTGCGATGTACTGGGAATACAAGGGCGACACGCCGGACGGAGCATTCCGCAAGACGGTCTACCGCGCCCTCAACGACACCTCATTCGCGCTCGGCACCTACGACAACAGAAAACTGCAGCTCAAACCTCGCAGACCCCAGCAATAGTTTCTCGAATGACGAAGAAGAGAAGGTCAGTATGGGGACATATATGGCGCATAGTATTGTGTGTCATATTGTTCCCGTTTTTTCTCCTCATCGTCACCGGGCTGCTTCTATGCATTCCCGGAATGCAAAGGCTGGCCACAGGAGCGGCTCAGGACCTCCTTCGCAACCGCCTCGGAATCGAGGCCAGCGTCGGCTCCGTCAGCGTGAAACCGCTGATAAATCTGAAGATCGAGGATGTCCTCGCCACTGATGATTCGGGTGACACCCTCCTTTGGGCAGGAGAGCTCGTGCTCAGGGCCGACCTGCATATGCTCAGGGATTCCGTACTGAACATCAGCGAATTCCGCTTCAAAGACGTCAAGGCGGACAGCAAGGACCTTATCGGTGCGGCCGCCATCAAGGGAAGCCTGGACGAAATCCTGCTGGTGAGCGACACCACGGCCCTTGTCTGCGGAAGCACCCTTGTCAACAAACTCCTCGTAAGCGGACTTGACCTCGACATATCCCTGAGGGAATCCAGGGAAAAGGATGAGGACGAGAGTTCGCCGTTCAACTGGATCTTCGATGTAAGGGAGGCGTCGCTTCGCGACATCCACGTGGCGCTCGAGCCTATGGACATCGACGTGGACGTGGACCGCTGCAACCTCGCCGCAATGGTGGGGCTCGACCTCACTGACAGCTATCACGCCGATTCCCTCGACCTGGAAGGCTTGAAGGTAAGGGTCGGCGGGACCGTATTCGACATAGACGACGCGCACCTTCGCGCCGCGATGGACTCCACTTTCATCAACGTGCACGAGATATCCGCCCGTTCCGGCCCCGCGAAAGTGCAAGGAAAGGCCACGATGGACCTCGCGACGATGCTCGTCGACGCCGACATCAAAGCGGCATACAACCGTTCTTCGCTCCACGTCAAAGGTACTTACTGCGTCAGCGACAATGCATACGACGCCCTTGCCGAGATCGACAATTTCGTCGTAAGCGACATAGTGCAGCTCGAAAGCGTCTGTATGGCTGACGGCCGCATAAACGCACAGGGCAAGGGATTCAATCCTATGGACGCATCGACGGAAATGCGCATCGGCGCCGCAATCGACAGCGTCCGCTACGGCGGCATCGGCGTGTCTGCGACAAGCCTCACCGCCCGCGCCTCCAATGGCCACATCACCGGAAAAGTCAACACCGGCGGAGTCTCGCTCGAAGATTCCACGATGACCGCCTTGCTCCGGGGCACAGTCGCATTTTCGGGGTCTTCACTCAGTTCATCGCTTCCCGCTCTGTCAGTGGACGCGCTGCTCGACACACTGTATTACGCGAACGATTCCCTGGAAGCAGGCGCGACCGGCATCGACCTCAAAGCCTCCACAAAGCGCAGCGCCACCTCCGTCGCCCTGAAGACCGACGGCATCGCATTGGACGCATCCGCTCCGATGCACGCCCTCACGCTGCTGGACCGCATGAAGGAACTGGCGCAGGACGCTTCCATAGACACTTCTCTTCCTGACCTCGGGCTCAACGGCCTGATGCAGGACATACCCGATCTGAACGTGCACCTCAATGCTTCCGGAGACAATCCATTGAAGAAGATCCTTGCGGATAACGGGCTGGCGTTCAAAACGGCCGAAATTGACGCATACTCATCGGAGGAATCCGGGCTCAATGCGTCCGCAAGCATAAGCGGAGTCATAAAAGACACCCTGAGACTCGACTCCGCAGCCATCTCCCTGGAGCAGGAAACGGACAGAATCAGATACGCCATCAGCGCCGGCATTCCCGCCCAGCACGGCCTGCCGGTCATCCGGGCTGACGCCGACGGATTCTTGAGCGGCACAGATTCGGAGATCAGACTCAAGGCGGACGCTGACATAAGGGACAGCATCCTGAATTTCACCGGAATCAGTTCCCTTGTCGCCGCCGACATCTCTGCAAGGCTTGACTCAACGGGAATCTCGGCCACAGGTGACGTCACGC
>R18__coassemble_1908_pt1 | contig 16773 bp, 13 predicted proteins | sample R18__metabat2_low_PE_003 | metagenome-assembled genome bin R18 | reverse complement strand
CAGGGCCGCTTCTTCCTGCGGGCACATTTACGGCAAGAACAAGATCTGGGCTGAATCCTGCACTGCGGGCGCACCCAAGTACAGCCGTTATCCGCGCCTGATGAAGGAGAGGGTTGACCGCTTCTTCTGCGAAGGCATCAACGCGACGCTGCTGCACCTGTTCATCCAGCAGCCCGACGACCGCCAGCCCGGCCTCGACGCCTGGTTCGGCAACGAGTTCAACCGCAACAACTCCTGGTGGGACGCGATGGACGTGTTCGTCGCCTACCTCAAGCGCTGCAACCTTATGCTGCAGCAGGGCCGCTATGTCGCCGACGCAGCCTATTTCATCGGCGAGGACGCGCCAAAGATGACAGGCGAATGCACCCCCGCCCTCCCGAAGGGCCATTCCTTCGACTATATCAACGCCGATGTCCTGAAAAACCACAGCCGCGTGAAGAACGGACTGCTAGTGCTCGACAGCGGGATGCAGTACAGAGTGCTCGTGCTCCCCGACCAGAAGACGATGCGCCCGGAAATGCTTGACTGCATAAGGCAGCTTGTCTGGAACGGACTCACCGTCGTAGGCCCGGCTCCGGAAATGTCGCCGAGCCTTCAGAATTACGGCGAGGCCGATGCATACGTCAGCAAATGGGCTGAAATAATATGGAATGCGGGAGGCAGGTACGGAAACGGATACGTCTATGGCGAGGACACTCCGCTCGAGAAGGTGTTCGCCGAGCGCGGCATCGCGCCCGACTTCATCTGCGAGGATCTCCCCTCTTCAGGCAAGGTGAGCTTCATACACCGCACGCTCGCTCAGGACGGCGACATATATTTCGTTGCCAACCAGCGCGAGGAGCGCGCCGCCTTCAACGCACGCTTCAGGGTGGATTCCGGTTTAACCCCCGAGTTGTGGGATCCCGTCACGGGAGAGAACTGCGGCACCGCATTCAATGTCCTCGACGGCGGTTTCACTGAGATTCCGATGCAGCTGGACAGCCTCCAGAGCGTGTTCGTGGTGTTCCGCAAGGACTCGTCCGCACCCGCAGGCGGCAAAGCAAGCGTGGAGACAGTCGGCATCGACGGGCCCTGGACGGTGGAATTCGCCGCGTCCTGCGGCAACAAGGCCTTCAAGCGCAGGATGACTGCGCTGCAGGACTGGGCGCAGAGCGAAGACGAAGCGGTGAAATACTATTCCGGAGAGGCGACCTACCGCTGCAGCTTCAATCTTCCGGCGGAGCAGGCCGCGAGCAGCCGCATCCTCCTCGATCTCGGGAAGGTGATGGTCATCGCGAAGGTGTACGTCAACGGGAAAGAGGCCGGCGGAGTCTGGACTCCACCCTATGCGCTGGACATAACCGACCTTGTCAGAAAGGGCAGGAACACCGTCGAGGTGAAGGTGTACAACAACTGGCGCAACCGTCTGGTCAGGGACGCATCCCTGCCGGAGGGCGAACGTCACACCTGGACGAACATCTCGCCCTGGAAGGAAGACTCATCCCTCCAGCCGTCAGGACTCCTGGGACCTGTCAGACTGCAGATTACTGAACGTTAGAAAGGAATCTCTCGAATTTGCGACGCAGCTTGAGCAGAGGCTTCGAACTCAGAAGGCTCTCAAGCTGTTCGTTGCTGTGGAGATCGGTTGCGACGAAACTGTACATCCCTTCGTCGAGAAGGTGCGAGAGTATCTTCACCGACTCCTTGCCGTACTTGCCTGTCAGCGACGCGAAATTCATCTGGAAGCGGCAACCGATGTCCTGGAACTTCTCGAAATCACCGAGACGCCCGCTCATATAGATGTAGCGCTCCGGATGAGCCAGCACCGGTCGCAGGCCAGCCATATTGAGCTGGAACAAGGTTTCCTCCAGGTTTGTGCTCCGGAAATAATACGACATTTCCACCAATATGCTCCCGTCTGGCCAGGTGAGAAGAGTCTCCGGATGCTCGGCGCGCTGCTCGAAATCCTTGACCACCATATACTCGGCGGCGAGCGAGGTCTTCACACCCCACTCTTCCGGAATGCGCGGGACGAACGATGCGTACACCTCCCGGAAATGCTCCTCGGACTCTCCGGGGTATACGTCAGGGTTCATATGAGGGGTGAAAATTATCTCCCTGCAACCGTTTTCAGCCATCCTGGAGATGGCACGGAGGGAGCTTTCCGCGTGACGAAAACCGTCATCCACTCCGGGGAGCAGATGACAGTGAACGTCCTTCTGAAGCAGTTTCATTACTCCTTCTTCTTAGAGATTTTCTCCTTGCCCCATTCGATGGCCTTCTTGGCTGCGCTGCCGGCCTTCTTGGCGGCATCCTTGGCCTGCTGCGTGCGGGTCTTGTTCTCGTCCTCGTTTCCATAGCCGTAACCGTAGCCGTAGCCATAGCCGTAGCCATAGCCGTAGCCGTGACCGTAGCCATAGCCGTAACCGTAGCCGGCGCCATAGCCGTAGCGGTACTTGTTGGCCGCGACGTCAAGGTCGTTGAGCACGATCTTGGGATTCTTTATGGGACGGCTGTCCGAATGGATGGCTTCGTTGATGTCGGTCAGGAGTTTGAGGTCGGTGTGGTTGGCCCTGACGGTGTAGAGGGTGACGTCGGCGCAGGAGTTGATCAGAGACGAGTCGGACACCGGCAGATAAGGCGCGGAGTCGATTATCACATAATCATACTTGTCCTTGAAATAGTTGATGATCTCGGCGCCCTTGCCCTGAGAGAGGAGCTCCGTCGGGTTGGGAGGCACCGGGCCGGCGAATATGAGGTCGAGATGCGAGCTCCTGCCGCTGTTCACCACAAGGTCATCGATGTTTTCACACTTGCCGATGAGGTAGCCCACCACGGTGTTGTTCTTGGTCGGCTTCACGTCGGGGAATATCTTGGAGAGCACAGGCTTGCGGATATCCATACCGATGAGAAGTACATTCTTGCCCATATGGGAAATGCTCACCGCGAGGTTGGAGGCGATGAACGACTTGCCTTCTCCCGGCACAGACGAAGTGACCTGGAGCACCTTGCAGTCAGGAAGATACTGGAGGTTGGAGCGCAGCATCCTGAATGACTCGGAGCAGGTGTCGCGGCCGTTTCTGGGGATGAGGGCGCCCATCGATTCGGCGGCGCGCGGAAGCACTGCAATCACGGGTGCGTCGACGTGGTCGGTGACGTCCTTCTTGGTCTCCACCTTGGTCTTGAGCTGCATCCTGAGCCATACGATACCAATAGGCAGGCAGATTCCCAGGAGCAGGGCGATGAGATATATCTGCGAGGACTTCGGAGTCACGGGCCTTGGAGCGCCGAACGCTGGCTCGATCACGCGGAAGTTGTCGGTCTGCGAGAACATCGTGATCTGGGATTCCTCCCTCTTCTGCTGGAGCAGGAGGTACAGAGGCTCGATGATGTCGATCTTCCTGGAGAACTGCTGGACCTGAAGCTGCTGCTGCGGGATGCTCGCCATGCTCTGCTTGCCGGTGTGGATGGTATTCTTTATCTCCTTCTCGCGGATACCGTAGACCTTGATGAGGTTGGCGATGGAGAGGTCGATGCTCTTACGGGCGTCCTCCAGCTCGGTATTCATGCTGAGCACTCGGGGGTTGGTCTCGGAAGAGTTGGCTATGAGGCGGTTGCGCTCGATGACAAGTTCGTTGTAGCGGGTGATCACGCTGTTGAGCCCGGCATCGCTGACGCCGATGTTGGACGGTATGACCTGATAGTTGCCGCCGTTCTCTTCGAGGTAGCTGCTGACCATCGCGATCACGCTCTGCTGAAGTTTCACTTCCGTGAGCTGCTCATTGTAACGGCTGTCGTTGGCCATCGCGAGGCTGGCCTTGTTGTCGAGGTTGAGCACCACGTTGGAAGACTGGTACTGCTTGTAGCTATTCTCCGCATTGCTGAGTTCCTCCGTGAGGTCTGCCAGACGCTGATTGATGAACTCGACGGTATTGTTGACGGCGATATTGGCATAACTGCGCGCCTCGTCATTGGTCTTGCGCACGAGGGCGTTGAGGATGTCCTCAGCCCTGCCGGCAATGACGTCGGTGAACTTGACTATCACGATGTCGGTCATATTGGCGTTCTTTCCTTGCGTCTGGGCATCGAGATTCTTGATGAAACCGTTGGCCACTCCGCGCGGTGAACTCCAGCTCACTTCGTAACGGTCACCCTGGATGAAGTCATCGGCGTCAGTGACGTTGACGACCACGAGAGTGCTGCCCATAGGAATGCCTTCGCCGTACTTGTACTTATTGTGGTCCAGATCATAATCCTTTCCGTTCATCGTGGCCTTCTTTACCACGAACTCCTTGCCGCCGCGATCGCGGAACTGGATGCTGAAGGAGCGCGCCCTCATCTCGGTGGGATAGAGGGAGTCGACGGACATCTCGATCTCGAACGGATTGTTGCGGTAGTATTCCACCTTCTTGAAATCCAGCATTTTGCGGACAAATTTGAATCTGTCGGCCACGGGCATCGCATAGTGATAATACCTCGTATTGAGCCCAAGTTCGTCCACGACCTTGGCCATCAGCGAAGGTGCCTTGAGGATGAAGATCTCGTTGTCTATCCTCTTGGACACGGTGCGGCCGGAGGTGAATTCGCTCAGAAGGGCCATATCGGCATTGGTGCCGTCGTTCTTGTTGAGCATTATCCACGTGCTCCTCTCGTAAGTGGGGTTCTGCATCCTCACGTACACGAAGGCTATCAGTAGGCAAAGGACCGCCGAGCCCAGGATCCACCACTTCAGGCGGAGCACGAGGGAGATTATGTCACGCAGGCTGAATCCGCCGTTGTCCACGGAGGATGAGCTGCCGTTTATATTCTGGTTTTCCATCTGTTCGCGTTTTTATTTGATGATGAGTGATATGACGGCGATGGCCGTGGTGAGGGTCGACAGGACGGAGCTCCACAGGCCTGTGGCGGCAGTGGCGGTCGCGACTCTGGTCGCACTGGGCGGTACATAGATAACGTCGTTCTGCTGCAGATAGAAATAAGGCGACTGCAGGATGTCACTTGACCTCAGGTCGATTGTGTAGTGCTCCTGGCGGCCGTCCACCTCCCTGAGCAGGAGGATTCCGTCCCTCTGGGCAGTGAGCTTTATGTCACCGGCATTGCCGAGGGCCTGGAGGATGTTTATCTTTTCGGAAGACACGCTGAATGTGCCCGGATTGTTGACTTCACCGAGGACGGTGATCTTGTAGTTCTTGAACGCCACATAGACGATGGGGTCCTTGACGTCCTTGCCGATCTCCTGCGTGAGATAATTCACCAGCTGGTTGCGGGTCATTCCCTCCACGTGGATGGTACCGAGAATCGGGAACTGGATGTTGCCGTCGGAGTCAACCAGATATGAGAGGGTCGAGGACTCAGGGCTGGTGCCGCCCGAGCTTGATACGCCCGTTGACCTGCTGACAATTTCACCGAGGGTGAGGTTGTACGGAGCGGTGACGGTCTTGTCGGGGCCGCTGACGATAATGGACAGTCTGTCGTCCTTCTTGATCACGGCCTCGTACTCGTTCGCCAGCTTGGAGAGCTGCACGCTGTCGATGTCCTGGAAATAGAGGATGTCCTTTGCTGTGGCGCATCCCACCACAGTGACGGCCGCGAAGGCGAACAGGACGGTTTTGAAGATTTTTATCATATTCTGCGAAATTTCACTGATTTAACTTGCAAAATTAAGAAAATCAATGAGACTTCGCAAGAATTGACCGGTAAAAAACTAGACGAAACGGCCCGCCCAGGCGAAAATTCTGAAAAATTTCAGGCAAAGCCTCTCACGCAGCGGCGCGGCCTTGAGCCTGCTTCTGTCGGCGTGCGCGAAAATCACCGCGTTCCAGGCGTCGGTGTTGCGGCAGCGGATGTCGATGAGGTAGTCAAGCAATCTCTCCGGAAGGTGTATGTACGGCTTGACGTCCTGCAGTATCGCGCGGTCCCTCTTGGACAGCACGTCGTACAGTTCGAAGGAACGGTTTTCCGCTACCCTGTAGTAATACACCGGGCGGTTGCTCAGGATGCAGCCGAAGTCCTTCGTGTACCTGAACAGCAGCGCATAGTCCGCGCACGGGGAATATTCCCTGCGGAATCCGCCCCCCAGTTCCATAAGGGCGCTGCGGCTCATAAGCCAGCCCGTCGGGCAGCCCGAGCCCTGTATGAAGAAATAGTACAGCGAAGCCTTGCTGAAAGGTTTCTCCTTGAAAAACAAGAATTTGCGCGGATAACTGTCCCTGTAGGCCACATTGCCGTCGCCGTCAACGTTGTCGTGCGCAGAGAAGATCATCTCCCTGCCGCTTCGCTTTATCGACATCAGCCAGCTCAGGGCGTCGGGCATCAGCAGGTCGTCGTTGTGGCAGAAGACTATGTTCTCGGCCCTGGCCAGCTCGATGCACCTGTTGTGGTTGCCGTAGCCCCTGAGATTCTGCTCGTTCTGATAATATAGAATCCTGTCGGAGTCGAGGGATTGCACCACTTCCAGGACGCCGTTGTCCGCGCGGACGTCGTCGTCCACGATCACTATCTCGAACTCGCCGGGATAGTCCTGCACGAGAATAGACTCCAGCGCCTTCTTGAGGAACTCGGGCCGCTTGTACTGCGGTATGAGCACGGAAATCTGAGGCGAGGGGCATTTTGCAGGATCCCCGTATCTGAGTATCGAACGGATGTGCGCGAATTCGGCGAAGCAGTCCGTCCTGTCGAACAAATCAGCCATATGTCACCAAACAAAGGCCCCGGAGGCACTCATCTGACGTAAGTGCCGTGACGGCGCCAGTAATAAACACCTATGCAGGAATTGAGAAGATATGCGTAGTACAGACCGACCATCCACCAGGCGCCCTGTTCCGCGTAAATTATGATGCAGACCAAGTCCGCGGCCATCCATACGAACCACTGCTCCAGATGCGAGCGCGTGAGCATTATCTGCGCTATGATGCTGAGGCAGAAGGAGATGCCCTCGGCGACAGGCGCCGGATCATTGGTCAGGGAGAAGAGAAGGCAGAGCACAGGTCCGCCGACAAGCGCAATCAATGCATATGCCAGAACACGGTTCTTCGGCATCGGCACTATGTGCAGGGCGTCGCCGGTGCGGGATTCTATCTTCCTCCATTTGAATATGCCCACGATGTCCATCGCGAGGAAGTAGGAATTCAGCATCACCTGCGCCCAGAGAGGGGCCCATTCGCCAGCTTCCGTGCAGTTGGAAAGCGCAACGACAAGCGCAGCCGCGGCGGTGAAGATGCCGAAGTACCACATCCAGCGGTGCTGCGTCACCTGCATCACCATATAGACAATGCCGGTTATCAGAGAGAAAGCCTGTACCCAGAATGAACAGTCCGAGCACAGTTCAAGGAAGCCGGATGACATCAATACCGTACTTTTCTGGTCTTCCGCACCTTGGCCTTGGGCTTCTTGACGGCGGACTTGCGGCACGCCCATACCGCCTTCTTGATGACCTTGGCGTCGGCGTTGGTCAGACGGCCGGAGAACACGTCCGCCCTGATCTTGTCGCGGTAGATCGCAGTATAGAGCACGGACGCAGCGAGGTAAGTGCCGGCATATGAGGGATGCGAGCCGTCCATATTGTACAGTTCAATGCCGCTGGTACCGTTCTTGACCTTGGACCAGGGAGTGCCGACGTCGGCAATTTCCGTCTTCAGAAGGGTCGCTTCGTTGCGTATGGCCCTGGAAAGGGCGTCCTGCATGGATTCGTACGTGGCGAAACAGGAAGCGTATTTGTCCTTCTGGAAATATCTCGGGATGATGTCGTGGCCGGTCTTGCGGCCCCAGGTGATCTCGATTATGACACGCGCGTCAGGGTTGTACTGGCGCACCATATTGACCATTTCGACCATTGCGGAGAGCACCGGGATGCCCTCGGTGGTGCCGACGAGTATCGGGAGGACGCTCTGGTCCTGGAGCACGACCACGTCGTAGCCGCCCTTCTGGACATATTTGAGGCAGAGGCTGTCCTTGAGATGGTCCTGCATCGAATAGCCGCCGCGGGCGAAGCTCTGGATGCGCGGCGCCCTGTCCATATCCTCGGATATCGACTCGAGAACTGAAGGGAGGTCGTTGGTGTAGGTGTAGCTGTTGCCTATTATGAGGACGTTCTGCGCTGCGGCCGACATCGCTGCCAGAAGCACGGTCACTGCCGCCGTAATTATTCTTCTTGTTTTCATACGACCGCGAATATAATAATTTTTTAGGTATATTTGCATAATTGACAAGTAAATTGGTCCTTATGGAAGATATCCGATATCGGGAATTCACACTGCCCAACTATATGCTGGACTGCAATTCCAGGCTCAGGCCCGGCGCATTCATGGACCTGTGCCAGCAGGCGGCGGGAGAGGAAGCCCGGATGCTCGGCTTCCCCGACAGCCGCCTGATGGAGCGCTGCGGCGCGGTGTGGGTGATCGCCAGGATGGAGGCGAGGTTCCGTTCGCTCCCGATGCGCGGGGACACAGTGCGTCTGCGCACCTGGCACAAGGGGGCTGACAAAATTTTCTTTCTCCGTGATTATCAGCTGCTTGACACCGCAGACAACATCCTTGCCGACGCCACCAGCGTATGGGTGGTGATGGATGCGGCGGCGAGAAAGGTGATGCGCATCGACACGCTTCAGGACATCATACCGCCTCAGGCGCAGTACCCCCTGCACGCGATTGAGACGGTGACGGAAAAGATAGTCGTCCCTTCCGGCTGCATTCAGGAAAAGGTCGCGGAGCACACAGTGCAATATTCGGACGTCGACTACAACGGCCACGCCAACAACGCCAGGTACACCGTGTGGGCGATGGACTGCATCCCCGGCGGGGAGGCGTTCCGCAGCCCCCTGCGGGAAATAGCGCTGAATTTCAACAGAGAAGCCCGTCCGGGAGAGACGGTGACTCTGTGTCACTGCCAGTCGGACGGGCGTCATTATGTGAGCGGCTTCAGCGGCAGGGAGCAGATTTTCATCTCCCGGCTGGAGTTCGGCGGAGTCTGACCTCCGGACGGCCGCTATATCTTCCAGGCACCGCTGAACACGGCGTCGACCAGACGGTCGTAGATGCAGGCGCGCTTCGAAAGGTCGAGCAGATTGAAGCGCCAGCGCATCAGCTGGGTGAAAGGCACCATCGCGCGGAGCTGCTCGCGGCTCACGCCGATGTCGGACGGATCAGCGGGAGCGCCGACAATCCTCATAAGCTTCTGCATCTTGTCGAAAGGATAGACCTGGGCGCGGTATTTCTCCTTCATCTCAGGCCAGGTATCCTTCACCTTCTGCAGCTGTGCGCGGACCTCTTCGGCGGGAGAATATTTCTGGGTTATCACCTTGTATCCGAGTTCCGGGTCCACGAAGCCGCGGAAGACCTCGCGGGCGCGAGCCTGCTCCTGCTCGAGAGTCGGCCAGGCCGCCACGCAGGCGTCCACGTCGAGGGAGCCGATGTCCATCTTGAGGAATTCGTCGAAGAATGCGCACATCGTCAGGGTGCCGATCGCGACCTGGAAGCCGTGGGACTGGAGTTTGCCCTTGTAGGTGTGGTGTATCATGTCCAGATAATGGCTGAACAGGTGGTCGGTGCAGGAGGCGGGGCGGCTGGAGCGGGCGTTCTGCATCGCGAAGCCGCTGAGCGTCAGGCCCTCGAAGAGGGCGCCGACGGCCTGCGGATCGCCTGCGGCGACACCTTCAGGGTCGGAGAGCATCTCGTCGAGGACGTCCTGCAGCACGTGCCAGGCGTCGGGGATTATCGGTTCAGTGCCGACAAGGTCGGCGAGCATCCATTCCGCGCCGCAGGGGATCTTGGCGGCAAGGTCGGCATAGCCGGCGGCGGTCATCTCCTTCGGGGCGGCGGCTATGACGCCCGTGTCGGCTACTATAGCGCGCGGCGCCGGACAGTCGAAGGTCTGCTTGACCCCCAGATACGATATCGAGGCACCGAATGATGAATATCCGTCCACCGAAGCGGCTGTGGGCACGCAGATATAGGGTCTTCCCAGATGATGGGAGGAGAGCTTGCACAGGTCGTTTATCACGCCCGAGCCCACGGCGACCGCGACGGCGCCGCTCGAGCGCAGCTGCTCCTCGACCATTTCCACATACTTCCACTCCGCGTGGAATTCCTTGTCGGGGATGATGTACACGCTCACGGGGATTCCATCCGCTTCCATAAAGGCCGTGACCGCCTCTCCGGCGACGCGCCAGGTGTTGCAGTCCGCGACGACCATCGCATCGCTGCCGGGAAATTGCTCCTTGAATACGGCGGGAACCGCGGAGAGCATTCCCTCGCCCATCTCAAACACCTTGGTATCGGTTGCGATCCTCAGGGCTTTTTCTATTCTGTCCGTCATAAGTTATGATAAAGTTTCCTCGAGTTTCTTCAGGATCTGCTCGGTCTGCGCCTCGTATCCGGGCTTGCGCAGCAGCGCGAACATATTTTTCTTGTACGCTTCGACTCCCGGCTGGTTGAAGGGATTGACCCCGAGCTGGTAGGCTGAAATGCCGAGGGAGAACTCGAAGAAATAGAACAGGTAGCCGAGATTGAACTCGTCCAGGCGCTCGATCTCTATGCCGATCTGGGGCACGCCACCGTCGATGTGGGCCAGGCAGGTGCCTATGCGCGCCATCTCGTTGCAGTGCTCCACGTTGCTGCCCGCCAGGTAGTTGAGCTGGTCGAGGTTCTGCGGATCGGGGCCTATGACGACCTCTCGGGAGGATTTCACGACGTTTATCACCGTCTCGAACATCAGGCGGCTGCCGTCCTGGATATACTGTCCCATCGAATGGAGGTCGGTGGTGAAATTGACCGATGCGGGGAATATTCCCTTGCCGTCCTTGCCCTCGGATTCACCGTAGAGCTGCTTCCACCATTCTCCGAGATACTGGAGCTTGGGGTTGAAGCTGACGAGGATCTCTATGCTCTTGCCGAGCGAGGTGTGCAGCAGATTGCGCATTGCGGCGTACTGCACTGCGGGGTTGAGGGCGTCGCGGGCGGAGAGGTCGGCGCGCGCGGCGGCGGCACCGGCGACCAGCGCCCTGATGTCGAAGCCTGCCAGCGCGATGGGCAGCAGTCCGACGGGGGTGAGCACGGAGAAACGGCCTCCCACGTTGTCGGGCACCACGAAAGTGCGGTAGCCTTCCTGGGTCGAGAGGGTCTTGAGGGCGCCCTTCCTGGCGTCTGTGATCGCCACAATGCGCCTGGATGCCTGTCCCTTGCCGTAATTGGTCTCGAGATACTGCTTCACAATGCGGAAGGCGACGGCAGGCTCAGTGGTGGTGCCGGACTAGGATATCACCACGCAGGCGGTGTTGCGCACGGATGCGAGATCCATCACTTCGGCGAGGTATTCTTCTGAAAGATTGTTTCCGGCGAATATTATCTGCGGAGCGTCCTTCTTGGGGAGGAAACTGTGCGAGAGGGCCTCGATTGCGCAGCGGGCGCCGAGATACGATCCTCCGATGCCGATGACGACAACCAGATTGACGCCGAGCGACTTCCAGTCTTCGCAGACGCCGCTGAACGCGGCAAAATCCTCTTCGCAGATCTCAGCGGGAAGCGACTTCCATCCGAGGAAATCGTTGCCTGCACCCGTGCCTGCCTGCAGCGTGTCGAACGCCTCCAGAGCTCCGGCCACATATTTGTCATACTCCTGGGCCCCGATGAACGGGGAGCAACCTTTCAAATTGATTTTCACTTCTTTTTCTTTTTTATGTTGAGCCTCCAAAATTACGGATTTTTTCAGCAATTTGTTATATTTGTCGAAACAAATAAACACAGTTATGAATAAAGCATCAAGACTTGTTCTCATTGCAGCGGCGGCCGTTCTGGCAGCCGGCTGCGGTTCCGCAAAGAAAGCCGCCACCACCACTCCCCTGGGGTTCCCCAAGGTCGACCAGGGCGGCAAGATAGCCGTCGTCGCCCACAGAGGCTTCTGGAAGAGCGATGAAGCGCAGGGTGCGCAAAACAGCATCGCAGCGCTCAAGGCCGCCCAGGACTACGGTTTCTGGGGCATCGAGTTCGACATCCAGCTCACGAGCGACCAGGTGGTGATCGTCAACCACGACAACGACATCTGGATCGACGGCAAGGGCTACCGCATCTGGAACACGCCCTACAGCACCCTGGTCAAGAAGGTTCTCGCCAACGGCGAACATCCTTCCACCATCGACCAGTTCCTGGACCAGGGCGCGAAGTGCAAGACCACGATGCTGGTGTGCGAATTCAAGGCGCAGAAGGACACCACCTGCGAGAACATTCTCATAGAGAAGACCGTGGCATCCCTCAAGGAGCACAAGCTGTTCACGCCTGACAGGGTGATGTTCATATCCTTCAGCCGCCACGCCTGCGACGTCGTCGCCGCCAAGTATCCCCAGTTCGTCAACCAGTATCTCACCGGCAAGGATCCCGACGAGATCGTGGGCGAGGGCATCAACGGATGCGACTACCACTATTCGACCTTCTTCGCACATCCCGACTGGATCCAGAAGTGCTACAATTACGGCATGACCACCAACATCTGGACGGTGAACGACGAAGCCGACATCAAGAAGTCGATCGACCTCGGAGTCCAGGCGATCACGACCAACCATCCTCTCCTCGTCCGTGAACTGCTCGGAGACAAGGAATACAAGCTCACAAAGTAAACTTCAATTTATATAAAAACTTGACTATGAAACACTTCCCTGCAATCTACAGGGGTGTGACCGCCGTCATGTCCCTGTTTTTTTCGTGCACGCCGGCCCAGCTGCCGGAAACTCCGGGAGACACGCCGCGCGAGGTCACGCTCACCGAAGCGCTCGAGGCGCTGTACCGCGGTCTCGAAGGAGACCTGTGGACTGAAAACGACGGCTGGTGCACCGACGCACCTTTGAGCGAATGGTACGGCCTTTCCGGCAGAATTTCAGACGGAGACACCCTGTGGAGCCTGACGCTGCGTGCAAACAACCTGCAAGGAGAGATTCCCCTTGAGTTCTGGGAGGCCGCGGAGCACTTCGAGAAAATCATCATCAACGACGCTTATCTGCCGACAAGCGTCCTGCCGGACTGCGTCTGGCACGAGCAGTTGAAAGAACTGGACCTGTCAAGAACTTTTCTTATAGCTCAGATCAACCCCTGCGTCGCCAATGCCGGCGGGCTGGAAGCCCTCAGGCTGGATTACTGCTATGTCGGGGCTCTTCCGGAGGAGATCGCTTCTCTCGGCGCACTGCGGGAACTGTCGCTCGAACGCTGCGGTCTGGAAGGGGCTCTTCCCCGTTCGCTCGGAAAGATGAAAAGCCTTGAAACACTGGACATTGACGAGAATCCAGACTTCGGCGGTACCCTGCCGGACGGGTTTTACGAACTTACCGCACTGAGGACTTTTTCGGCTTATATGACACAAATCGGGGGCACTCTGAAAAAGGAGATTTCCGCCCTGACTAGGCTCGAGACCTTCGACATATTCTGCTGTGAATTCGGGGGCACGGTGCCGGAGGAACTGGGGACGATCGGGTCGCTCGACTACTGGAACCTTGACGGGAACAGATTCACGGCAATGCCGCAATTCGTGAGGTTCGTGGCGATAAACTCAAGCCTTTCCAGGAGATTGAAGGACCCTTCGAAAGGAGGCGACTGGCACTCCGGAGGGTATTCGTGGGGGCCGCCGTACGAGCAGAGGGACCCTTCCGGGCCCCGGCCGGAAGGGTTCATCCGCGAGAGTGCGGCCACATTCCGCTTCGGGGACATAATCGTGGACGGAAAGCCTCTGGAAGTGCATCATCTGGACTGCGACCGCGGGGTGATGCGCAGGCTTCCCTTTCCTGCGTGGGCGGGTGTTCGGTACGGACAGACGGGCTGGACCACCTGCAATCCCGGGGAACTGAAATTTCCGGAATACCCGTATGCGGACGACCTCCGGTACCCGGCATACGAATATTACTACGACGGCGCCGACTGGCGGCATCCCCTTCTGGATTACCCGGCACGCGAATACGTCTTCGACGGCGGTTCCTGGGTGCACGACCCTCTCTGCCCGTGGGACCGGGAATAAAAAAGGCCCCCGCTGCAACCGGGAGCCATCAGGCCTTATTCCTGAGCTTTAATTCTTGCAACAAGCTTTATCATTGAATAAGGTTATTTGGATCGTACTCGAACAGCAGTTCATTTGTCGAAGCGTCCCAGACCTTCACGCCGCCGTTGTTGTAGTCGAGATATCTCGAATTGACGTAGTCCCAGACGTGCTGGCCGCCGTATGTGATGTTGCCGACGCCGAAATTGCCGGACTCGTCGCATCTTATGTCCGTATAGGTGTTGGTGATCACGGTCGCGGCGGAGGCGCTCACGGCACGCTTGACGAGCAGGGTGCCGGTGACCAGGGCGTTCTGGCCTGCGGCCATCACGCCGGTCACCACCCTCTGCTCCGACGTGCCCCCCGCTCCTCCGACCGCGAGGAGGTCCCAGGAGAAGTCGCCCACCAGGTACTCTCCCCTGGTGCCTGTGACGGTGAGGACCGCATTGTTGGCGGACGCCCGGTCGGTGACGGTGATTTTCAGAGGAGTCGAGTCCGGGGTCGCCGCTCCGGAGCCGACATACTTGTAGTACACCCTGACGGGGTCGGGCGTCGTGAACGACACGTTTTCCAGGGCACTGCTGAAAGGGCCGTCGGAGGACAGTGAAAGTACCACAGAGGCGACGTCGGAGGCGATGTCCGTCGAGCAGGCGTAATTGCTGCTCACTTCGGCGGAGCCCACTTCCCCTCTGGCGACGGACTCGGTGGCATCGTCCCACGACAGGGCCCTGTCGTCGTCGACCTCCACGTCTATGGTCCTTGTGGACGCCAGCACGCCGCTTATCGTCGCCTCGACGCTGAGGTCGCCGCTGCCCTCCGCAAGGGCGCTGACGCTGCATTTCTGCCTGTTCCAGTCGGAAAGTCCGAACGTGGAGGAAGCGCCCGACCACACGTACGAAACCCCTGTCGTGACCTTTTCGTCATTGGATTTCTTCCTCAGCTGGGCCGTGAGGTTTCGGCTGTGCGTGCCGGCGAAGTCGGCAAGGTTGAGATTCACTTTTTCCAGGTCTCCCTTCGTCTTCTGAAGTCCGTCCAGGACTATGTAGTACTCGCCGTCGGGAGAAGAAGGAGCCGCTTCGGGGGCGGATTCCTTGATGCAGGAGGTCAGGCAGAGCGAAGCCGCAAGGCCTCCGATGATTAACGTTGAAGGTTTCATGATGCAGAAGTTTTGTTGTCAGGTGTGATTTCTATGTAATATTCATCCCCGTCGCCATCGCAGGAGTGCTTCAGGGAGACGGAGTATTCCGAGCCGTCGCCGATTTCGAATTTCAACGTGCCGGAGATGGCGGAAGTGCCGGAATTTTCATCCACGGGAGCCACGGAAATCCTTATTTCAGTCGGGCTGACTGATTCTATGACCGCGGAGAAATGGTCGGATGAGACGGACTTCACAGCGGCAAGCGAACTCACGAAACCGGTGCCCGTGACGACCACGGTCTTTGCGCCCGTGTCGTCGTATTCCCATATCAGCGAGCGCGGCGACCAGTCCGTGAGGACGGGATCTCCCGGCGCGGTGTCCGGAGACACGGTGAGGGACAGGATGTCGGTGAGGGCCCCGTCCCAGGAGGTCACTGTCACCGTACCCGTCACGGTCTGTGACAGCGAAGGGCACTGGAATCTGACACCTGAACCGCCGCCGTATTTGCTTATGACAATTCCGGCCGAGGACAGTGACTCCCCCACGGTGATGTTGTAATCAAGGCTCGCGGGGACGCGCCTCAACATTACGACAACCGACTCCCCGGCATCGAGCTCACACGTCTTGTACGAGCCCCAGCTCAGGATTCTGTCATCTGTCAGGTCGCTGCGGGATGCCCTCCAGTTGTCGTGGAGGACACCGAGATCGGAGACGTTGAGAGTGAGGGAATGCACCGTGTTGCGGACGACTGAAAAGTCTTTCGCAGGGTCCTGACCGAGGTAGACGTTGTACGTCGAAGTCCATCGCAGATACCCTTCGTCGGTGGAGTAATCCCCTTGCAGTGTCATATACGAGCAGACGCCGCGCAGTTCGCTTATCAGGGCCGAAGGTATCTTCGCCCACGGGTCGGAGTTCGACGGCAGGAGGTTTCCCTGCACGTTCTCGAGAGCGTACAGCGACACGGTCCTGCCTTTGTTGAGATTCACGATGTCCCCTGAAGTCGCATAGTCCCCGTCAGCGAACACTTCATCCGCGTCCGAAGCCCTGGAAGCGGCGACGAAGGGACTTACGCTTTTAGCCGAATTGTGCACCGAGGCCGACGTCACGGTGAATGACGCGCCGGACTGCAGTCCGGACGTGTTCACCTTGAGGTCCAGGCGGTGGCACAGCCGGGTGAAAAGCAGTTCGGTCGAAAGCGATGAGGGCGAACTCACCTCGAGTCCTCTTGAATCCGCCATCGGGATGCCTGTAGAGGACATCGCATCGAAGGACGAGAGCGCGAAGGCAAACGAAGGAAGCGAAGATTCCGACGAAGGAAACGCTGCGGTGAGGTCTCCGCAGTTGGCAAGTGCGTAGACGGTGTAGTCCCCGGCGGCAAGGTCGAGGGCAATGTCGTCCACAGACGTGAAATAGGTGGCTCCGGCCTTTGCGCCGCCGCTGTAGGCCGCCAGCGTCACGTCGTTCACGGCAGCGTCGTCCGTCACGGCCACGTACCCCTTGGTCGTGGCGTCGTAGAGTGTGACCCTCGGGATGAAGTGCAGCGTGCAGGACACGCTGTCCGCGGGCGGCGCGGGGGCGGCGGCGGGCTCGGGTGGGGCTGGCGGCCGCCCCCACCCCCCCCCCCGCCACCGCCGCCGCCCAGAGAGGCC